>Ga0316628_100000058_pt1 | contig 61737 bp, 58 predicted proteins | sample OWC_Aug_M2_C1_D5_FD_207648 | JGI IMG/M metagenome (GOLD analysis project Ga0316628, IMG submission 207648) | Wetland soil microbial communities from Old Woman Creek delta, Ohio, United States - OWC_Aug_M2_C1_D5_C | ecosystem: Environmental > Terrestrial > Soil > Wetlands | place: USA: Ohio...
ACGGTGGTGCTGTGCACCGGCGACATGGGGTTCGCCTCGGCCAAGACCTACGACATCGAGGTGTGGCTTCCCGGGCAGAACGCCTACCGCGAGATCTCCTCGTGCTCGAACTTCGAGGCTTTCCAGGCGCGGCGCATGCAGGCGCGCTTCCGCAACGACAAGGGCAAGCCGGAGCTCGCGCATACGCTCAACGGCTCGGGCCTCGCCGTAGGCCGCACGCTGGTCGCGATCCTCGAGAACTACCAGAATGCCGACGGCTCGGTCACGGTCCCTTCCGTACTGCGGGCCTACATGGGCGGGGCGGAGAGAATCGCCCGGGCCTGATAGAATCCGCGGTTCGCGTCGACCGATCGCGAAGCGGAGAGATGGCAGAGTGGTCGAATGCGGCAGACTCGAAATCTGTTGTACCCATCGGGTACCGGGGGTTCGAATCCCTCTCTCTCCGCCAGATCTTTGATGCGGCCCTCAGGGGCCGTTCCAGTTTTTGGGAGACCATGGAGAACGCGCCCGCAATTCAGTTCGACCCCAAAGCCGCACGCTTCGGCGCCTCGCGCACCCAGAAGCGCATCGAGGATGACCGGCTGCTCCTCGGCAAGGGTGAATACAGCGACGACCGGCCATTCGCCAATCTAGCGTGGATGGTGGTCGTGCGCGCGCCGCACGCCCACGCCCGCATCGTTTCGATGGAGCTTGCGGCGGCACGCGAAGCGCCGGGCGTGCTGGCCGTCTGGACCATGCAGGACCTGCGCAAGGACGGCGTCGGCCACATCCCGTTCCCGCCGCTGTTCAAGCGCGCCGATGGCTCGCCGATGGCGGCTCCGCCGCGCACCCTGCTCGCCGAAGTGACCGTGTTCTACGCGGGCCAGCCGGTGGCGGCGATCGTGGCCGAGACGCGCGAGCAGGCGCAGGACGCCGCCGAGCTCGCGATGGTCGAGTACCAGGAGCTGCCCTGCGTGGTGGATCCGAGGCGCGCGGTGCAGCCGGATGCGCCGCTCATCTGGCCCGAGGCGTCGGGCAACGTCTCGGCGGAAGCGCGCTACGGCGACGGCAAGGCGGTCGACGCGGCATTGGCCCGCGCCGCGCACGTCACTGAGCTCGAGCTCCACAACCAGCGCCTGATCGCCAACGCGCTCGAGCCGCGCTGCGCGATCGGGGTGTTTCAAGGCGGGCGCACGACCCTCTACACGCAGAACCAGACGCCGACCGGCGCGCGCGAGCTGCTCGGCGCGGTGTTCGGCGCCAAGCCAGAGGATTTCCGCATCATCGTCGGCGATATCGGCGGCGGCTTCGGCATGAAGACCGGGCTGACGCCGGAGGATGCGCTGGTGTGCTACGCCTCCAAGAAATTCGGCCGGCCGGTGAAATGGCGCGCAGATCGCAGCGAGGAGTTTCTCGCGGCGCACATGGGGCGAGACCAGATTTTCAAGGCGCGCCTCGCGCTCGACAAGGACGGCCGCATTCTCGCGCTGCGGATGCAGATGCTCGGCAACGTCGGCGCGGTGCCGGTCGGCTCTTCGGCCATCATTCCCCTGGTTCTCGGCCCCAAGGTGCAGACCACGGTGTACCGGGTGCCGGTGGTCGACTACCACGTCAGGGCGGTGCTCACCAACACCATGGCGACCGGCGCATACCGCGGTGCCGGCCGCCCCGAAGCCAACTACCTGATGGAGCGCCTGATCGAGAAGGCGGGGCGCGAGATGAAGCTCGATCCGGCCGAGATCCGTAGGCGCAATCTGCTGCAGCCGCAGGACTTCCCGTACAGGACGCACCTCGGGGACGTTTACGACGTGGGCAACTTCCCGCGCGTCCTGGACGACGTGCTCGCGCGTGCCGACTGGAACGGCTTCGCCGAGCGCCGCGAGGAGTCGAAGCGCCGCGGCAAGCTGCGCGGACGCGGCCTGTCGATGTACCTGGAGTGGACCGGCGCGTTGCCCACCGAGACAGTGGACATCCAGGTGGACGCCGACGGCACGGTGACCGTGTTCTCCGGCACGCAGGCGATGGGGCAGGGCCTCGAGACGACCTACACCCAGCTCATCACCGAGGTACTGCAGGTTCCGGCGGCGAGCATCCGCATCGTGCAAGGCGACACCGACCGCGCCAACGGCGTGGGCAGCGTCGGTTCGCGCTCGGCCTTCGTCGGTGGTTCGGCGGTCGTGGCCGCAGGCCACAAGACGATCCTGCGCGGCAAGGAGCTCGCTGCGGACGCGCTCGAGGCGGCACCCGCGGACATCGAGTATCGCGACGGCCGGTTCCGCATCGCCGGCACCGATCGGACCATCAGGCTCGACGAGCTGGCTGCGCGCCAGGCCGAGCGCTTCATCCGCGTGTCGGCCACCGAGACGCCGTCGACGCCCTCGTGGCCGAACGGGGCCCAGGTGTGCGAGGTCGAGATCGATCCGGAGACCGGCGAAGTCGAGCTCGCCCGCATCACGAGCGTCGACGACATCGGGCGCGTCATCAACCACATGATCGTCGAGGGGCAGATCCAAGGCGGCATCGCGCAGGGCGTCGGACAGGCGCTCTACGAGCAGGCGGTCTACGATCCCGAGAGCGGCCAGCTGCTCACGGGTTCGCTGATGGACTACGGCGTGCCGCGCGCGGATCAGTTCCCGCCGATGACGAACGCGTTCGACGAGAGCGTTCCCTGCACCACCAATCTGCTCGGGGTGAAAGGCTGCGGCGAGCTCGGCACCATCGGCGCAGTGCCTGCGGTCGTGCACGCGGTGCTCGATGCGCTCGCGGGGCACGGCGTGCTGCACCTCGAGATGCCGCTCACCGCGGAGAAAATCTGGCGGGCTTTGCGCGCTGGCGGCTGAGTGCGGGCGCGCCGCACGGCCGGTGTATAGTGGCCCGCTCGGCAAGGTGAGCACGCATGGCGGCGCGGTTGGGCGGCGGAACATATACGCGCGGCGAAACGGAACGCACGCTCGAGTACGCGGTCGCCGCGTCGCTCGCGCTGCACGCGGTTCTGCTGCTGACGTTCCCCGATCTGACTTTTCTTTCGCGGCAGGCTGCGCCGATCCCGGCGCCGCTGGTGGTGCGGCTGGCGGAAGAGAAACCGCAGTCGGCGCCGGTCGTCGAGGAGCCTGCGCCCGTGCTCGAAGCGCCGTCCGCGCCGCCGGAATCGGAGCCCGCATGGGCGCTGACGCCCAAGCCCAAGCCCAAGCCCAAGCCGAAACCCGTCGCGCGGGCGCGGCCCTTACCCGAAGCAGAGCGCGCCGCGCCACCGCCGCCGGCGGCCGCGCCGGCAGCAGTCGTTGAGGCGGCGCCCGCCACGGCGCCGTCGCCGGTCGCCAGCGTTGCGCCGCAGCGTTTGGCGCCGGAACCGACCGCGGATCAGGGCGATGACGCCATGCTGGCGCAGTATCGCCTCGCGGTCATTGCGGCGGCCAGGCGTTACAAGCGCTATCCGCGCGCAGCACTCGACAACAACTGGAACGGCAAGGCCGAAGTGCGCATGACGATCGGAGCAAACGGGGTGATCGCCTCGATGAGCATCAAGAGCAGTTCCGGCCACGACATTCTCGACCGGCAGGCGCTCGACATGATCAGGAAGGCCAAGCCGCTGACGCCGATTCCGGAAAGCCTGCGCGGCAGGGAATTCGCCGTGGACATTCCAGTGATCTTCAGCCTCGAGGAACCGAACTCCTAGGGACTGAGGGGCGGTTGAATGCGGCGGGCGCCGTCGAAGCGGCTCAACCAGTAGCGGCTACGCAATTGCTCGAACCGTACGCGGGCACCCGTCTTCGGCGCGTGGACGAAGCGGCCGTCGCCGATGTAGATGCCGACATGCGAGAACGGTCGATGCTGCGTATTGTAAAACACCAGGTCGCCGGGTTTCAGTTCCGTTAGACTGACCGGCATGCCCGCCTCGCTTTGCGCCTCGGCGCTGTGGGGCAAGTGAACGCCCCAGGCCTGCTCGAACACGTGGGCCACGAGCCCGCTGCAGTCGAATCCGGTGAGCGGTGATTCGCCGCCGTAGCGGTAATCGCTGCCGAGCGCGAGCACGACCTGCAGCAGCGCTTCGGAACGCTGTGCGTCGTACGCCTGCACGCGGTCCGGAGGGCCACTGGCGTCGGGCTCCGTGCCGGGTGTCGCGCAACCGGACGCCGCGATAGAAAAGGCTATCAAATACAGAAGATTGCGAGCCATAATTGAAGCAATGTAGTCGTCCTGGCGAGCGAAGTAAAGCCGTCTTGTCAGCGCCTGCGTATGCGAAGCGTTGTTCCCAAGGAATCGCAACTTCCAGATGATCATTTCGGTGAAATCGGGTGCCGCGCTCGAGCGGGTATTCGCCGCCGACGGCGCGCTCGCGCGCGTGGTGCCCGGCTTCCGGCGCAGGCCGCAGCAACTCGAGCTGGCGAAGGCGATCCTCGAGGCGATCGAGCGCACCGGAGTGCTGGTGGCCGAAGCCGGCACGGGCACCGGCAAGACGTTCGCTTATCTGGTGCCCGCGTTGCTCGCCGGCGGCAAGGTGATCGTGTCGACCGGCACCAAGACCCTTCAGGACCAGCTCTTCGACCGCGACCTGCCGGCCGTGCGCGAGGCTCTCGCTTCGGGAGCGACGGCCGCGCTGCTCAAGGGGCGCGCCAACTACGTGTGCCTGTACCGCCTGGAGCGCGCCACGAGCGAGGCGCGCCTCGCTTCGCGCGACGAAGCGGCGCAACTCAGGCGCATCGAGCGCTTTGCCGGGGTCAGCGCCACCGGTGACCGCGCCGATCTCGCCGAGGTGCCCGAGGGCGCGCCGGCCTGGGTGCACGCGACGTCGACGCGCGATAACTGCCTCGGGCAGGAGTGCGCGCGGTTCAAGGACTGCTTCGTGATGCAGGCACGCAGGAATGCACTCGCCGCCGACGTGGTGGTCGTCAACCATCATCTGTTCTTTGCCGACGTCGTGCTGCGCGACGAGGGCGTGGCGGAGCTGCTTCCGTCGTGCAACACGCTGGTGTTCGACGAGGCGCACCAGCTGCCGGACACCGCGCGGCTTTTTTTCGGGGTTACGCTGTCCACGGCGCAGCTGATCGAGCTGGCGCGCGACGCGCGCCTGGAGCTGCGCGCCGCAGGCGGTGCCGCACCCGAGCTCGACCGGCTCGCCGCGCGCCTCGACAAGGCAGCGCGCGATCTGCGCCTCGCGCTGGGCGACGAGGGTGCTCGCCTCGGCTGGTCGCAGGCGCTGCGCCTGCGCGATTTCCCCTCTGCGCTCGAAGGCCTGGCGCGTGCGCTCGAGGCGCTCGCCGAGCCGCTTGCCGCGCAAGCCGAAAGGTCCGAGGGGCTGGCGGCCTGCAGCCGCCGGGCGGCCACGGCGCAAGCGACGCTTGCCCGGCTGCGCGAGTCCGACGGCGCCCAGGAGGTGCGCTGGATCGAGATATTCAATCAGGCCGCGCAGTTGCACGTCACCCCGCTGTCGTCCGCCGAGCTGTTTCGCAAGCAGATGGTCGACCATCCGCGCGCCTGGATCTTCACCTCCGCCACCCTCGCGGTAGGCGAGGACTTCAGCCATTTCACGCGCGAGCTGGGCGTCACCGAGGGCACGGCGCGCCGCTGGGAAAGCCCGTTCGATTTCGCCGAACAGGCTCTGTTGTACGTGCCGCGGGACTTGCCGGCCGATCCGAACGACCCCGGCTTCACCGCGGCGGTGGTCGATGCGGCGTACCCCGTTCTGCGCGCGAGCGGCGGGCGGGCGTTCCTGCTTTTCACCACGCTGCGGGCGCTGCGGCGCGCGCATGAGCTGCTCGCGGCGCGTTTCGAGCGGGACGCGCTCGCTTACCCGCTTCTGGTTCAGGGCACGGGCTCGCGCAGCGAGCTGCTCGCCCGCTTTCGCACGCTCGGCAACGCGGTGCTGCTCGGCAGCCAGTCGTTCTGGGAAGGCGTCGACGTGCGGGGCGAAGCGCTGTCGCTGGTGGTGATCGACAAGCTGCCGTTCGCGCCGCCCGACGACCCGGTGCTCTCGGCGCGCATCGAGGCGTTGCGCGCGCAGGGCGGCAATCCTTTCACGGCCCTGCAGCTGCCGCAGGCGATCCTGCAGCTCAAGCAGGGCGCGGGCCGCCTGATTCGCGACGAGACCGACCGCGGCGTGCTGATGCTGTGCGATCCGCGCCTGTATTCGCGGCCTTATGGCCGGCTGATCCGCGCGAGCCTGCCGCCGATGCGGCCGACGCGCGAACTGCGGGAGGTCGAGGCGTTCTTCTCGAAGGACGCCTCGGCTACAATCGCGCGCTCGGAGCAAGCCATACGAGAGCGGACATGAGAGTCGTCATTACCGGAGGAGGCGGATTCCTGGGCCTGCGCCTTGCGCGGACGCTGCTTGCGCGCGGCAAGCTGACTGCGCCGGACGGCGCGGAGCGGGCGCTGACCGGGGTGGTGCTGCTCGATGCAGCGTTCCCGCCGCAGCTGCCGAAGGATGCTCGCCTGCAGGCGATCGGCGGTGACATCGCGGATCGCGCCGCGATCGAGCGGGTCGTCACGCCGGATACGGCGGCGGTGTTCCATCTCGCGGCGGTGGTGAGCGGCGCGGCCGAGGCCGAGTTCGACCTCGGCATGCGCGTCAACCTGGAGGGCACGCGCCTGCTGCTCGAGCGCTTGCGCCAGTGCGCCAAGCCGCCGCGCGTCGTGTTCACGAGCTCGGTGGCCGCATTCGGCGGCGAGCTTCCCGCGGTGCTCGACGATTCCACGACGCCTTTTCCGCAGACTTCCTACGGCACGCAGAAGGTGATCGGCGAGTACCTGATCGCCGACTATTCGCGCAAGGGGTTCGTCGACGGCCGATCGCTGCGCCTGCCGACGGTCGTGGTGCGCCCCGGCAAGCCGAACGCCGCCGCGTCTTCGTTTGCGAGCGGCATCCTGCGCGAGCCGCTCAACGGCGTCGCCTCGGAATGCCCGGTCGATGCCCGGACCGGCGTCTGGCTGCTGTCGCCCAAGCGGGTCGTGGAAGCGCTCGTGCATGCGCACGAGCTGCCCGCCGCCGCCTGGGGAAGCAGGCGCGTGGTCAATCTGCCGGGCATCACCGCCACCGTCGCGCAGATGATCGAGGCGCTCGAGCGGGTCGCCGGCAAGGGGGTCGCGAACAGGGTGGCCTTCCGCTCCGACGCGCGCATTCAGGCGATCGTCAGGACCTGGCCGACGCGATTCGAGACGCAGCGCGCGCTGTCGATGGGCTTCCGTGCCGACGCCGACATGGAAACCGTGATCCGCGACTACATCGCCGACGAAGGCATTGAGATCGGCTAGTGGCGCCGACCGGGCGCGCGGCCCCGGTTACCAGTTGGGATCCCAGATCTTCCACCACGGCGCGCTTTGGTGGTAGCCGCCGGGCTGCAAATACTTGCTGTTCGGGAAATTGGCGTGCATGACGCGATCCGCACCGTCGCGCAACTCGTTCATGCCGAGGGCGTCGTAGGCCTTGACCATGATGAACACCGCTTCCTCGGTCGCGGGCGCCCGCGGGTATTCCTTGACGGCGTACTGCGCGCGGTTCGCCGCCGCCACATAGGCGCCGCGCCGCATGTAGTAGCGCGCCACGTGGACTTCGTGCCAGGCGAGCGAATTGACGAGATAGCGCATGCGGGCCGCCGAGTCAGCGGCGTACTTCGAGTTCGGAAAGCGCGTCACCACCTCCTTGAAGCTGAGGAACGCCTCCCGCGTGGCCTTGGGATCGCGCTCGCTCATGTCAGGGCTCCCCAGCGAGCTGAGCAGCCCTTCTTCGTTGTCGTTGAAGTTGACCAGGCCTTTCAGGTAATAAGCGTAGTCGACGTTCGGGTGGTTGGGGTAGAGCTTGATGAAGCGGTCGAGCGAGGCGATCGCGGAAGCGCGCTCTTTGTCCTTCCAGTAGGCGTAGGCCATCTCCAGCAGCGCCTGCTGCGCGTAGCGCCCGTAGGGATAGCGCGCCTCGAGCTTCTCGAAATACTTGACGGCCTTGCTCCAGTTCGACGAGGCCATCTCGTCCTTTGCCTCGCCGTAGAGCTTGTCCGCCGACCAGCCAGCTGTTTCGTCGGGGCCGGTCGACAGCAGGCCGCACGATGCGAGGCTCAGCGCGACGACGAGGGCTAACGGAGCAAGTACACTTGTGCGCATGAGTCGGCGATCCGCGATGACATTGAAAAATTATAGCCCCCCAGAGGCGACCGACTGGGAGGCGGCGTTCGCGGCCCCGCTAAGCGCCACGGTGCCAGCTTCGATGGGGGGGCTGAGATTGGATCAAGCGCTGGCGCGTTTGTTCCCGCAGTATTCGCGCAGCCGCCTGCAAGCCTGGCTCAAGTCGGGTCACGTGCGCCTCGACGGTGCGGCGGCGCTCGGGAAGATTCCGGTGACCGGCGGCGAGCGGGTCGATCTCGCGCCGCCGGCGGCTCCCGAGGCCGCACCGCCGCGCGCCCAGCGCATGGCGCTCAACATCGTGTTCGAGGACCGCGACCTGATCGTCATCGACAAGCCGGCCGGGCTGGTGGTGCACCCGGGCGCGGGCATTCCCGACCGGACCCTGCTCAACGCGCTGCTCGCGCACGCGCCCTCGCTGGCCGCGGTGCCGCGCGCCGGCATCGTTCATCGACTCGACAAGGACACGAGCGGCCTGCTGGTGGTGGCGAAAAACGTCGAGGCCCAGGCGAAGCTCGCGGCGCAACTCGCCTCGCGCAGCATGCGCCGCACCTACCTCGCCGTCGTGCAGGGCGATCCGCCGGCCAGCGGCACTATCGATGCGCCGGTGGGGCGCGATGCGCGGGTTCGCACGCGCATGACCGTTTCGCGGCGCGGCAAGGAAGCACGTACCGGCTACCGCGTGCTCGAGCGCTTCGGCCGCGCGGCGCTGGTCGAATGCCGGCTCGAGACCGGGCGCACGCATCAGATACGCGTGCATTTCCAGCACATTCGCCATCCTTTGGTAGGCGACCCCGTGTACCGGCGCGGCACGCGCGGCGTCGTCGCCTTCCCGCGGCAGGCGCTGCATGCCTGCGAGCTGTCGCTCATGCATCCGCGCAGCGGCAAGCAGATGACGTGGCGCGCAGAGCCGCCGCGCGACATGCAGCAACTCCTCGAGGCGCTGCGCGCCGAAAGCTGATGCAGCCGATCCGACCGGATTGGCCGGCGCCTGCCGGCGTTGGCGCGCTCGTGACGACGCGCGCCGGCGGCTGCAGCGCAGGCCCCTATGCTAGCCTCAACCTCGGCGCGCGTTGCGGCGACGACCCGGCCGCGGTGCGGGACAACAGGCGCCGTCTCGAGGAGCTGCTGCCCGGCGCGCCGGTGTGGCTGCGGCAGGTTCACGGAACGGACGTTGCGGATGCAGACGAAGCGCGCCGCGGCGCGACCGAGCCGCCGGCGGACGCCGCGGTGGCGAGGCTCCCGGGCACGGTATGCGCGATGCTGGTCGCCGATTGCATGCCCGTGCTGCTCGCGGACGACGCCGCGACCGTGGTCGGTGCGGCGCATGCCGGCTGGCGCGGGCTGTGCGCGGGCGTGATCGAGGCTACCGTCGGAGCGATGCGGGTTGCGCCCGAGCGGCTATTCGCCTGGCTCGGTCCCGCGATCGGCCCGCGCGCGTACGAGGTCGGCGACGAGGTGCGCAAGGCATTCCTCGAGCGCGATTCCTCGGCGGCAAGCGCGTTTCGCGCCGCGCGGCCGGGGCACTGGTGGCTCGATCTGTACGCCGTCGCGCACCAGCGTCTCGCGGCATGCGGCGTGAGGCACGTTTACGGCGGCGACTTTTGCACCTATTCGGATGCCGCGCGTTTTTTCTCCTATCGCCGCGACCGCGTGACCGGCCGCATGGCGGCGCTCATCTGGCTCGAGCGCGCGGCGAGCGGCGCGAAGGCCCACGTATGATCGGCTCCTCTTTCGGCCGGGAAGTTCGATGACGCTGGCCTGGATCATCGCGGCAAGCCTCGCCGGCGGTGCGTTGTCGGTCGGCGCCGCGTCGTTCGCGCTGGTGCTGCGCGCGGCGTGGGTGCCGATGCTCGTCTCGTAGGCGATCGGCGCCCTCCTCCTCGGGATCGTGGCTTTCTTCGTGCTCGAGAAGCTGCTGCTGTGGCGACACTGTCACACGGAGAACTGCGAGGCGCACGACCCGCAGGGCGCGGGGGGCTCCGCCCGGGCGGAACACGATCGCGGCCGCAGCGGTACGCTGATCGTGGTCGGCCACACGGTCCACAATTTCGTCGACGGCGTGCTGATCGCGGCGGCGTTCATGCAAAGCACGCCTCTCGGCGTGATCACCACGCTCGCCATCGTCGCGCACGAGATTCCGCAGGAGGTGGGCGACTTCCTGATCCTGCTGCATTCCGGATATTCGCGCGCCAAGGCGCTGGCGCTGAATCTGCTCTCCTCGGCGGCGACGCTGGTCGGCGGCGCGCTCGGCTATTTCGGATTGCAGCTGGTTGCCGGGTGGCAGCCGGCGCTGCTCGGCGTGGTGGCCGCGAGCATGATCTACATCGCGGTCGCGGACCTGATCCCCGGCCTGCACAAGCGGCCCGAGCTGGGCGCCACCGCGGCCCCAAGCCTCGCTCATCGGGCTCGGCATCGCGACGATCGCGGTCGCCCGCGGCGTGATCGAGCGAATCGTTTAGGCGCCGCTTCGGCGTTGGTAACAAATCAAGCTATAACAAGCGGTTAGGAGAGGGCCGGTCATTCCTCGCGGATGGATTTGACGCACCAGCTTTGTGCGTCGCAAAATCGCACCCTGTTTCCGCTCCCGGCGGCCTGTTTCGGCAGCGCACCAATGCCGAATGACGGTCCGCGACGCCCATTACGCGAATTTGCATGGCCGAGCAATCCGGTCCCCCCGACGCACTGGTCGCCGCCATCACGCGGGCCGGCCACGATATGGCGCTGGGCTGGATGCGGCTGCTGTTCACCCCGCCGCCGGGTGGCGCAGCGGCTGACTGGACAACGGGCCTCGCCGGCAACTCCGCGCGCCTTGCGGCGATGCAATCCGCATATCTGGAGAAGCAGGCGAAGCTCTGGTCCTCGCTGAGCGCCGGCCTGCCGAGCGAGACGATGGTCGCTGCCCAGGCGGGTGATCGCCGCTTCGTGGCCAAGGAGTGGCGCGAGAACCCTTTCTACGACTACATCAGGCAGTCGTATCTCCTGGCCGCGCGCTACCTCGGTGATCTCGTCGAAAACGCCGATCTCCAGAACGGCGCCAAGGACCGCGTGCGCTTCGCCCTCAAGCAGTGGATCGACGCCATGTCGCCGGCGAACTTCATCGCCACCAATCCGGAGGCCTTGCGCCATGCGCTCGAAACCAAGGGGGAGAGTCTCTCGAGAGGTCTCGCGAACCTGATCGGGGACGTCCAGAAGGGTCGGCTGAGCCAGACCGACGAGTCGGCGTTCGAGCTCGGCCGCAACCTCGCCACCTCGCCCGGGCAGGTGGTGTTCGAGAACGAGCTCGTCCAGCTCATCCAGTACGCGCCCGCGACCGGGCAGGTTGCGAAGCGGCCGCTGGTGATGGTGCCGCCCTGCATCAACAAGTACTACATCCTCGATCTGCAGCCCGAAAACTCCTTCGTTCGCTACGCGGTCGCGGAGGGCCACACGGTATTCATGGTTTCATGGCGCAACGCGGGCCCCGAGATCGGCCATCTCACCTGGGACGACTATATCGAGAAGGGCGTCCTGCTGCCGATGCGCATCGCGCGCGAAATCGCCGCGAGCGACCGTGTCAATGCGCTCGGCTTTTGCGTGGGCGGCACGCTGCTCGGCGCCGCGCTGGCGGTGCTCGCGGCCAAGGGCGACCATCTTGTCGAAAGCGTCACCTACCTCACGACGATGCTCGATTTCTCGGAGCCCGGACAGATCGGGCTGTTCGTCGACGAGGCGAGCCATGCCGCGCGCGAAGCGCTGATCGGGGGTGGTGGCGTGTTGCCGGGATCCGATCTGGCGTTCGTGTTCTCCGCGTTGCGCGCCAACGACCTGGTGTGGCCGTACGTGATCAACAACTATCTGCTCGGCGGCTCGCCCGCCGCCTTCGACCTGCTTTACTGGAACTCCGACAGCACCAACCTGCCGGGGCCCATGTACTGCTACTACGTGCGCAACACCTACCTGGAGAACAAGCTGCGCGTTCCCGGGGCGCTGACCAACTGCGGCGTGCCGGTCGATCTCGGGCGCGTGAACTTGCCGTCGTTCATACTCGCCACGCGCGAGGACCACATCGTTCCCTGGCGTGCGGCGTACCGCTCGATCAGCCTGCTCGGAGGCGAGACGACGTTCGTGCTCGGCGCGAGCGGCCACGTTGCCGGCGTCATCAATCCGGCGGCGAAGAACCGGCGCAGCTACTGGATGGACACGCAGTATCCGGCGGATCCGGAGGCCTGGCTCGCCGGCGCGACGCAGCACCAGGGAAGCTGGTGGCCACAATGGTCGCGGTGGATGGAACGGTTCAAGGGCGGCACGCGCAAGGCGCCGGTGAAACAGGGCAACCGGAAATACCCGCCGCTCGAGCCGGCGCCGGGACGTTACGTGAAGCAGACAGCGCCGGCAGTCGCCGCGCCAAACCCAGTGGGCGCCGCGGGACGGCGCCAAGTCAGCTAGGAGGTAGTTGCGATGGAAGAAATCGTGATCGTAGCGGCCGCTCGTACGGCCATCGGCAAGTTCGGCGGCACGCTCGCGCATACGCCGGCAACGGATCTCGGCGCACACGTGATACGCAAGGTCCTTGAGCGCGCGGGCATCGCACCGGAGCAGGTCTCCGAAGTGATCATGGGGCAGGTGCTGGCCGCGGGCAGCGGGCAGAATCCTGCGCGCCAGGCGGCGATCGCGGCCGGCTTGCCCGACATGATTCCGGCGATGACGATCAACAAGGTGTGCGGCTCCGGCCTCAAGGCCGCGATGCTCGGCGCGCAATCGATCGCCAACGGCGACTCCGACATCGTGGTCGCAGGCGGCCAGGAGTCCATGAGCCTCGCGCCGCACGTGTTGATGGGCTCGCGCGACGGCTATCGCATGGGCGACGCCAAGATGATCGACTCCATGATCGTGGACGGTCTGTGGGACGTCTACAACCAGTACCACATGGGCGTCACCGCCGAGAACGTAGCCAAGGAGTACGCGGTGACGCGCGCGGAGCAGGACGAGTTCGCGCTCGCCTCGCAGCTCAAGACCGAGGCCGCGCAGAAGGCCGGAAGATTCAACGACGAGATCATTCCGTTCGAGATCAAGTCGAGAAAGGGCACGGTGGTGTTTGCGGACGACGAGTACCCGCGCCATGGCGCCACCATCGACGCGTTGCAGAGCCTGAAGCCTGCGTTCGACAAGTCGGGCAGCGTGACGGCGGGCAACGCATCGGGCATCAACGACGGCGCCGCCGCCGTGGTGCTGGCATCGGCGCGCAAGGCCAAGGAGCTGGGCCTGAAGCCGCTGGGGCGCATCAAGTCGTTCGCCTCGGCGGGCGTCGATCCGAAATACATGGGCATGGGGCCGGTGCCGGCTTCGAAGCGCTGCCTGGCGCGCGCCGGCTGGACCCCGCAGGACCTGGATCTGATGGAGATCAACGAGGCGTTCGCCTCGCAGGCGATCGCCGTCAATCGGCAGATGGGCTGGGATACCTCGAAGGTGAACGTGAACGGCGGGGCGATTGCGCTCGGTCACCCGATCGGCGCCTCGGGCTGCAGGATCCTGGTGACGCTGCTGCATGAGATGGGCAAGCGCGACGCAAAGAGGGGACTTGCGTCGCTATGCATCGGCGGCGGCATGGGCGTCGCCCTGGCCGTAGAGCGATAGCCCTGCGCCATACATCGAGGAAAGAATCGAAATGACCAAACGCGTGGCACTTGTTACAGGGGGCATGGGCGGCATCGGCACGGCGGTCTGCCGCAGGCTCGCGAGCATGAACGGCAACGCGGTCGTGGCGAACTGCCTGCCGGGCTACGAGCGCAGGGACGACTGGCTTGCGCACATGCGCGCCGAAGGCTTCGACAACGTGCATGGGGCCGAGGGTGACGTGGCGGACTTCGACTCGGCCGGGGAGATGGTGAGGAAGATCGAATCCGAGATCGGGCCCATCGACATCCTGGTGAACAACGCCGGCATCGTCCGCGACAACGTGCTGAAGAAAATGTCTCCCTCGGACTGGTTGTCGGTGATCAACACCAACCTGAACAGCGCGTTCAACGTCACCAAGCACGTGATCGACGGCATGACCGAGCGGGGTTGGGGGCGGGTCGTGAACCTGTCTTCGGTGAACGGGCAGAAAGGGCAGTTCGGCCAGACCAACTACTCGGCGGCCAAGGCCGGGATCCACGGATTCGCGAAGGCGCTGGCGCAGGAAGTGGTGCGCAAGGGCGTGACGGTCAACTCGATCTCGCCCGGTTACGTCGAAACGGACATGGTGAAGGCGATTCGCAAGGACGTGCTCGAAAAGATCATCGCCGGCATCCCGATCGGAAGGCTCGCGAGGCCGGAGGAGATCGCGGCGCTGATCGCCTTCCTGACATCCGAGGAAGCCGGTTATATTACGGGCACGAATATCGCCATCAACGGCGGCATGTACATGACCTAGGGGCGCCGCGCGCTCAGGCAAGGAGGGGGAGATGACCGACAAGACGCTGGCGGTGGTGACGGGCGGTATGGGCGGGCTCGGAGAATCGATTTCGACCAAGATGGCCGACGCCGGCTACAAGGTCGTGGTGACCTACTCGCCCTCGAACACCAAGTGGAAGTCGTGGCTCGAGGAAATGAGGGGGCGGGGCTACGACTTTGCGGCGTATCCCGTCGACGTGGTCGATTTCGACGATTGCGCGTCGAAATGCGAGCGCATCGTCAAGGACTGCGGCCAGATCGACATCCTGGTCAACAACGCCGGAATCACGCGCGACATGACGTTCAAGAAGATGACCAAGGCGGACTGGGACGCGGTGATGCGTACCAACCTCGACTCCTGCTTCAATATGACCAAGCAGGTCATGGACGGCATGACCGAGCGCAGCTGGGGCCGGGTGATCAACGTGTCCTCGGTAAACGGGCAGAAAGGCGCATTCGGGCAGACCAATTACTCCGCGGCCAAGGCGGGCATTCACGGCTTCACCAAGGCGCTGGCGCTGGAAGTCGCGAAAAAAGGAGTCACGATCAACACGATTTCGCCGGGCTACATCGGCACCAAGATGGTGACGGCGATCCCGAAGGAAATCCTGGATTCCAAAATTCTCCCTCAGATCCCCATCGGGCGGCTCGGCAAGCCCGACGAGGTCGCGGGCCTGATCATCTATCTCTGCTCGGAAGAGGCGGCGTTCGTCACAGGGGCGAACATCTCCATCAACGGCGGGCAGCACATGTACTGAGGGAGCAAGGAATGGAAAACCAGGTCCGCTTGATCAAGAAGTACCCCAACCGGCGTCTGTACGACACCAAGACGTCGAGCTACATCACGCTGGCCGACGTCAAGCAGATGGTCCTCAAGCACGAGGACTTTCAGGTGGTCGACGCCAAGACCAGCGACGACCTCACGCGGCAGATCTTGCTGCAGATCATCCTCGAGGAGGAATCGGCCGGCATGCCGATGTTCTCCTCGGACCTGCTCGCGCACCTGATCCGGTTCTACGGCAATGCGATGCAGGGCCTCATGGGGGCCTACCTGGAAAAGAACATCCACGCCTTCCAGGAAATGCAGAAATCCCTGCAGGAGCAGTCGCAGCGCCTTTACGGCGACACGCCGCGCGCCTCGCAGGAACTGTGGTCGCAGTTCATGAACCTGCAGGGCCCCGCGATGCAGAGCCTGATGCAGGCGTACATCGAGCAGAGCCAGAAGATGTTCTCGCAGTTCCAGGATCAGATGCAGAGCCAGGCGCGCAACATGTTCGCGGGCCTCTCCTTCCCCGGATTCCCGGGCGCGCAGCAGCCAAACGACGGCGGCTCCGACAAGCAGTCCTAGGATGCCCGTAAAGCAAGCGCGGCGGACGGCGCAGGCGTCCGCGCCACGCGTCGGATTCGTTTCCCTGGGGTGTCCGAAGGCCCTGGTCGATTCGGAGCGCATCCTGACGCAATTGCGAGCCGAGGGCTACGCCACCTCCGGCAGCTATGCCGACTCCGACCTGGTGGTGGTCAACACCTGCGGCTTCATCGACGCTGCAGTTGAGGAGTCGCTTGGCGCCATCGGCGAGGCGGTGGCGGAGAACGGCCGGGTCATCGTCACCGGCTGCCTCGGCGCCAAGGACGGCGCGGTGCGCAGCGCGCATCCCAGCGTGCTCGCGGTCACGGGCCCGCACGACCTCGAGGCCGTGATGCGCGCCGTGCACGCCCATCTGCCCAAGCCCCACGACCCCTATACCGACCTGGTGCCGCCGCAAGGCATCAAGCTCACGCCGGCACACTACGCCTATCTCAAGATCTCGGAGGGCTGCAACCACCGCTGCACGTTCTGCATCATCCCGTCGATGCGCGGCGATCTGGTGTCGCGCCCGATCGGCGAGGTCATGCAGGAAGCCGAGAACCTGGCCGCAGCGGGCGTGAAGGAACTGCTCGTCATCTCGCAGGACACGAGCGCCTACGGGGTGGACGTGAAATACCGCACCGGGTTCTGGCGCGGAAGGCCCCTCAAGACGCGCATGACCGAGCTGGCCCGCGCGCTCGGCGAGCTGGGCGTCTGGGTAAGGCTGCACTACGTATACCCGTATCCGCATGTCGACGAAGTCGTGCCGCTGATGGCGGAAGGGCGTATCGTTCCCTACCTCGATGTGCCGTTCCAGCACGCGGCGCCGCGGATCCTGAGGCTGATGAAGCGCCCGGCAAACACCGGCGACACGCTCGAACGGGTGCGCCGCTGGCGCGCGATCTGCCCCGAGATCACGCTGCGCAGCACGTTCATCGTCGGGTTTCCGGGGGAAACGGACGACGAATTCGCGCAGCTGCTCGCGTTCCTCGAGGAAGCGCAGCTCGACCGGGTCGGCTGCTTCGCCTATTCGCCCGTGCAGGGCGCCGCGGCGAACGATCTGCCGGATCCGGTGCCGGAAGAAGTGAAGCAGGAGCGCCGCGCGCGGCTGATGGAGCTGCAAGCGGCGATCAGCTCGGCGCGATTGCGCGCGAAGGTCGGTCGGCGGCTGCAGGTGCTCGTGGACGAGGTCGATCGGAAAGGCGCCATCGCGCGCTCCAGCGCCGATGCGCCGGAAATCGACGGCGTGGTGAGAGTGCGCGACGGCGCAGGGCTCCGGCCCGGCGATTTCGCCGAGGTCATGGTGGAACAGGCCGGCGAGCATGACTTGGCGGCTCGGCTGGCGGCCTGAACAACGGCAAGGAGGCAACATGGCAGCGCGTGAAGTGGTGGTGGTTTCCGGCGTACGCACGGGGATCGGCGATTACGGCGGCGCCCTCAAGGACCAGCCTCCCACCAGGCTCGGCGCGATCGCCGTCAAGGAGGCGGTGGCGCGGGCCAAGATCGATCCGGCGAGCGTCGGCCACGTGGTGGTCGGCAGCGTGATTCACGGCGAGGCGCGCGACATGTACGTCTCGCGGGTGTCGGCGATCGACGCCGGGCTGCCGGTCGGCACGCCTTGCCTGACCGTCAACCGGCTGTGCGGCAGCGGCTTGCAGGCCATCGTCTCGGCCTCGCAGCACATCCTGCTCGGCGACGTCGACGTGGCGATCGGCGGCGGGGCGGAGAGCATGAGCCGGGCCGCCTACTTCCTGCCCGGCGCACGCTGGGGCACGAGGATGGGCGATGGTGCGGTCGTGGACGCCATGGCCGGGGCGCTGCACGACCCGTTCGGGCACGGCCACATGGGCGTCACCGCGGAAAACATCGCCGCCAAGTACGGCTTCACACGTGAGCAGCAGGACGCGTTCTCGCTCGAATCGCACCGGCGCGCGGCCAACGCCCTCGACAAGGGCCATTTCAAGAGCCAGATCGTTCCGGTCGAGCTGAAGACCCGCAAGGGCGTCGAGCAGTTCACGCTCGACGAGCATGTGCGTAGGGACGCGAAGATCGAGGACCTGCAAAAGCTCAAGGCGGCGTTCAAGAAGGACGGCACGGTCACGGCGGGCAACGCCTCCGGCCTCAACGATGCGGCCGCGGCGGTGGTGTTGATGGAGGCGAAGGCCGCCGAAAAGGCTGGCGTCAAGCCGCTGGCGCGCCTGGTGGCGTATGCGCACGCCGGCGTCGAGCCGCAGCTCATGGGATTGGGGCCGATTCCGGCCGTCCGAAAGGTATTCGAGAAGGCCAGCCTCAAGCCCGCCGACATGGACGTGGTCGAGTCGAACGAGGCGTTTGCGGTGCAGGCCATGGCGGTCACGAAGGACCTGGGCCTCGACCCGCAGAAGGTGAACCCCAACGGCGGGGCGGTGGCGCTCGGCCATCCGATCGGCGCCACCGGCTGCATCCTCACGGTGAAGGCGCTCTACGAGCTCGCGCGCACGGGGAAGCGCTATGCGCTGGTGACGATGTGCATCGGCGGCGGGCAGGGGATCGCCGCGATATTCGAGCGGCTGAACTAGCCGGGCTCGACGATTACGCCGCGCCAGCGACGCAAACCGCGCATCGGACTCGCGCTCGGCTCGGGAGGCGCGCGCGGGTGGGCGCACATCGGCGTCATCCACGCACTCAAGGAGCACGCCATCGAGCCCGACATCGTGTGCGGCGCCTCGATCGGCGCGCTCGTCGGGGCTGCGTACGCCGCGGGCGAGCTGGAGCGGCTCGAGCGCTGGGTGACCGGGCTCGCCTGGACCGACGTGCTGAAGCTAGTCGACGTCACCTGGCGAGGCGGCCTGATCAAAGGGCAAAGGTTGTTCGATTTCTTCCGCGAGCATTTCGCGGATCGCGACCTTGCGGCGCTTGCCGTGCCCTACGGCGCGGTGGCGACGGAACTCGGCACGGGGCGCGAAGTCTGGCTGCGCGACGGCAAGGTCCTGGACGCGGTGCGCGCCTCCATCGCGATGCCCGGGATATTCACGCCGCTCGAGCGCGATGGTGCGCTGCTGGTCGACGGCGGGCTAGTCAATCCGGTGCCGGTATCGATGTGCCGCGCGTTGGGCGCCGACGTGGTGATCGCCGTGGATCTCGGCTGGGCGAAGCTCGGCCGCTACCGCGCTCAGCGCAACGACGCAAGAGAATTCCACTTGCCCGAGTGGATGGAGCGCATCAGCTGGCTTTCGCGGCTGGCCGGCGAGATGTCGGCCGAGGAAGAGAGCGAAAGCGTGCCGTCGATCGTGGAGGCGTTTCTCGCCGCGATCGACATCATGCAGGTGCGCATTGCGCGCAGCCGGCTGGCGGGCGAGCCCGCGGACGTCTTGTTGACGCCGGTGCTCGCCGATTTCGCGACCATGGATTTTCACCGCGCACGCGAGGCGATCGTCGAAGGCCGTGCCGCGCTCGAGCGCATGCTGCCGTTGCTGCAACAGGTGATGGAGGACTGACATGCAATATCGCAGGCTGGGTGCAAGCGGGCTTCGGGTGTCGGTGCTGTGCCTAGGGACGATGATGTTCGGCGACCGCACCGAGGAGGCGGAAGCATCGCGCATCGTCGCCTCGGCGCGCGACGCGGGCGTCAATTTCGTCGACACGGCCGACGCCTACGCCAAGGGTGAGTCCGAGCGCATGCTCGGGCGCGTGGTCGCGGCCGACCGCGAGCGCTGGATCGTCGCCACCAAGGTCGGCAACACGGGCGCGCCGGCCCCCGACGACGTGGACCTGTCGCGCCGCCACGTGATGCGCGCCATCGACGCCTCGCTCGGGCGCCTGGGCATGGACCACGTCGACCTGTACTACCTGCACCTGGACGATGCGGGCACGCCGCTGGAGGAGACGGTCGCGACGATGGGCGACCTGGTGCGCGCCGGCAAGGTGCGCTACTGGGGCGTTTCGAACTTCCGCGCCTGGCGCATCGCGGAGGTCGCCATGCTCGCCGATCGCGTGGGCGTGCCGCGCCCGGTGGTGTGCCAGCCGTACTACAACGCGGTGAACCGCATGCCCGAGATCGAAGTGCTGCCGGCCTGCGCGCACTTCGGGCTCGGGGTGGTGCCCTATTCGCCGCTCGCGCGCGGAGTGCTCACCGGCAAGTACCGGCCCGGAGAGTCGCCGTCTGCGGAGACGCGTGCCGGCCGCGGCGACAAGCGCATCATGCAGACCGAGTTCCGCGCGGAGTCGCTGGCCGTCGCGCAGAAGCTCAAGGCGCAGGCCGAGCGCCGCGGCATGAGCGCGGGCCAGTTTGCGCTCAACTGGGTGCTGAACAGCGGCGCGGTGACGAGTGTGCTCGCCGGGCCGCGCACCATGGAGCAGTGGAGCGAATACCTCGGCGCCCTGGGCCGCGGCTTCGGCGCGGAGGACGAGGCGCTGGTCGACTCGCTGGTCGCGCCGGGACACCCGTCGACGCCCGGCTACACGGACCCGCGCTACCCGGTGGCGGGCAGGCAGCCGATCGTGTCCTAGCCCGCTTCCGCGGGCAGCCGCTCTTCGGCGGGCCGCCCCGCGTGATCCGCGGCGAGCAGCATGTACATCGCCGGCACCACGAACAGCGTGAACAGGGTGCCGATGGCGATGCCGGCCGCGATCACCAGTCCCATGTTGAAGCGGCTCACCGCCCCCGCGCCGCTCGCGGTGATGAGCGGCACGACGCCGAGCACCATCGCGGCGGTGGTCATCAGGATCGGCCGCAGGCGGATGCCGGCGGCCGTCTCGATCGCCTGGCGCTTCGTCCTGCCCTCGCGTCGCAGGTTGTTGGCGAACTCGACGATCAGGATGCCGTGCTTGCTGATCAGGCCGATGAGCGTCACCAGCCCGACCTCGGTGTAGATGTTCAGGGTCGCGCCGCCGACCCCGAGGCTGATGAAGATCAGCGCGCCGCAGATCGACATCGGCACCGAGACCAGGATGATCACCGGGTCGCGGAAGCTCTCGAACAGCGCTGCCAGGGTGAGGTAGATGATGATGAGCGCGAAGAAGAATGTCACCAGCAGTGCGCTCGACTCCTGCACGAACTGGCGCAACTGCCCAGAATAATCCACCGAATAGCCCTCCGGCAGCGTGCGCGCGGCCAGGTCCCGAAGGTAGGCGAGGGCCTCGCCCTGCGACACGCCGGGGAACTGGACGCCGGAGATGGTCGCCGAGTTCTGCTGCTGGAAATGGTTCAGCGTCTGGGGCACGACCTTGGTCTCGATGTGCGCGATCGTCGAGAGCGCGACCATGGCGCCGTTTGCGGCGCGCAGGTAATAGTCGCGCAGCTGGTCCGCGTTCAATCGGTCGACCTGCCGTACCTGCGGGATGACCTTGTAGGAGCGATCATAGAGGCTGAAGTAGTTGACGTAGCCGCCGCCGACCATCGCCGAGAGCGCGCTGCCGACGTCGCGCATCGACAGGCCGAGCTGCGCAGCGAGCTCGCGATCGACCACCACGGTGGCTTGCGGCTGGTCGAACTTGAGATCGCCGTCGATGAAGATGAAGCGGCCGCTCTTCTGAACTTCCTGCAGAAACGCCCGCGAAACCTCGTTCAGGCGCTCGAACGGCTCGGTGGTCTGGATGACGAATTCGACCGGCAGGCCGCGCGCGCCCGGCAGTGGCGGCGGCTGAAACAACACGGTCTGCAGCCCGCTGATCCGGTTCATCTCCTGCTGCACCACCGGCTGCAGCTGTGCGGCGGTCTTGACCCGGTCGTCCCAGGGCTTGAGCACCATGCCGGCGATCGTGCGGCCGGGCACGTCGAGCTGAAAGACGTGATCGGTCTCGGGATGGGAGGCGAACGTCTGGTACACCTGCCGCGTGTAGAGCTCGCGCTGCGCGAGAGTGGAGTTGGCTGCGCCCGTGGACGAGCTGATCAACACGCCCTGGTCCTCCTGCGGGGCCAGCTCGGACTTCGCGCCGGCGTACAGGAAATAGATGCTGCCCAGCACGATCAGCGCGAACACCGCGGTCACCGCCACGTAGTCCAGGGTACCGTGCAGGAGCGTCTCGTAGCGGCGGTGCAAGGATTCGAAGCTGCGATCGAGCCACACCACCAGGTGCGCTTCCCAGCCGCGCCCAGAGGGATCGTGCGGCTTGAGCATGCGCGAGCACATCATCGGCGACAGCGTCAGCGCGATGACCGCGGATATGGTGACCGCGCCGACCAGGCTGAACGCGAATTCGGTGAACAGCGCGCCGGTGAGGCCTCCGAGGAACCCGATCGGCACGTACACCGCCACCAGCACTACGGTCATGGCAATGATCGGGTTGGCGAGCTCGCGCGCAGCGGCGATCGCAGCCTGCAGCGGCTTCATCCCCTGCTCGAGGTGACGATTGACGTTCTCGACCACGATGATGGCGTCGTCGACCACCAGGCCGATCGCCAGCACCAGGGCGAGCAGTGTGAGGAGGTTGATGCTGAAGCCGAGCGCGAGCATCACCGTAAACGTGCTCACCAGCGACAGCGGAATCGCGATCGTCGGGATGATCACCGAGCGCACCGAGCCGAGAAACGCGAATACCACGAGGGTGACGATGACCAGCGCTTCGGCGATCGTCTTCACCACCTCGTAGATCGAGCTGTTCACGAACTTGGTCGAGTCGTACACGATGCCGCCGTCCAGGCCCTGCGGCAGCTGTGACTGGATCGCGGGGAATACATCGCGCACGCGCTTGATCACCTCGAGCAGGTTGGCCGAGGGAGCGACCTGAATGCCTATGTAGACGGCCTGCTTGCCGTCGAACCCGACCGCCGATTCGTAGTCTTCCGAGCCGAGCGTCACGTTGGCGACATCCTCGAGCCGAACGATCGCGTTGTCCTTCTGCTTGACGATCAGGCGCTTGAATTCGTCGACGGAATGCAGGCTGGTCGACGCGGTGAGGTTGACCTGCACCATCTGTCCCTTGGTGCTGCCAAGCGCCGCGAGAAAGTTGTTGGCCGCCAGTGCCTGCTGCACGTCGGCCGCCGTCAAGCCGTAGGCCGCGAGCTTGTCCGACTCGAGCCAGGCGCGCAGCGCGAACAGCTTCTGACCGAGGATCTCTGCGGTCTGCACGCCCTCCACCGCCTGCAGCCGGGGCTGCACCACGCGCACCAGGTAGTCGGTGATCTTGTTGGCCGGCAGCACCTGGCTCGAGAAGCCGATGTACATGGCATCGATCGTCTGGCCGATCTGCACCGAAAGCGTCGGCTGCTGGGCGCCTTGCGGCAGCTGATTGAGCACCGCGTTCACCTTGGTGTTGATCTCCGTGAGCGCCTTGTCCGGATCGTAGTTGAGCCGCAAGTTGGCGGTGATCGTGCTCACGCTCTGGCGGCTGCTGGAAGTCATGTAGTCGATGCCGTTGGCCTGCGCGATCGAGTTCTCGAGCGGCGCCGTGATGAAGCCCGCCACGAGCGCGGGATCGGCGCCGACGTAGGTGGTGGTCACGGTGACGACCGCGTTCTGGGTGCGCGGGAACTGCAGCACGGGCAGCAGCTCCACGGAGCGCAGGCCCAGCACCAGCAGCAGCAGGCTCACCACCGTGGCGAGCACCGGCCGGCGGATGAAGATGTCGGTGAACTTCATCGGTGGTGCCCGCTCATTCGTCCTTCGGCGACGGCGCCGCCTCGTTGGACGGCTGGACGGAGTTGTTGATCCTGACGGGCGTGCCGTTGTGCAGCTTGAGCTGGCCGGCGGTGACCACCGTCTCGCCTTCCTTGACGCCCGAGACCACCGCGATCTGGTCGCCGCGCGTCGGGCCGACGGTGACGAAACGCTGGGTGGCGACCAGCCGCGGCTTGCCGTCCGACCCCTTGCCCTTCTCCTCAACCACGAACACGGTATCGCCGTAGGGGTTGAAGGTGATCGCGGTCTGCGGCAGCGTCAGGCGGCGCTGCGCCGCGCCCGAACGGATTTCGACGTTGGCGAACATCCCCGGAAGCAGCCGGTGCCGGGAATTGGGCAGCGAGGCGCGCACCAGCACGTTGCGGGTCGCAGGATCCACCTTGGCGTCGATCGCGCTGACGGTCCCCTCGAATCGCTCGCCCGGCAGCGCATTGGTGGTAAGGATCACCTTCTGCCCGGAATCGACCTGGCCGAGCTGATTCTGCGGCACGCTGAAGTCGACGAGGATCGGGTCGAGCGCCTGCAGCGTGACGAGTTTCGTGCCGGCCGCGACGTATTGGCCGAGGTCGACGACGCGGATGCCGAGGCGTCCGGCGAACGGCGCGCGGACCAGTTTCTTGTCGACCAGGGCTTGTTGCTCGGCGACGCGCGCCTTGGCGACACGCAGGTTGGAGACGTCCGTATCGACCGCGGCCTGGCTGATGAAATTTCTCTTGAGCTGCTGCAGGTCGCGCCGGTAGGTCGTCTCCGCGAGCTGCTCCGAGGCGTTGAGCGATTCGAGCAGCGCCAGATCGGACGCATTGTCCAGCTGCACCAGCGGCGCGCCGGTCTTCACCTCGTCACCCGAACTGAACCGTATCGCGGCGATGACGCCGACGACCTGTGGCGCAAGGTCGGCGCCCTGCGCCGCGCGCAACGTGCCGACGGCGCTGACCGCCGATTGCCAGTCCGTATAGCCGGCCTCGATCGTCGACACGGCCTGCGGCGGCACGCCTTGCGACGACAGGAACTTCGTCGTCATGTGCGCGACGAACGCTTTCCATCCGAAAATGGCTCCGAACAGTGCTCCGGCGAGCACCAGCATCAGGACCATGCGCTTGGTCATCGATCGTGGCTCCCTGCAGTCTTGGTTGGCGCGCCTGTGCCGCGGGGCGCGAGCGCTCCGGGCGATCTTGCGAGTGGATGCTGAATGAATATGCGGGGCCGATTCGCGGCTGTCAATGCCGCATCGCCCGGCTTGCTAGACTGCCAGCATGCAGATATCCCTACCCGTAACGCTGGCGATGCTCGGCGCCGCGCTGCTGCATGCCGGGTGGAACGCGATGCTGAAGTCCAGCCCCGACAAGGCGCTCGAGAACTTCGCGCTCGCGGTGAGCCGCGGCGTCATCGCGCTGGCCATCGTTCCATGGCTGCCGCTGCCCGCGCCGGCCGCCTGGCCCTGGATCGCGGCCTCGGTCGCGGTGCACGTGGCGTACTTCTGGGCGCTCGCCGGAGCCTACCGCTGGGGCGATCTGTCGTTCACCTATCCGATCATGCGCGGCGGTGCGCCGGCGCTGGTGGCGCTCGCGGGTTTCGCGGTGTTCGACGAGCGCCTGCCGGGAGCCGAACTGGCCGCCGTGGCGCTGATCTGCGCCGGCATCCTCGGCTTTGCCGCCGGGGCGCGCGGCGAGCCCGCGGCCGCGCGCCGCGCCCTGCTGTTCGCGCTCGGCAACGCGCTGGTGATCGCCGCCTACACCATGATCGACGCGCGCGGCGTGCGCGTTTCGGCGGCGCCGGTGAGCTACGCCATGTGGTTTTTCGTCGCCAACAGCGTCGTGCAGGTGGCGCTCGGCCTGGCGGACCGGCGACGGCGCGAGGTGCCGGCCTACCTGGCGCGCCACTGGCCGCGCGCCGCGCTCGGGGGCGCGTTCACGCTCGGCTCCTACGGCATCGCCCTGTGGGCGATGGCGCAGGCGCCGGTCGCGCTGGTGGCCGCGCTGCGGGAGGTCTCGGTGATCTTCGCCGCCGCGCTCGGCGCGCTGTTTCTGGGTGAGCGCTTCACGCGGCGGCGATTGCTGGCGACCGCCACGGTGCTGGCCGGCCTGGTGGCGTTGCGGCTCTAGCGCTAGCCCTTCGCGGGCTCGATCGCGTCGTTGACGATGCGCACGCGATCGCCCGCGCGCCACGTGGGCTGCGACGGCATCGAAATCGTGCGCGTTCCGCCGCTGTCGAGGCGCACGCTGACATCCCAGTGCTTAGTGGCGCGCGCCTGCTTCTCGACCTGGTGGCCGGCGTACGCGCCGCCCGCCGCGCCGAGCACGGTCATCGCCGTCTTGCCCCGTCCGTTGCCGACCTGGTGGCCGAGCACGCCGCCCAGCACCCCGCCGGCGACCGCGCCGAGCCCGGTGCCTTCGCCCTTGACGTCGACCTCGCGCACCGACTCGACCACGCCGCAATCCAGGCACTGAGGCTTGGCCACGGCCACCTGGACCGGCTTGGGCGCGGGCGGCCGCGCCGCCATGGGTTTCTGCGTCGCCTTCGCGACCGGCTTGGCCGCCGGGTGCGCGACCGGCTCCTCCGCGGGCACTGGTTGCTCTTGCGCTGCCGGCGCGCTGTATTCAGCTGAGCTGGACACGGTCGTCGCGTCATCCGGATTCGGCGAGCCGATCGTGCCCGGCAGCAGCCCGGTGAACGCGCCGATGCCGACGACGGCAAGAACGATTACCGCGACCGCCGCCGTGGCGAGCAGCGGATGAAGCCTCCTGGTGCCTTGGGTTTCCATGATTGCGGTCTCCTTCCCTTTGTTGAAGCTGCCGCGTTCAGACTACGCGTCGCGCCTGCGCCGCGCAGCGACAATTTGTTACCAGTTGTTTCTCCGCCACACGCGCCGCGTGAATTGCGTCACGCTTCGGGCCGCATGTGCGGGAAGAAGATGACGTCCCGGATCGACGGGCTGTCGGTGAGCAGCATCACCAGCCGGTCGATGCCGATGCCGGCGCCTGAGGTCGGAGGCAGACCGTACTCGAGCGCGCGGATATAGTCGGCGTCGTAATACATCGCCTCCTGGTCGCCCGCGTCCTTCTTGCGCGACTGCTCGAGAAAGCGCTCCGCCTGGTCCTCGGGGTCGTTCAGCTCGGAGAAGCCGTTGGCGATCTCCTTGTTGTCGATGAACAGCTCGAAGCGCTCGGCGATCTCGGGGTCGGAGTCCTTGCGGCGGGCGAGCGGCGAGACCTCCGCCGGGAAGTCGAGGATGAAAGTCGGCTCGACCAGATTCTTCTCGGCGATGGTCTCGAACAGCGTCAGCTGCAGCGAGCCCCAGCCCTGGTCGTCGCCGAACTCGACACCCAGACCGCGCAGCTTTTCCGCGAGGAAGTCCCGATCGCGCAGCTGCGCATCGCTCCAGTGCTCCGGCGCGTACTTCTGGATCGCCTGCGACATGGTGAGCTGCGCGAAGCGCTTGGTGAAATCCAGCGTGCGCCCCTGATACTCGACCACGCCGGTGCCGAGCGCCGTCTCGGCGGCGTCACGCAGCACGTTCTGCACCAGAGTCATCATGTAGGTGTAACTGGTGTACGCGCAGTACATCTCCATCATGGTGAACTCGGGGTTGTGCCGCGTGGAGATGCCTTCGTTCCTGAAACTGCGGTTGATCTCGTAGACCTTTTCGATGCCGCCGATCACCAAGCGTTTCAGGTACAGCTCGGGCGCGATCCGCAGGTACAGGTCCATGTCGAGCGCATTGTGGTGCGTGCGAAACGGGCGCGCCGCCGCGCCGCCCGGAATCGGTTGCAGCATCGGCGTCTCGACCTCGATGTAGTTGGTGCGCGACATGAACTCGCGGATCGCGCGGATGACCCGCGAGCGCACCGCGAACACCCAGCGCGAGCGCTCGTTGACCAGCAGGTCGAGGTAGCGCTGCCGGTAGCGTTGCTCCTGGTCGGTCAGGCCGTGGAACTTCTCGGGCAGGGGCCTGAGCGACTTGCTCAGCAGCCGCAGCTCGTGCACGCGCAGCGTGAGCTCTCCGGTACGCGTCTTGAACAGGAAGCCCGAGGCGCCGACGATGTCGCCGATGTCGAAGTGCTTGTAGGCCGCGTGATTGGCCTTTCCCGTATGGTCGTCGGATACGTAGATCTGCAGGCGCCCGGCGTGATCCTGCAGCACGCCGAAGCTCGCCTTGCCCATGACGCGCTTGAGCATCAGCCGGCCCGCGAGCGACGCCGGAACCTGCTGCTTTTCGAGCTCCTCGGCGGGCATCTCGCCGTAGCGCTCGTCGAGCCGCAGACTGAGATCGGCGCGCGTGAAGGTGTTGGGGAACGCGGTGCCCGCCTCGCGCAGCTTCGCGAGCTTGCTGCGGCGCTCGGCGATGATCTGGTTCTCGTCCTGCGGCGGTTGCGGCTCGGTCTTGTTCTGTTCTTTCATGCTCATGTTCCCTCACACTCCCTGCTTCAGGCTGGCGGTAATGAACTGGTCCAGGTCTCCATCGAGCACCGCCTGCGTGTTGCCGACTTCGACCCCGGTCCGCAGGTCCTTGATGCGCGACTGGTCGAGCACGTACGAGCGGATCTGGTGCCCCCAGGCGATGTCGCTCTTCGATTCCTCGAGCTTGTCGCGCTCGGCCTGGCGCTTGCGCAATTCGAGCTCGTGGAGCTTCGACTTCAGCATCGCCATCGCCTCGGCGCGGTTCCTGTGCTGCGAGCGGTCGTTCTGGCATTGCACCACGATCCCGCTCGGCAGGTGCGTGATGCGCACCGCGCTGTCGGTGCGGTTGACGTGCTGGCCGCCGGCCCCCGAGGCGCGGTAGGTGTCGATCTTGAGGTCCGCCGGATTGATCTCGACCTGGATCGATTCGTCGACCTCCGGGTAGACGAACACGCTCGCGAACGACGTGTGGCGGCGCGCGTTCGAGTCGAACGGGCTCTTCCTGACGAGCCGGTGCACGCCGATCTCGGTGCGCAGGGTGCCGTAGGCATAGTCGCCGCTCACCTTGAGCGATGCGCTCTTGATGCCCGCCACCTCGCCCTCGGTCTGCTCGAGGATCTCGACACCGAAGTCCTTCCTGTCGCAATATTTAAGGTACATCCGCTCCAGCATCGCCGCCCAGTCCTGGGCCTCCGTGCCTCCCGAGCCCGCCTGGATGTCGACGAAGCAGTTGCTGGGGTCGAGCGGATTGGAGAACATGCGGCGGAACTCCAGCGCCGCGACGTCCTGTTCCAGCTTCGCGGCCTCGCGCCCGATCTCCTCGAGAGTGGCTTCGTCCTTGTCGGCGGCCGCGAGCCCGAACAGCTCGCGCGCATCGTCCAGGGCAGCGGCGACGCGCTCGAGCGTGTGCACCACCCCGTCAAGCAGCTTCTTCTCCTTGCCGAGCTCCTGGGCCCGCTGCGGGTTGTCCCACAGCTTGGGGTCTTCGAGCTCGCGGCTCAGGTCTTCGAGGCGCTTCTTCTTGGCGTCGAAGTCAAAGATACCTCCGCAGCTCGCCGACCCTGCTGTTCAGGTCTTCGAGCGAGGAGGCGATCTGGTTGATGCGTTCGGCTTCCATGATGCGCGGAGAAAGCGCGAATTATACAGCTGCGGGAAGCACCATCTGCGTCTGGGTGACGAGCGCGACCAGCTTTCCCGATTCGGAGACGATCCGCGTCTGCCACACCATCGTCGTCTTGCCGCGATGCACCGGCGTCGACTCTCCGGTGACGCGCGTGTTCACGGGGGCGGCCGCGAGGAAGTTGGTCTTCGATTCGATGGTCGTGGTGCGCGCACCCTGCGGCAGGTTGACGATGGTGCCGACTGCGCCCAGCGTGTCGGCGAATGCCATGATCGCGCCGCCGTGCATCACGCCCGCCACGGTGCACATGTCGGGCCGCACCGTTAGGCTCGCCACGACCTTTTCCTTCGTCACCTCGGACAGCTCGATGCCCAGCAACTCCGGGAACATGCCCCTGAAGCGCTCCTGGATCGACGCGGCGAAATTCATCCTGGTGTCTCCCTGGCGGCGCGGCTAGACGCGCTTGCCGCTGTAATCCTCGGCGATGCGATCCTCGAAGAACGACGTCGGGCTCGGCGACGCCATGAAGCGGCGGTGCACCTCGGGCGATACCTTGGCGTACTGCCACACCTGTCCGTTGGACATCTCGACCTCGAGAGTCTGGCTCTTCTCGTCGTAGCCGACCGAGCGGATGCGGGACGAGTTGACGCGCTTCCTGTCCATCTCAGGTCTGCTCGACGCTGACCTTGTCGCCGTCGCGCACCACGGCGAGCACGCGCGCGTCGCCCACGATCCTGCCGAGCAGATTGCAGCGCGCGACGAGCTTGGGCTTGCCGTCGGTCGAGATCGGGGTGGGACCATAGGGCAGGGCGAGCGCCGACCCCTCCACCCAGAAACACACGGTGCCCGGCTCGACGATCTGGCGCGCCTCGGGCTCGAGGCTGGTGTTTACCGGCGCCTCGAAATACACCTCCTCGCCCCAGGTCTGCGCGCGCGACTCGAACGGCAGCGCTTCGAGCAGCGCCTCCGCGGTCGGCGTGTCGTCGAGCGCGACTTCGATGCGCGCCTTGCCGGCGGTGATGCGCAGTCTCGCCATGCGATCTCTCCGCTTCAGGTCTCGATGTGCTCGACGTTGAGTTGCACGTTCTTCAGGCCGTTGAACTCGTTGACCGTCAGGCGGTAGGCGGCGCGAATGCGCCCCGCCAGCGCCGTGCCGTGGCCGCCGGGGCCGCGCTCGATGGCATTGAAGCGGATCGCGTCGAACCTGCGGCCATCCTTCACCAGGCGCAGCTTGAGATGCCGCTCGCCGACCAGGCGCTGGGTTTCGACGGCGAATGTATCGCAGAACACCGGCTGCGGAAAGCCTTGGCCCCAGATCTGCTCCTCGAGAAGCTGGGCGACGCCGAGCGTGACGTGCGCCGGATCCAGCTCGCCGTCGGTCTCGAGCACCGGCGCGAGCGCCTCGGGCGCAATCATGTCGGCAGCGGCGCGCTCGAAGGCGGAGGCGAAGCGCTCGAAGTCGCGCTCGCGCAGCGTGAGTCCCGCGGCCTGCGCATGACCGCCGAAGCGCAGGATGAGGCCCGGGGCGCGCTTGGTCACCAGGTCGAGGCAGTCGCGCAGGTGCAGCCCGGCGATCGAGCGCCCTGAGCCGCGCAGCAGCCCCGCGTGGGCTGCGCCGGCGCCCTGGTCGGCTCGCGCGAAGCACAGCACCGGCCGATGCAGCCGCTCGCGCAGGCGCGAGGCCAGGATGCCGACCACGCCCTGGTGCCAGCCCGGCTCGAAGAACGCGGCGGCCGCGCCCGGCGCCTGCGTGAATCCCGCGACCGCCTTGAGCGCCTCCTCGAGCATCTCGCCCTCGATGCGACGCCGCTCGCGGTTGAGCTGATCGAGCTGCTGCGCGATGTTCGCGGCGCGCGCCGGGTCGTCGGTGATCAGGCACTCGACCCCCAGGCTCATGTCGGCGAGCCGCCCGGCGGCATTGAGGCGCGGTCCGGCGACGAAACCCAGATCGAATCCCGTGGCCTGCGCCGCCGCGCGCCCGGCGATCTGCAGCAGCGCACTCAGTCCGGGCGCCGCGCGCCCCGCGCGCAGCCGCCTGAGCCCTTGCGCCACCAAAATGCGATTGTTGGCGTCGAGCGGCACGACGTCAGCCACCGTGCCGAGCGCTACCAGGTCCGCGAGCGCGCCGAGATTGGGCTCCGCGCCCGCGCCGAAGGCGCCGCGGCGGCGCAGCTCGGCGCGCAGCGCGAGCATCACGTAGAACATTACGCCGACGCCGGCCAGCGCCTTCGACGGAAAGGCGCACGCGGGCTGGTTCGGATTGACGATGCAGTCGGCCTGCGGCAGCTCGGGCCCCGGAAGATGGTGATCCGTGATCAGCGTCGCGATGCCCAGCTCGCGGGCGCGCGCCACGCCTTCGACGCTGGCAATGCCGTTGTCTACGGTGACCAGAAGCTGCGGCCGCCGCGCGGCCGCCAGGTCCACCAGCTCGGGCGACAGCCCGTAGCCGAGCGCGAAGCGGTCCGGCACCAGATAGTCGACATCGGCGCCGAACGCGCGCAGCGCGCGCATGCCCACGGCGCAGGCCGTGGCGCCGTCCGCGTCGTAGTCGGCGACGATGAGAATCCTGCGCCGTGCGGCGACGGCGTCGGCGAGCAGCACAGCCGCCTGCTCGGCGTTGGCGAGCAGCGCGGGCGGCAGCAGGCGCGAGCTGTCGTAGGCGAGCTCGTCGCTCGAGCGAATGCGGCGTGCGGCGTAGACGCGCGCGAGCACCGGGTGCACCCCGGCGCGCTCCAGCGCACGCTGGTCGACCTCCGAATACGGTCGCACGACGATTTTCACGCGTAGCTCTCCAGCGCGCGCACGCGGCGCCAGAAGCGGCGCAGGTCGCCGTGGATCGTCTCGAAGGACAGAGCTTGCGCGGCGTCGGGTACCTGAAGCGTCACCATCCCGACGCGCCCGGCGCGCAGCGCGGCGAGCAGCGGCCCGAACCAGCGCGCCTCGAGCGTGCGCAGCTGCTCGACGTAGGCCTCGGCATCGCCCAGCGAGCCCGCGGCGCGCAGCGCGTCGAGCACCAGCAGATGCCTGCCGTCCTCCGGCGAGCGCGCCAGCCATTCGTCGGCCGAAGCGGGCAGCGGCCGGTGGCGCATCCGGGCGAGCCGCGCCAGGCCGCGCGCCACCGGCTCGTCGGCCGAGACCGACTGCCAGGGGCCGCGCGCCGACGCGGGCGCCGCCCCTGCGCCCCACAGCCAGAGGCTGTTCACCGGCGGTTCGCCGCGCTGCTCGCGCGCGCGGTTCACCGGGTGATCGTGCAGCGCCATCTGGATCTCGTTCAGCAGCGCGTGCCAGCCCCGGGTGTCCGATGCGTCTCCCAGGTGCGTGTCCAGGTCCGCTCCCGCCACGGCGAACGGCGATTCCGAGGCCACCGCCACGTCGGATTCGAGCCGGGCGCACCAGCGCTCGGGGTGCAGCGGGTAGAGCGAGAGCGTTCCGGCAAAGTGGCGGCCGAGCGTTTCGCACAGCGCCTCGGCTTCCGTGCGCGAGACGCCGAACGCAGCGCCCGGAATCAGCGTCAACACGTCGCCGTGCAGGCGCAGGTGCACCGGGTCGGCGCGCACCCAATGCGCCTCGCCGGGGCCGCCGCCGGCCTCGGCGCCCTCGGCCAGCACGGTGAGCGCACCGGCCGCGAGCGGCGCATCCTCCTCGTCGAACGCTTCGACCAGCCAGCGCTCCGGCGTGAGCGCTTCCGACCAGTTCGAGCGGCCGCGCGCTAGCAGCATCTCGAGCGCGGGCAGGCGCAGCCCGGCGAGCGCCGCGCGCAGCGTCTCGCGTGCTGGCAGCAGCGCCGGGACCAGCAGCTCGCAGTGCATCGCTAGGCGGACAGCTCGACGACCCGCGCGCGCCCCTTGAGCAGGTGGCGGGCGAGGATCTTGTAATGGTCGAGGTCGAAGCGCGGGCGCGAGCCGCCCTCGATGAGCTCGGCGAGCTCGGAATCCGATTTCGCCGTGCCGAGGTAGCACCAATTGTGCACCACGTGGACGTCGCTCGCGTCGCGCTCGCGGTCTTCCTCGACCACGCCGACCGGGCCGCGGTAGGGCCAGGCGATCGTCTTGAGCCGCGCGAGCGCGGCGGCCAGGCGCGCACGGTGCGCTTCGACGCTCTCGCGGCCCGCGCAGACTCCCGCGCAGCGCCGGATCTGGTGGCGAAAGCACGCGCCCGAGCGGCTGCGCGCCCGCTCGAACCCCAGGGTCTGGAGGCACAGCCCGTGCTCGTCGGCGAGGTCGCGCAGCGCCGCGAGCGCGGCGCGCCGCGAGCGGAACACGCCGTGTACGTGAGGCACCGCGTCGGCATCGATGTCGTCCACGTGCGCGAGCCGCAGCGACACGCCGTCGTGGACGAAGCCGCACGGCTCGCTCGCGCGGCGCAGCTGGCGGTTGAACACCGGCGCCAGCTCCTTGACCAGCTCGGCTTCGCGCAACAGCGCGCCGAGCTCGCCGGCGGTGCGCTGCCAGTCGATGCGCCGCACCTCGCGCGCGAGCTGCATTTCCCTGGAGGAGCGCAGGTCTTCGGCGAAATGCGACAGCACGCGGGTTCGCATGTTGACGCTCTTGCCGACATACAGCGGCGCGCCGCCGTCGCCATAGAACAGGTACACGCCCGGAGCATCGGGCACCGCGTCGATCGCCTCGCGGTCGATATGGGCGGGCAGCGCCGGCTGCTTCGCCACCTGGCGCGCGGCGATGGCGAGCGCCTCGGCGCCGTGCTCGGCGGCGGCCACCTGCAGGAATTGCCACACCGCGTCGGCGTCGCCGAGCGCGCGGTGGCGCGCGCGGCACCGCAGGTCGTGCCGCTCGATCAGGCTGTCGAGATTGTGGCGCGCGTGCCCGGGGTACAGGCGCCGCGAGAGCTTCACGGTGCACAGCGTGCGCGCCGCGTAGCGCATGCCGGCGCGCTCGAATTCCCGGCGCAGGAAGCCGTAGTCGAAGCGCGCGTTATGCGCCACCACCACGCGCCCGGCAAGCCGCTCGTGCAGCTCGCGGGAGAGCGCGCCGAAGGTCGGTGCGCCCGCCACCATGTCGTTGGTGATGCCGGTGAGCGCCTGGATCGCCGGCGGGATCGTGGTCTCGGGGTTGACGAGGGTCGACCACTCGCCGGTGATATCGCCGCCCTCGACTTCGATGACCGCGACCTCCGTGATCCGGTCCCAGGCCGTGTTCGCGCCGGTGGTTTCGAGGTCGACGATGGCGAGCGGCGCGTCGAGAAGCTGCATAGTGGATATCCGTCCAGTCCGCAGGATATCAGACCAGCTGCGCAAGCTGCCACAGCGCGAAGGCTAGGATCGACACGCCGGATACGACGTTCACCGCGCGCATCAGGCCGGGGCCGACGCGGCCGTGCAGCCGGCCCGCGGCGGCGGCCAGGATCACCCACCAGAACGCCGAGCCGAGGAACACGCCCAGCGTGACCAGGGCTGCCGCCGCGTAGTCGGCGCTCTGCGCGAGCCCGAGGCCGGCGAAGATCGCGGCGAAGGCGAGGATGGTCGGCGGATTGGCGAGCGTGAGGCCGAGCGTCGAGAGGAATGCCGAAGCGAGCGGCGGCGACGGCGCGCGATCGTCGCCCGCCGCCGCAGGGGGCGCGGTAAGGGCCCGGATGCCGAGGTAGGCGAGGAACGCGGCGCCGAGCAAACCGAGCCAGAGTCTGTGCGCAAGCAGCAGGCCGGAGATCGCGGTGAGGCCGAACGCGGCGATCGCGCCGTAGATGGCGTCGCCGACCGCGATGCCCATGCCCGTGACCAGGCCGGCGAGCGCGCCCGAGGCGATCGTGCGCCTAAAGCACAGCAGCCACATCGGACCGACGGTGGCGGCGAGCACGAAGCCGAACGCCAGCCCCTTGACGAACAGCGCCGTCATCGCATGGCGACGAAGCGCGGCTGCGCGCGCACGCGCTGCAGCCAGGCGCGCACCGCAGGGTAGGGCGCAAGTGCGATGCCGCCGTCCTCGGCGCAATGCGTGTAGGCGTAGAGCGCGATGTCGGCGATCGAGTAGGCCGCGCCGACGAAATATGGCTCCTGTGCCAGGTGCTGCTCCATGACGCGCAGCGCCTGGTGGCCGCGCTCCCGCAGCCGCGGCAGCTCCGCGCGGCGCGGCGAGTCGGGCGGCGTGTGCCTGACGATCGAGCGCGCCACGGCCACGTAGGGCTCGTGGCTGTACTGCTCGAAGAACATCCACTGCAGCATGCGGGCGCGGCCCAGCCGGTCGGACGCAGCGAGCGGTGTGCCCTCGGCCAGGTACCACAGGATCGCGTTTGACTCCGGCAGGCAGCTGCCGTCGTCGAGCTCGAGCACCGGCACCTTGCCGTTCGGATTCTTCGCCAGGAACCCGGGCGCGCGCGTGTCGCTCACTTCGACCCAGCGGTAGGCGACCCCGAGCTGCTCGGCGGCGAGCCGGGGCTTGTAGCAGTTGCCCGAGTCGGGCATGCCGTAGAGTGTGTACACGTCGCCTCCCTTCAGCCGCTGTTGCGCAGCCCGGCGGCCACGCCGTTGATCGTCAGATGGATGGCGCGCTTGGTGCGCTCGTCGGTGTCGCCCGCGCGGTAGCGCCTGAGAAGCTCGACCTGCAGGTGGTTCAGCGGATCGAGGTACGGGAAGCGGTTGCGTATCGAGCGCGCGAGAGTCGGATTGTCGGCGAGCAGCTCGTCGTTGCCGGTGATCGCCGCGAGCGCGCGCCGGGTACGATGCCATTCGGTGGATATCTCGCCGAACACGCGGCTGCGCAGCGCCGCGTCAGGCACCAGCTCGGCATAGCGCGAGGCGATCGCCAGATCGGTCTTGGCGAGCACCATGTCCATGTTCGACAGCACGCTCCTGAAGAAGGCCCAGCGCTCGTGCATTGCGCGCAGCTCCGCGAGCGCCGCGCCGGGCCGGGCGAGCCACTGCTCGACCGCGGCGCCGAAGCCGTACCAGCCGGGCAGCATCAGCCGGCACTGGCTCCAGCTGAACACCCAGGGAATGGCCCGCAGGTCCTCGAGCCGCGCGGTGCTGCGGCGCACGGCGGGCCGGCTGCCAATGTTCAGGTCGGCGATCTCGGCGATCGGCGTGGAGGCGCGGAAGTACTCGAGGAAGCCGGGCGTTTCCTTGACCAGCGCGCGGTAGGCGCGGAAGGCGAGCGCGGAAAGCTCCTCCATCACCTTGGCGTCGCGCTCGCGCTCGGCATCGCTGCGCGGCCGCGCGCCGAGGCTTGCCTCGAGCGTCGCCGCGGCCAACGTTTCCAGGTTGCGCCGGCCGCTTTCCGGGTCGGCGTACTTGCTGGCGATGACCTCGCCCTGCTCGGTGAGGCGCAGCGCGCCGTCGACGCTGCCTGCGGGCTGCGCCAGGATCGCGTCGTAGCTCGGCCCGCCGCCGCGACCCACGGTCCCGCCGCGGCCGTGGAACAGGCGCAGCCGCACGCCGTGCGCCTGGCACACGCGCACCAGCCCGGTGGAGGCCTCGTGCAGCGACCAGCTCGAGGCGAGGTAGCCGCCGTCCTTGTTGCTGTCGGAGTAGCCGAGCATCACCTCCTGCTCGCCGCCGCGCGCGTCGATCCACGCGCGATACAGCGGCAGCTTGAGCGCGCGGTCGATGATCGCGCCGCTGCGCTCGAGGTCGGCGATCGACTCGAACAGCGGGATGACGTCCATGCCGAGCTCCGGGCGCATGCCGGGCCGCAGCAGCCCCACCTCGCGCAGCAGTACGCCGACTTCGAGCAGGTCAGACACGGACTCGCAGTGCGAGATCACGTAGTGCGGCACCGCGCGCGCGCCGAAGCGGCGGCGCCCGTCGGCCGCCGCGGCGAGCACCGCCAGCTCGCGCTGCACGCGGTGCGAGTACTCGAGGTGCGGCGAGCGCAGCGGCCGCGGGCCGGCCAGCTCGCGCGTGAGCAGCGCGATGCGTGCCTCCTCCTCGAGCGCGGCATAGTGCGCATCGACGCCGGCGCGCGCCAGCAGCTCCGCCACGGTCGCCTCGTGCTCGTCCGAGCTTTGCCTGAGGTCGATCGGCGCGAGATGGAACCCGAACAGGCTCACTTGCCGGCGCAGCCGCGCGAGGCGCCCCTCGGCCAGGCGCCCGGCACCCTGCTCGACGAGCGCGCCGGCGAGCGCGTCGAGGTCGGCGGCGAGTTGCTCTGCGGCGGCATACGGCGGGCGCTGCGCGCTCGGCGGCAGCGCGGCATGCTGGCCGGTGAGCGCCTCGGCGCTCGCCGCGAGGCGTGCGTAGATGCCGGACAGCGCGCGGCGGTAGGGCTCGTCGCGGCGGTAAGGCGAATCGTCGCCCGAGCCCTGCGCGAGCGCGGCGAGCGCCGGCGGCACCTGTTTGATGCGCGTCGAGATCGACAGCTCCTTGCCGAGCCGGTTCACGTCGTCGAGGTAGTGGCCGAGGATCATCTGCGCCTGCTGCCCGAGTGCCGTCGCGAGCGCCTGCGCCGTGACGTTCGGGTTGCCGTCGCGGTCGCCGCCGATCCAGGTGCCCACCGTGAGGAACGGCGCGAGCCACGGCGCGCGCGCGAGGCCGAAGCGCTTCTGCAGCGCTTGCTCGAGTTCCTCGTACAGCCGCGGCAGCTCGGCGAGGAAGGTCATGCGAAAGTACGCCAGGCCGTTGTTGATCTCGTCGGTTACCTCGAGCCGGGTGAGCCGCAGCATCGAGGTGAGCCACAGGCGCAGCACCTCGCGTCGCAGCCGTTCGTCGCGCGCCGCGTCCGGCGGCCCGGCGAGCAGCCGCGCGATCTCGCGCTCGCAATCGAGGATGCTTTGGCGCTGCACCTCGGTCGGATGCGCGGTAAGCACCGGGCTCAGCTTCGCGCGGCCGAACCAGGCAAGCAGCGCCTCACCGCTCAGGCCCAGGGCCTGCAGGTGCTCGAGCGCGTAGCCGATGCTTCCCGGACGCGGCGGCGATCCGGCCTCGGCGTGCGCGTGCCGCCTGCGGTTCTGATGCGTATCCTCGGCGATGTTCAGCAGGTGCGAGAAGAAGCTGAAAGCGCGCACCACGTGCAGCGTCTGCTCGATGTCGAGCGCGTCGAGCATCGACTCGAGCTCCGCCCTGGCTTGCGGCGCGCCGGAAGCCGCGCGCCTGAACGCCACCGCGGTCTGCCGGATGCGCTCGATCCTGTCGAGCATCGCCTCGCCGACCTGCTCGCGTATCGCCTCGCCCAGCAGCCGGCCCAGCAGGCGCCGATCCTCGCGCAGCAGCTGCTCTTTCGCGTCCTCGGCGAACTCGTCGACGGCCTCCATAAGCGACGATTCTACGCGGCGGCGGAGACGATCCAGCCCTCGCAGCGCGGGATGCGCCGCGGCAGGCCGAAGTTCGGCCGCGCCGCGGCCCAGGCGGCCTGCACCGCGCACAGCGCGGCGTCGAGCGCGTCGCCCGATCCGTCCGCGATCAGCCCTTTCCTCGTGGACGCGGCGGCGAACGCGACCCGGATCCCCAAGGGATGGCTGCCGCGCTCGAGCGCGGCGACGATGCGGCGGCGCGCCGCCCTGCGCTCCGGTGTCTGCATGGCGCGCGCGTCGTTCTTGTACGAGGCGCGCGTGACCGCGCGCGCGAGCAACCCCGGGTACGCTTCGAGCGCCACGCGCCCGGGATCGCCGCGCGCGAGCCCGGGTACGTGCAGGCCTGCGGCGGCGAGGCGCGGCGCGCCCTCGTGGAACATCAGCGCGACCGGGGGATTGACCAGCTTCATCGGGCTGGAAGACCCCGCCGGGAGGTCGGTGGCGCGATGCGCGTACTTGGCGCCGGCGGGGCGCGTCGCGCGGTAGGCGTCGAGCGCCGCGCGCAGCTCGGCGCGCGTCAGGCGGGCGCAGTGCGCGAGCAGCGGTTTCCAGCGCTCGGGCCAGCCGAGATCGCGCACCAGCTCGCGCGGCAGGCCGAACGGGAAGTCGAACCCGCCGAGCCACGGACCCGGGCGGGCGAGCAAGGCCTCGAAGGCGGCGAAATCGGCGAGCGGCTCGATCGCCAGCAGGCGAAGCGCGCCGGCGCGCAGCTCGGCGTGGGCGACGGTGATCGGCTTCGCCTTGCGCGGCGCCGAGGTGAAATCGACGCCGATGATGCGCATGACGATGCCGTCAATCGTGTGCGAGCGACTTGGTCGTGAACAGGTAGTCCTTCAGCTCCTTGTCGAAGCTCGGGTCCTTGCGTCGGATCCATTCCAGCACCATCGCCGCGTGCTCCTTTTCCTCGTCGCGGTTGTGCGCCAGGATGGCCTTGAGCGTCTTGTCCTTGCAGGCGTCGACCCGCTGGTTGTACCAGTCGACGGCTTCGAGCTCCTCCATCAGCGAGGTGATGGCGCGGTGCATGTCGCGCGTCTCGTTGCCGAGCTCGTCGATCGGTTCGTGGTAGCCCTCGTTTGCCATGCAGTTCCTCCGTTTCGTTCAAATGGCCGCCTGGCGTAGCGCCTCGGCCGAGAGATTGTACGTGCGGCCGAGGCCGGCGACATAGCGCGCGTCGCGCGGCGCGATGCGCCAGAAAGAGAAGTCGGCGAGCTCGAAGGTGACCGCCGACTCGGGAAAGCGCGCCAGCCACGCGCGCTTCGCGCGCTCGAAGTCGTCGCCCGCGCCGGGCCGCTGCGCGGCCTCGCCGCGCAGCGTGATGCGCGCGAGCGTTTGCGGATCCGCGCGGCCGTCGTCGGTCTCGGCGATGACGAGCGACACGCGCGCATCCTGCAGCATGTCTTGGGTGTGCCAGGCGAGGCGGCTGACACGCAGCAGGAACCCCGAGAAATCCGCCTCCGGCAGATACGCCACCATGGACACCAGCGGCGCGCCCTGCCTCAGGGTGCCGAGCGCGGCGACGCGCTGGAGGCGAATCAGCCGTGCGAGCGGTGCTGCGCTGTCGGAATCCATGTCGGCGATTGTAGTATTCTCGCGCCACCGTGCGTTACGAACTGCAGATCGGCCTGCGCTACACGCGCGCCAAGCGCCGCAACCACTTCATCAGCTTCATTTCCCTCAGCTCGATGGCGGGCATCGCGCTCGGCGTGTGGGCGCTGATCGTCGTGCTGTCGGTGATGAACGGCTTCCAGCAGGAGCTGCGCGCCCGCATTCTCGGCGTCGTTTCCCACGTGCAGATTCTCGGGGCGGACGGGCGCCTGTCAGACTGGCGGCGGGTGGAGCGCGAGGCGCTGCGCAATCCGCACGTCGTCGCGGCCGCGCCCTACGTCGACGCGCAGGGATTGCTGACATATGGTCAGGCGGTACGCGGCACCGTGGTGCGCGGCATCCTGCCGCAGAGCGAGGAGCGGGTGGCGGAGTTCGGCTTGCACATGCGCGCCGGAAGCCTGCTCGCGCTCAAGCCGGGCGCGTTCGGCATCGTGCTGGGCTTCGATCTGGCGCGCGCGCTCGGCGCCTACCCGGGCGACAAGGTGGTGCTGATCGCGCCCCAGGGGCTGGTGACGCCCGCCGGCGTCATTCCGCGGCTCAAGCAATTCACCGTGGTCGGCATCTTCGACATCGGCTTCGCCGAGGCGGATGCGGCGCTCGCGCTGATCAACCTCGAGGACGCGCAGAAGCTCTTCCAGATGGGCGACGCGGTCTCCGGCGTGCGGCTCAAGCTTGACGATCTGTTCGCGGCGCGCTCCGTGGCGCGCGAGGAGATGTCGCGGCTCGGCCCGGACGTCTATGCGAGCGACTGGACGCGCAGCCACGCGAACTTCTTTCGCGCGGTGGAGATCGAGAAGCGCGTGATGTTCCTGATCCTCGCGCTGATCGTCGCGGTCGCGGCGTTCAACGTCGTCTCCGCCCTGGTGATGCTGGTCACCGACAAGCAGGCCGACATCGCGATCCTGCGCACGCTCGGCGCTTCTCCGGGCTCGATCATGCAGGTGTTCATGGTGCAGGGAGTGGTGATCGGGGTGATCGGCACGCTGATCGGCTCGGTGACCGGCGTGATCTCCGCGCTCAACGTCGAGACCGTGGTGCCGTGGATCGAGCGCACGTTCAGGGTCCAGTTCCTCGCCAAGGACGTCTACCTGATCCCGGAGCTGCCATCGCAGGTGCATTCCTCGGACGTCGTCGTGATCGCGCTGATGTCGCTGGTGCTCTCGTTCCTGGCGACGCTCTACCCGAGCTGGCGCGCCTCGCGCGTCAATCCCGCCGAGGCGCTGCGCTATGAGTGAGGCGGTGCTTGCCTGCGCGGGCCTGAAGAAGACCTATCTCGGCCCGACCCCGGTGAGCGTGCTGGCGGGCGTCGATCTCGAGGTGCGGCCGGGCGAGCGCATCGTCGTCGTCGGCCGCTCGGGCTCGGGAAAGTCGACGCTGCTGCATCTGCTGGGCGGGCTCGATGCGCCCACGGCCGGGACCGTCACCGTGCAGGGCCGTGCCTTCAGCACCATGTCGGAGGCGGAGCGCGGCCGCGTGCGCAACGCGACGCTGGGCTTCGTGTACCAGTTCCACCACCTCCTGCCGGAGTTTTCCGCGCTCGAGAACGTCGCCATGCCGCTCGTCATTCGCCGCATGGAAGCCGGCGAGGCGCAGCGGCGCGCCGCCAGGGTGCTCGCGGAAGTTGGCCTCGGCGAGCGCCTCGAGCATCGGCCGGGGGAGCTGTCCGGCGGCGAGCGCCAGCGCTGCGCGTTCGCCCGCGCGCTGGTCACCGAGCCCGCCTGCGTGCTCGCCGACGAGCCGACCGGGAACCTCGATTCGCGCACCGCGGACGAGGTGTTCGAGGCGATGCTGCGGCTGTCGCAGGCGCACGGCACGGCCTTCGTCATCGTCACGCACGATTCGGCGATCGCGGCGCGCGCCGAGCGCATCCTCGAGCTGCGCGGCGGAACCCTGCATCCCGCGGCGCACGCCTGAGCGCTCAGCGCGGCTCCTCGACGCGCAGCACACCTGCCTGGAGTGCATCCCGGTAGAGGCGCTCGTCGTGCAGCGCGCGCTGCAGCACGAATCCTTCGGCCGTTGCGCGCACCAGGTAGCGCGCCGCGAGCGCCGCGACGAACAGCGCGCCGCCCGCGATGTAGTGCCCCAGCAGCGCGATCGCCACCGACAGCCCGAGCACCGGCAGCAGGGCGATCGGCAGCAGCACGCGCGCGCTGACGAAGCGCCTTGCGGCTGCGCGGTCGACGCGCGCAACGAGGCGCCGCTCGCGATACGCGGCGACGAATTCGGCGTGCGTCATCTGCGGCGCCGGCGCCGGCGGGCGCGCCAGGCGAGCACGACGTACGCGCGCCACGCGAGGTGCACGCCGAAGTAGCCGAGCGCGGCGAGCGTCACGGCGAGCGCCACCAGCCCGACGGCGAGCGGTTTGCCGAGCGACACGGACCATTCGACCAGGCCGCGCATCGAATCGAGCAAGTGCGACCAGTCCATGTGGAACGGCTCGACCGCCGGCGCGCGGCGGTTCGCGCCCAGCAGCAGCTTGCCGTACTCGTAGGCGAGCAGGTACAGCGGCACGATGGTGAACGGATTGGTGTAGAGCGTGGTGAGCAGCGCCACCGGAAGATTCTTGCGCAGCGGCACCGCCAGCAGCGCGGCCACCAGCATCTGGAACGGGCCGGGCACCAGGCCCGCGAACAGGCCGATGGCGAAGCCTCCCGCGACGGAATCGCGGTTCAGATGCCAGAGATTGTGATGATGCAGCAGGCTGCCGAACATCGCGATCACGCGATGGGAGCGCACGCGTGCGGCGTCCGGCAGGTACTTGCGGAAATACTTTCGCGGCATGTGGTCATCCGGCGCGCGGCCGGAACGTTGCATTCTAGATGACGGGGGGCATCCTGGCGTTCGCCGCGGGCGTGCTGCTCCTGCAGCAGCAGGCCGAGCTTCCGCCGGCCGCCTGGCTGTGGGCCATTGCGCCGTGCGTCGCGCTCGCCGCGTGGCGCCGAGAACTATTGATTCCTGCCGCGCTCGCGGTCGGGTTCCTGTGGGCGGCGGGTTGCGCCCACTGGCGCATGGCCGACTGGCTCGAGCCGGCCCTGGAAGGGCGCGACCTCTCGGTGGTGGGCGTCGTAGCGGGCCTGCCGGCGGGCACCGAGAGCGGGCTGCGCTTCGAGCTCGACGTCGAGCGCTCGGACGATGGCCCACGCCTGCCGCGCAGGCTGCGGCTCATCTGGCGTCCGGCGCAGGGGGAGGAGGCGGTGGCGCTGCACCCGGGTGAGCGCTGGCGCTTTGCGCTGCGGCTGCGCCGGCCGCACGGGCACGCGAATCCGCACGGCTTCGACTACGAGATGTGGCTGCTCGAGCGCGGCGTCGGCGCCACGGGCACCGTGCGCGCGCATCCGGCCCCCGAACGGCTGGGCGCGCGCGACAGCGCGTCGGACCGCATCGAGCAGGCGCGCGACGCGGTGCGCGAGCGGTTTTTCGCGGCGCTCGGCGAGACTCCGGCCGCGGGCATCCTCGCCGCGCTCGCCGTGGGCGAGCAGCGCGCCATCTCGAACGAGGAATGGCGCTTGTTCCGGCGCACCGGCGTCACGCACCTGATGAGCATATCGGGGCTGCACGTGACGCTCGTCTCGGGGCTCGCCGCATGGCTCGCGGCGTTCGGCTGGCGGCGCCTGTCGCGACTCGCGCCGCGCCTGTGCCATGCTGTTCCCGCGCGCAAGGCCGCAGCGGCGGCGGCGATCGCGGCGGCGCTGGGCTACACGCTGCTCGCGGGCTTCGGCGTTCCCGCGCAGCGCACGCTGTTGATGGTGACGGTGGTCGCGCTGGCGCTGTGGACGGGCAGGATCGCGTCGCCGGCACGCACTCTGGCGCTCGCCCTCGGCGCGGTGGTGATGGCGGACCCGTGGGCGGTGCTCGCGCCCGGCTTCTGGCTGTCGTTCGGGGCGGTGGCCTTGATCTTCTACGTCGCGGCGGGCTGGAACGAGGGCGAGCCGAGACTGCGGCAGTGGTTGCGCATCCAGTGGGCGGTCACCGTCGGTCTCGCGCCGGCGGCCCTGCTGCTGTTCGGGCAGGTTTCGGTCGTCGGCCCGCTCGCCAACGCGGTCGCGATCCCGCTGGTGTCGGTCGTCGTGACCCCTCTCGCGCTCGCCGCCGCGGTCGTGCCGCTCGACGCCATCCTGCAGCTCGCCGCCTGGCTGACCGAGCGGCTACTCGAGTTTCTCGAATGGTGCGAGGCGCTGCCGATTGCCGTGTGGCAGACGCGCGTTCCGCCGTTGTGGAGTGTGCCGCTCGCGCTTGCCGGCGTCGCCTGGCTGCTCGCGCCGCGCGGCGTGCCCTGGCGCGCCAGCGGCATCGCGCTGATGCTGCCCGCGTTCGCACTTCCCGCGCCGGCCCCGGGCCGCGGCGAAGCCTGGATCAGCGTGCTGGACGTCGGGCAGGGGCTGGCGGTGGTCGCGCGCACCGAGAGCCGCGCGCTGCTCTACGACGCCGGGCCCGCCTACGGCACGCAAGGAGACAGCGGCGAGCGCATCGTGGTGCCGCTGCTGCGGGCCCAGGGCCTGCAGCGTCTCGACGCGCTGGTGCTGAGCCACGACGACACCGACCACAGCGGCGGCGCGCTTTCCGTGATGGAGAACCTCGAGACTGACGTGCTGCTGTCCTCGCTGCCGGACCATCACGCTGCGCTCGCGTTCGCCGCATCCGCGCAACGCTGCGCGCGCGGCATGCAATGGGAGTGGGACGGCGTGCAGTTCGCGCTGCTGCATCCCGCGGCCACGGACTACGCCGCGCGGCGGCGCGGCAACGACCTGAGCTGCGTGCTGCGCGTGAGCGCGGCCGGCCACAGCGTCCTGCTGACCGCGGACATCGAGCGCGCGGCGGAAGCGGCGCTCCTGGAGCGCGAGGCGCGCCGCCTGCGCGTCGACGTGCTGCTCGTGCCGCATCACGGCAGCCGCAGCTCCTCGGGCATGCCTTTCGTCGCGGCGGTGGCGCCGCGCTGGGCGGTGGTCGCGGCGGGATACCGCAACCGCTTCCATCACCCGAGCCCGCAGGTGCTGGAGCGCTATCGTTCCGCCGGTGCCGGGCTGCTGCGCACCGACCGCGACGGCGCGGTCACGATCAGGATGGAGGCCTCCGGCCTGCGCGTCGAAGGCGAGCGCCGGCGCCGGGCGCGCTACTGGCGGGGCATATAATCCCCGGGCGGAATTCTCCGCACCCCAATTGCGAGGAGGCGAGCATGGCCAAGAAGAACGTTGAGGCGGTCTACCGCGTCACGGAAGTCATCGGCACCAGCACCGAATCGTGGGAGGACGCGGCACGCAACGCCATCAAGGCGGCGTCAAAAACCCTGCGCGACCTGCGCATCGCCGAGGTGACGAAGCTCGACGTCAAGGTGGACAACGGCAAGATCGCCGCGTTTCGCACGCGGCTGCTGCTGTCGTTCAAGTACGGGTCCTGAGCAGTGCCCCAGGGTCGGCCGGAGTTCACCGCTGTCATACGGGTTGCCGGCCCCGGGCGGCTGCAGGACTTCCGCGAGCGCGTTCGCTGGCTGATGGTGCGCGACGTCGATGCCGAGCGCTACGTCGAGCATCATGTCGAAGGGGGGCTCGAATATCGCTTCGAGCTGGAAACCGGCATCCCGTTTCCTGCCTTCGCCGCCGCATCGTCCGAGTTTCCGGAGCTGCGCGTCGAGGCCGAATGGCGTAACGCGGCGCAAGGCGTTCGTGGACGTGCGGTAATCGAGAGCGGCAGGCTGGTCGACCAGGAGAGCACGCCGCTCGATGACGAGCTGCTCGGCATCGCGCTCGAGACCGGCGCCGACGGCGGGATCCGGCTGGCGCTGGCGTGCGCGCGGCGCGGCGGGGGGTGGCTCGGCTATGGCGTCAGCGATTCGAGCCATGCCTACTTCAGGCTGGAAGAGCCGGCGGGCGAGCTGCGCATCGCCGCGAACGCCGGCGAGCGCTGGACGGCGTGCCTGCGCGACGAGCACGGCAGCGCGCTCGACGAGCCGATCGAGAGCACGCTGCTCGAGGAGCTGGACGCCATCGCGTTTCGCTTCGCGGCCGACTGGCTGTGGTACGACGAGGACCCTGCCGCCGAGACCGCCATCGAGCGCAAGCGCTACGCCGAGCACGGCTGGCCGGTGCGCGGCGCGAACCTGAGGACCGAGCAGCGGCTGCGCATCGGCGCGGGCCAGCGCGTCGACCACCTGCCGCCGGCAGCGCAGCACCTGCCGGCGCTGCTGCGCGCGGCCTTGGACGCCCGCCCGTGAGCGCGGCGCCGCGCCGGCGCAGCGTGCAGTGCGCCACGCCGCGCGGGCTGCACCGCATCGCCTATCTGGAGTGGGGCGATCCCAGGAACGCGCGGGTGCTCGTCTGCGTGCACGGCCTGTCGCGCTGCGCGCGCGACTTCGACGCGCTGGCCGCGGCGCTGAGCGACCGCTACCGCGTGGTGTGCCCCGACATGGCGGGGCGCGGCGATTCGGGATGGCTCGCCGACCCGATGCGCTACGTCGTGCCGCAATACGTGAGCGACATGGTGACGCTGGTGGCGCGCCTCGACGTCGAGGGGCTGCACTGGGTCGGCACCTCGATGGGCGGTCTCGTCGGCATGGCGCTCGCCGCGCTGAACGACTCCCCGGTCAGCAAGCTGGTGCTGAACGATTCCGGACCGGTGGTCACCCGGGCCTCCCTCGAGCGCATTGCCAGCTACTTCGGTCTGGCCCCGACGTTCCCGGACCTCGAGAGCGCCGAGCAGTACGTGCGCGCGGTCTCGGCGCCCTTCGGCCCCCACAGCGATGCCGAGTGGCGCTTCCTGACCGAGGTCGTGGTGCGCAGGAACGCCGACGGCAGCTACCGCATGCACTACGATCCGCGCATCGGCGAGCCGTTCCGCGCGCACATGCCTGAGAACGACCTCGAGCTGTGGCCGATTTACGAGGCGGTGCGCTGCCCGACTCTGGTGGTGCGCGGAGCGCTCTCGGACCTGCTGACGCGCGACACCTGCGATCGCATGGCGACCTGCGGACCGAAGGCGAAGGTGATCGAGGTCGAAGGCGTCGGCCACGCGCCGACGCTGATGCACGCCGACCAGATCGGGATCGTGCGAGGCTTCCTGCTGTCATGAGCGAACGCATCGAGATCGGCGTGATCGGCCTGGGAGTGATGGGGCAGCGCATGCTGGCGCGTCTCGCCGAGCATCCGCGCGCGCACGCGTGCGCGGTCTGGGATCCCGACGCGGCGGCGCTGGAGCAGACCCGGCAGCGCTATCCGGGCATCGTGGCGGCGCGCGCGCCGGGCGAGCTGATCGCCATGCGCGAACTGCGCTGCCTGTACGTGGCCTCGCCTCCCGCGAGCCATCTCGAGTATGCCGGACAGGCGTTCGACGCGGGGCTTGCCGTGTTCTGCGAGAAGCCGCTCACGGTCGATTTCGAGGCCGGTCGCCGCAGCATCGCGCGCATCGCCGCACAGAAGCTGCGCGCGGCGGTAAATTTCTCGCTGGCCTCCTCGCCGGGGCTCGCGGCGATGGCGGCCGCGGCCAAGGACGGCTCGATCGGCGAGCCGCGCGCGGTCGAGATCGAGGTCTCGTTCGACCAGTGGCCACGCGCCTGGCAGTCGGCCGCCGGGCGCTGGCTCGCGCAGCGCGCCGAAGGTGGATTCACGCGCGAGGTGCTGTCGCACTTCGTGTTCGTTTTGCAACGCGTGCTCGGTCGGGCGAGCGTCGAGCGCTCGCAGCCGGAGTACCCGCCCGACGGCGTTTCGGCGGAACGCGCGCTCGAGGGGCGGCTCAGGGCGGGTGGCGTCCCGGTCGCGATCGAGGGGCGCGTCGGCGGCAGTCATCCCGATTTCAACCGCATGACCCTCAGCGGGAGCCGGGGCGCCGTCGAGATACACGACTGGTTCGGACTGCGGCGGCGCCGCGCGGCTGGTGACTGGGTCGCCGAGCGCAGCCCGCAGGAGAATCGCGCCATCGGACAGGCCGTGCAGCTCGACCAGGTGGTGGCCATGGCCGAAGGTCGCGCGCACGCGCTGCCGGACTTCGCCGAAGCGCTGGCGGTGCAGGAAACGATCGAAGCGCTGCTGACGCGGCGCTAGCGCTCCGGGATGCCTACGAGGCCGGGCCCTCGTCAGCTGGTCGGTCCGGTGCCGGCTCTCCAGGCGCGACATCGGACTGCTCGGGCTGCGAGCGCTGCTGCTTGCGCAGGCGCTTTTCTTCCTGCTTCTTCTTCTTCGCCAGGTCCCGCTGGCGCTTCTCGAACTGATAGTTTGGCTTGGCCAATCGAACCCCCTTAGCGTTTGCGCGATCGCGGCCCGAGTTTAGCGCGTTGCGTTAAGCTTGCCGCGGGTTTGGGGGTGCGGGGTGGCCGTCGACTCCCGGGACCGAACGGGGTGAAACGTGTGGGAACAGAGCAAGGCCGCCAAGAGGCGATTCGCGATCGGTGCCTTTCAGGCGCGCTATTTCGCGGGGCACGGCGTCGACATCGGGGGCAAGGGCGACAGCCTCGCGCAGTACGTCGGCATCTTTCCCAGGATGCTTTCGGTGCGCACCTGGGATGTCGACGATGGCGACGCGCAGCAGATGGCGGGCGTGCCGGATGACCACTTCGATTTCGTCCACTCGAGCCATTGTCTCGAGCACATGGTCGACGTCAGGATCGCGCTCGCGAACTGGATCCGCATCGTCAAGCCCGGCGGCTTTCTGATCATCACCGTGCCGGATGAGGACATGTACGAGCAGGGGCAGTGGCCGAGCCGGCACAACCCGGACCACAAGTGGACCTTCACCATCATGAAGGTGCAGAGCTGGTCGCCGAAGTCCTTGAACGTTCTCGATCTGCTGTGGGAGGTCGCCGACCTGGTGGAGGTCGAGAAGATCGAATTGTTGCGGGATTTCTTCCGCGAGGGGCTGACGCCGAAGAAAATCGATCAGAGCATGACTCCCGTCGCGGAGTGCGCGATCGAATTCGTGCTGCGCAAGAGAGCCCCGGGGTCAGGGTAGGCGCGAGCGGGCCGCGAGCCCCAGGGCACGCAGCACGCGAGCGGCCAGGCCGGGTGGCGTGGGCGCGCCGCGCCCCGCGAGCGCCGCCAGCGCCGCGCCGATCTCGGTCACCGGCGCGCGCCAGTCCCCGGGCGAGGCCTGGCGAAACAGCCGCATCGTCGGGTACCAGGGGGAATCCTCGCGATTGCGCAGCCACCTCCACGACGAGGGCACGTTCACCAGGACCCAGACCGGCGCGCCGAGCGCGCCGGCGAGGTGCGCGATCGAGGTGTCCACCGTGATCACCAGGTCGAGGGTACGGATCAGCGCCGCGGTGTCGACGAAATCGCGCAGCTCGGCCGACCAGTTCCGCAGCCGCATGCCGGCCGGGGCTGCATCCGCCTCGGCGGCGGGCGGGCCTTTCTGCAGGCTGTAGTAGCTCGCGCCGCGCACTGCGCCGAGCCCGGCGAGCGCGGCGAGCGGCAGGCTGCGCGCCACGGCCGACTCGACGAAGCCCTTGCCGAGGCCCGACGAGATGCCGCTCGACCAGACCAGCCCCACGTTCACGGCGGCGCCCGGGTCCAGGCGACGCCGCCACGCCTCGACCGCGGCTTCGCTCGCCGCCAGGTACGGGACGTTGCGCGGAATCGTCTCGAGCGCGGTGCCGAATCCGCGCGCCAGGCTCATCACCGGGCAGGCATAGTCGCACTCCGGCACCGGTTCCCCGAGGATGCCCAGGCGCGCGACGCCGCGCACCGTCGCCGCGATGTTGCGCAGCTCCGGCCTGACGTGCAGGATGACCTCGGCGCCGCGTTCGGCGGCGAGCTCGACGTAGCGCAGGAACTGCATCGTATCGCCGAAGCCCTGCTCGGAATGGATGAACAGGCGCTTGCCGCGCAGGTCTTCGCCCGACCATTGTGGACAGGCCAGCACCGGCCGCTGGCGCGCGTACTTGGCCAGTTGCCAGCGCGCCTCGAACATCTGCCAGCCCTGCTCGAAGCGGCCCAGGCCGAGCAGCAGCTGCGCCATGTTCCAGCGCGCTTCCGCGTAGTCCGGTCGCAGTCCGACGGCGCGCGCATAGGCTTCCACGGCCTCGTCCTCGCGGCCGCATTGCGCGAGCGTGAAGCCGGCATTGGCGTGGGCGATCGCTGCCGCGGGCGCGACCCTGGTCGCGCGCCCGACGAACTCCAGGGCCTCTGCGGGCCGGTCGAGCGCGCACAGCGTGGTCCCCAGATTGAGCAGCACCTCCAGGTTCTCCGGGGCGATCGCGAGCGCTGCGCGCAGCGTCGTCTCCGCCGCCGCGGGATCGCCGCGCTCGCGCTGGATCGCGCCCAGCTTCCAGTGCGCTTCGGCGCTGCGCGGGTCGAGCTCGATCGCCCGCCGGCAGGCGCGCTCGGCCTGCTCGAGCCGCCCCTCCTGGCGCGCGAGCCGCGCCTGTTCGAGCAACGCGAGCGCCTCGGCATGGCCCGCTTGCGGCGCATCCGGCGTGTGTTCCATAAGCGCGAAGGGTATACGGATAATAGGCCAGCCACCACATAGGGGACGCGCCATGCCCACCACCTCGGACGAGCGCTACGCCGGCTTGAGCCCGTTTGAGCTCAAGGACCGGCTGGTCGCGCTGGCCACGGAATGCACGCGCTTGAGCGCGCGGCTGCTGCTCGATGCGGGCCGCGCCAATCCCGACTGGCTCGCGCTCGAGCCGCGCGAGGCCTTCGTCGAGCTCGAGCGCTTCGCGCTGGGCGAGGCGCGCGCGCGCAGCCTCGGCCCCGGGCTCGGCGGCCACCCTCAGGCGCCGGGCATCGCCGGCAGGCTGCTCGCCGCGACGGCGGCGCGGCTTCCGGGAGCGGCGCTGTTGCGCGAGGCGGTGGCGTTCGCGCACGAGCAGCTCGCGATCGACGCCGACCTGCTGGTTCACGAGATGGCGCTCGGCGTGCTCGGAGTGAACTATCCGTCGCCGGCACGCATGCTCGCCGGCGTGGAGCGCGTGATGCAGGCCTACCTCGAGCGCGAGCTGTGCCGCGGCGCGGCGCCCGCAGGCAGCCTGCAGCTGTTTGCGACCGAGGGCGCGACCGCCGGCATCTGCTACGTATTCCAGTCGCTGCTCGCCAACCGGCTCCTCGAGCGCGGCGATCGCATCGCGATCGGCGTGCCGGCGTTCACGCCCTATCTGGAGATCCCCCGGCTCGACGCTTACCGCTTCGACGAGGTGCGCATCGCGGCCGACGAGGATGCCGACTGGCAGTACCCGGACGCGGAGATCGCCAAGCTCGCCGACCCAGAGGTGCGCGCGCTGTTCCTGGTGAATCCGGGGAATCCGACCGCGGTCGCGATCGGCGCGCGCTCCCTCGAGCGCATCGCCGCGCTGGTGCGCGACAGCCGCCCCGACCTGATCGTGATTTCCGACGACGTCTACGCGGCCTATGCGGAGGGTTACCGGTCTCTCGCGGCCGTCGTGCCGCGCAACACGATCACGGTGTATTCGCTTTCCAAGTACTTCGGCTGCACCGGCTGGCGCCTCGGCCTGATCGGCATCCGCGAGGACAACGTCCTCGACGCGCGGCTGGCGCGGCTCGCGCCCGCCGAGCGCGACGCTGTCGCCGCGCGCTATGCGAGCGTGTGCGTCGACCCCGCGAGGCTGCGCTTTGTCGACCGGCTGGTCGCCGACAGTCGTGCGGTGGCGCTCAACCACACCGCCGGGCTGTCCACGCCGCAGCAGGTGCAGATGGCGCTGTTCGCGCTGCACGCGCTGCTCGAGCGCGGCGCAGGCTACCGGGCGCTGGCGCGCAGCGTGGTGCACGCACGGCTGACCGCACTTTGCGAAGCACTGGGAATGCCCGCGCCGGGCGGCGCGCTGCATACCGATTACTACGCAACCATCGACCTGTTGCGGCTCGCGCGCAGCATGCACGGCGAGGACTTCGCAGCCCGGCTCGGACGCACCAAGCAGCCGCTCGATCTGGTCTTCGACCTGGCGCGCGAGTACGCGACCGTGGTGCTGCCGGGCGGGGGCTTCGAGGCGCCGGACTGGTCGATCCGGGTATCGCTGGCCAACCTGCCGGTCGAGGCGTACCGGGAAATCGGCGGCTCGCTGCGCGCGCTGCTCGAGCACTACCGCATGCAGCCGGGCGCTGCCGCTTGACATTGCCTGCCTGGGCAGGCAATTTGCTGCCTTGGCAGTTATTCCGGGGGCGGGGTGGCGAACAAGCAGGAGGCCGGGCATTACCGGGCCGCGACCTATCGCGTCGAGCACAGCGTCGGCTACCTGATCACGCGCCTGCGCGCCTCGATCTTCGCCGCGGTGGATCGCGACGTCGCATCCTGGGGCATTTCCGCGGCGCAGGGGTCGATCCTCATCTACATCGCCCACGGGCGCGGTGACCGCGCCGCCGATATCGCCCGCGACTACGACTACGACACTGGCTCGATGACGCGCATGGTCGAGCGCCTGGTGCGCAAGGGGCTGGTGCGCCGGGTGCATGACGACAGCGACCGACGCGTAGTGCGGCTGCGCCTCACCCCCGCCGGGGTCAGGGTGGCCGATCGCCTGCCCAAGGTCGCGGTCAAGGCCCTCAACCAGCACCTGCGCGGGTTCAGCACCGCCGAGTTCGAGCAGCTCAAGGCGTTGCTGCAGCGCATGCTCGCGAACGCCGGCTGAGCGACGATGCGCCCCGCGCACGCACACCGGAGCGAGAAGTGACCGAGCTGCCGCAAGCGCCGACGCCGGGGGCGCGCCGCCGTCGCGCGCTGAGCTTCGTGATCATCGCCTTCGTGCTGGTCGGCATCGGCTGGGTCTCCTGGTGGTACCTCGAGTCGCGCGGCCACGAGACCACCGACAATGCCTACGTCGGCGGCAACCTGGTGCAGGTCACGCCTCAGGTGGCAGGCACGGTGGTGGCGATCGGCGCCGACGACACCGACCGGGTAGATGCCGGCCAGACGCTGGTGCGGCTCGATCCGGCCGATGCCAGCGTCGCGCTGGCGCAGGCCGAAGCACAGCTGGCGCAGGCGGTGCGCGCCGCGCGCACCGTCTACGCCAACAACAGCGTGCTCGACGCGGCGGTCGCCCAACGCGCGGCCGAGCTGCGCAAGGCGGAAGAGGATCTGGAGCGGCGCATTCAGCTCGACGCGAAGGGCATGGTGTCCAAGGAGGACCTGGAGCATGCACGCAGCAGCGTGGCGGCCGCCAAGGCGGCGCTGCTCGAGGCGCGCGAGAGGCTCGCCGCCAACCGCGCGCTCACCGAGCGCATAGGCGTTGAGGATCAGCCCAGCGTCAAGGACGCCGCCGCGCGCGTGCGCGTGGCCTTCCTCGCGGTGAAGCGCAACGAAATCCCCGCGCCGGTGACCGGCTACGTCGCCAAGCGCGCGGTGCAGGTGGGCCAACGGGTCGCCCCCGGCGAGCCGCTGATGGCGGTCGTGCCGCTCGACGAGGTCTGGGTCGAAGCGAACTTCAAGGAGGTGCAGCTGCGCGACATGCGTATCGGGCAGCCGGTACGGCTCACCGCCGACCTGTACGGCAGCCACGTCGAGTATCGCGGGCGCGTGGTGGGCCTCGCCGCGGGCACCGGCGGTGCGTTCGCGCTGCTGCCGCCGCAGAACGCGACCGGTAACTGGATCAAGGTGGTGCAGCGCCTGCCGGTGCGCATCGCGCTCGACAAGAAGCAGCTCGCCGCGCATCCGCTGCGCGTCGGGCTGTCGATGGAGGTCGACGTCGACGTGCGCGACCCGAGCGGGCCGCAGCTCGCCAAAGCGGCTGTGGCCGGGTCGGTGTACGCGACCAGGGCGTTCGACGAGCAGGCCGCCGCGGCCGAGGCCCGCGTGCGGGAGATTATCGCCGCCAACCTGGGCCGCGGCGGATGAGCTCGGTGCCGGCTGCGGCGGCGGCGCCGCCGCTCGAGGGACTGGAGCGCGTGGTCGGCGCGATCGTGCTGTCGCTCGCGGTGTTCATGACCGTGCTCGACACGACGATCGCCAACGTATCGATTCCGACGATCGCCGGGGATCTCGGCGTCAGCCCGAGCCAGGGCACCTGGGTGATCACCTCGTTCGCGGTATCGACCGCGATCGCCGTGCCGCTCACCGGCTGGCTGGTGGTGCGCTTCGGCCAAGTGCGGCTGTTCGTCACTTCGGTGCTGTTATTCACCACCGCGTCGTGGCTGTGCGGCCTCGCGCCGAACCTCGAGACGCTGATCGTGTTCCGCGTGCTGCAGGGCGCGGTGGCGGGGCCGATGGTGCCGCTGTCGCAGTCGATGCTGCTCGCCACCTTTCCGCGCGATAAGGCGGGCCTGGCCCTCGCGTTGTGGTCGATGACCGCGCTGCTGGCGCCGATTTCGGGGCCGCTGCTCGGCGGCTGGATCTCGGACAACGCCACCTGGCCGTGGATCTTCTACATCAACGTGCCCGTCGGCCTGCTCGCCGCCGCGGTCACCTGGCAGATCTACCGCACGCGCGACTCCGCGACGCGCAAGGTGCCGGTGGATTTCGTCGGCCTCGCACTGCTGATCACCTGGGTGGCGGCGTTGCAGGTCATGCTCGACAAGGGCAACGAGCTGGACTGGTTCAACTCCGCCCTAATTGTGACGCTCGGCTGCGTCGCGGCGGTCGGGTTCACGCTGTTCCTGGTCTGGGAGCTGATCGACAACGAGCACCCGATCGTCGATCTGTCCCTGTTCAAGCTCCGCAACTTCTCCAGCGGCACCGTGGCGCTCGCGGTGGGCTACGGCGTGTTCTTCGGCACCACGGTGATCATTCCGCTGTGGCTGCAGACGATCATGGGCTATACCGCCACCTGGTCGGGCCTCACGGTGGCGCCGATCGGGATCCTGTCGTTGATCATCGCGCCGATCCTGGGCCGCAATCTCGGGCGCCTGGACGCACGCAAGATCGCGAGCGCCGCGTTCCTGGTGTTCGCGGCGTCGTCGTTCATGCGCGCGCGCTTCGACCTGCAGACCGACTTCTGGTCGATCGTGCTGCCAACGGTGATCCAGGGCGCGGCGACCGTGTCGTTCTTCCTGCCCCTCACCGCGCTGCTGCTCGCGGGGCTGCCGCCCGAGCGCATTCCGGCAGCCACCGGACTGAGCAACTTCGCGCGCTTCACCGCCGGCGCCTTCGGGGCCTCGGTGTCGGTCGCGCTGTGGAACGACCGCGCCGCGCTGCACCGCGCGCACCTGGTCGAGCACGTCACCATCTACGACCCGGATGCGCGGGCCGCGCTCGGCGCGATGCACGCCCAAGGGCTCAGCCCCGACCAGGCGTTCGGCCTGTTGGACCACCTGATCGACCAGCAGGCGCGCATGCTGAGCACCGTCGACCTGTTCTGGCTGTCCGGGTGCCTGTTCATCGCGCTCGTGGCGCTGGTGTGGATCGCGAAGCCGGCGAACGTCCCGCAACGCGCCCCCACCGACGCGGGCGCGCACTGAGCGCTAGATCCTGCGGCCGGCCTTCTCCCAATGCGGCTCGCGCAGCCGGCGCTTGAAGATCTTGCCGCTATCCTCGCGCGGCAGCGTTTGGTGGAACTCGACGACGCGCGGCACCTTGTAGCCCGCGATGCGCGCTGCGAGCCACGCCTTGACCGATTCGGCATCCAGCCCGGACCCGGGCTCAGGTTGGATCGCCGCCGCGAGCGCTTCGCCGAACTCGTCGTGCGGGATGCCGAACACGGCGCAGTCATGCACTCCCGGCATGCCGTGCAGCGCCGCCTCGATCTCCGCCGGGTAGATGTTCACGCCGCCCGAGATCACCATGTCGGAGGCGCGATCGCAGATGAACAGATATCCGTCCTCGTCGACGTAGCCCACGTCGCCGAGCGTCCACAGGCCATCGCGCTCGAGCGCCGCGCGCGCGGCCGGGTTGTTGTTGTAGGTGAAGTCCGGATAGGCGGGCTGGCGCGCGTAGATCAGTCCGACCTGGCCCGGCGGCCGTTCGCGCCCCTGATCGTCGAGGATCTTCAGCGCTCCGACGCCGACCGGTCGGCCGGCCGAGCCGGGCTTCCTCAGCGCCTCCTGCGAATCGATCGAGGTGATGACGCCCGCCTCGCTCGAGGCGTAGCACTCGTGGAACACCGGGCCCCACCAGTCGATCATGGCGCGCTTCACGTCGGGCGCGCAGGGCGAGCCGGTGGCGGCGACCATGCGCATCGACGACAAATCGTAGCGCCGCTTCACCTCGTCCGGCAGCTTGAGCATGCGCACGTACATGGTCGGCACGAGGTAGGCGTGCGTCAGGCGGTAGCGCTCGATCAGCAGGAGCGTGCGCTCGGCGTCGAATTTCGGCTCCAGCGCGAGCAGCGCGTCGTCGAGCTGCATGGTCTGCGTGGCGTACAGGTTCGGCGCGCTGTGGTACAGCGGCCCAGGAAGCAGCGCGCGCATGCCCGGCTCGATGCCGAAGCCCTTGTAGCGCGCTTCGCGCGCGAGCTCGCCCATGCGCCCGGCATCCTCGAGCGGCACCGGCATGCGGCGCACGCCCTTGGGCCGTCCGGTGGTGCCCGAGGTGTAGGGCATGTTCCCGCGCGGCCGCCGCGGCGTCCCCTGCCAGCGCGGCAGCGAGCGCAGCCAATCGTCCCAGGCGCGCGGCGCGACGATCACGACCTCAATGCCCGCGGGCAGGGCGCCTTCGATCTGCGGCAGCAGGTCGGCGTGCACCACGAACGCCTTTGCGCCGCTGTCGGCCAGGATCCAGCCGGCCTCGTCGGCCTTGTAGTGCCAGTTGATCGGGCAGGAATAGGCGCCGAGCCGCAGTACGGCAAACGCCGCAACGAGGAACGCGGGCTCGTTCCTCAGCATGATGCACACGACGTCGTCCTCGCCCACGCCGAGCCGCTCGAGGCCGGTCGCCGCGCGCAGCACCGCGTCCTCGAACGCGCTCCAGGCGATTTCGCGGTCGTTGCACAGAAGCGTGGCGCTCATGCCCGAAAGTATAGGCTGCTAACATCCCCGCTTCGCCAGGAGGTGCACGTGAAATCGTTTACCCCCACCGCCCGCTCGGAGATCAAGCGCCTGCCCAAGCGTGGGCACTACGACCGCGACACCGTCTACGCCGTGCTCGACGCGGGCTTCGTGTGCCACGTCGGCTACGCGATCGACGGCCAGCCCTACGTCACGCCGACCTGTTACTGGCGCGAGGGCGACGCCGTCTATTGGCACGGCTCGGCGGCCTCGCGCATGCTGCGCCACCTCGAGAAGGGCGCCGACTGCTGCCTGACCGTGACGCACGTCGACGCGCTGGTGCTCGCGCGCTCGGGATTTCACCACTCCATCAACTACCGCTCGGCGATGGTCTTCGGGCGCGCGCACAAGGTCGAGGAGCCGCAGCAGAAGCTCGCCAAGCTGGAAGCGTTCATCGAGCGCATGTTTCCCGGTCGCTGGCAGGGGCTGCGGCCGGTCACGAAACAGGAATTGAAGGGAACCACCGTGCTGGGGATGGCGATCAACGAGGCCTCGGCCAAGGTCCGCAGCGGCCCACCGGTCGACGACGACGAGGACTACGCGCTGCCGATCTGGGCGGGGCTGGTGCCGGTGCGACAAGTCGCCGGCGCGCCGACCGGCGACGGGCGGCTCGCCCCGGGCGCCGCGCTGCCGGCCAATCTCTCCGACCTCGCCCACATCGGCCTGGCGAAGAGCTAGAGCACGCCCAGCGCCAGCCCGGCGGCGAAGGTCGCGCCCAGCTCTTCGCACTGCGCCAGGGTTTCGGGCGCGAGCTCTTTCAGGGCGACGATTGCCTCGTGCGCCTTGCGCAGGCGCAGGCCGGTGACGATGCGCTCGACCGAGGTTCTGGCGCCGGCGCCGTCCTGCCCGGCGCTGATGAACAGCGCGTACGGCCGGCCCTCGACCTTGCCTTCGCAGGCGTAGAACACGCGCTCGAGGAAGTCCTTGATCATGCCCGACATGTAGCCGAAGTTCTCCGGGGTGCCGAGCAGTAGCGCGTCGGCGGCGAGCAGATCCTGAGGCCCCGCTTCGGCGGCGCGCTTCACGACCAGGCGTACCTCGCCCTCGGCGTCGGCTTCGCGCAGCGCGGCGCGCGCCCCGCGCTCCACCGCCTCGGCCATGCGCGCCGTCTTGACGCCGTGCGTGTGATAGACGATGAGCAGGGTCTTCACGTCTTCAGCCGCTTTGCCGGATCCTGGCGGTAGAACAGCTCGAGGTGCCGGTAGACCTCCGGGTAGCGGCGCCGTGTCTCGTTCGGCGCCTCGAAGAACGCCTCGCTCAGCACCGCGAAGAACTCCGCCGGGTCCTCGGCGGCGTAGGGATCGAGCCAGGTATCCTTGCCGCGCTCCACGGCCTCGCAGAAGCCCGCGTAAGCGGCGTCGAACGCCGCGCGCCACGCGTCCGGGTCCATGCCGCGGTGCAAGGGCGGCGTGCCGTCGGCCTCGCCATTCGCCATGTCGAGCTTGTGGGCGAACTCGTGGATCACGACGTTGGCGTGCTCGTCGTGCAGCGCCGCGTCCCAGGACAGCACCACCGGCCCGCCCGGCCAGGACTCCCCGGCGAGCTCGTCGTCCCACTCGTGCAAGACGCCGCTCTCGTCGAGCTCGCTGCGCCGGACGCGAAAGTCGTGCGGATAGACGACGATCCCGGACCAGCCTTCGTACCAGTCCAAGCCGAGCTCGAGGATCGGCAGGCACGCCTGCACCGCGATCGACAGCCGCATCGCGTCGTTGATTTGCTGTCCGCGCACGCCGGAGAATTCCTTTTCGGCGAGGAACAGCAGCGTCAGGTCCTGCAGCCGGCGCGTCTGCGCGGGATCGAGGCCGCGCAGAAACGGCATCTTCCCGGCGACGCGCCGCCATGTCGACTCGTCGATGTGGTGGCGCGCGAGCACGCGCCGCCGCCGCCATTGCCTCAGCCAGCCCATGCTAGCGCCGCCTGGCGCGCGCCGCGAGCCATACCCCGGCGAAGATCAGCGCCATGCCCACCAGATGGTAGATATGCAGCTGCTCGCCGAGGAACACGATGGCCATCAGCGCGCCGAAGGGCGGTATCAGGTAGAGGTAGGCCCCCGCGGCCCCCGGGCCGATCGCCTGCACGCCTTTGCCCCACATCAGAAAGCACGCGACCGACGGAAAAATGCCGAGGTAAAGGATCGTCAGGACCGGGCCCCAGCCGAGCGCAATGCGCCCGCCGGCGGCGAGGTCGGCGGCGTAGATCGGCACCATCGGCACCATGCCGAACAGCGAGCAGGCGAGCAGGAAGCTCATCTGTGACAGGCTCGGCGGCTTCCACCGCAGGCAGACGGTGTACAGCGCCCACAAGGCGACGTTCGCCAGCAGGAACAGGTCGCCGCGATTGATCTGCAGGGTGGCGAGCACCTGCAGGTCGAGCCGCGCCACGATCGCCAGCACGCCGCAGAACGATACGCCGACGCCGAGCAGCGCGCGCAGTCCGACGCGCTCGCGGAACAGCGCCAGCGCGAACAGCGGGATCAGCGCCGGTGTCACCGACTGGATCAGCACCGCGTTGGTCGCCGTGGTGTCCTGGATGCCGTAATAGCCGACCATGTTGTAGATCGCGTTACCGGTGAGGCTGAAGAACGCGATCGCCTTCCAGTGCGCCCGGACCACCGGCCAGTCGCGCGCCAGCTGGCGCCCGGCGAGCGGCAGCAGCACGACGATCGCCGTCGCCCAGCGCCAGAAGGAGAGCGACGCCGGCGTCACCTCGAGGTGCACGGCGCGGGCGACGATCCAATGCCCGGCCCAGAACAGCGCCGTGAGCGCGAGCAGCAGGTGCGGCGAAACTTTCGGCGCGGAATGACGGTCAGACATGGGCGCCCAGTACAATAACAGCATGGTCTCGGTCGTCCAGCTGCACCCGCAAAACACCGCCGCGGCGGCGCTGGAGCCGGTCGCCGAGGGGCTGTCCGGGGACGAGCGGACGCTCATCGCGCGCGCCCTGGAGTTCGCCGAGCCGCTGTACGCCGGACAGGCCCTGTCGACCGGCGAGCCGGTATGGCCGCACGCCGTCGGTCTGGCGGCGAGCCTGGCTGCGATCCACCTCGATCCCGCGGGGCGCGCCGCCGGGGTGCTGTTCGCGGCGCCGAAGTACGTCGGCGACAGCGAGGCGCTGCGCGATAGGTTCGGCGACGACGTCGCGGCGCTCGCGGCAGGCGTCGAGAAGCTCTACCAGCTGCGCGTGCTGACGCGGGGCTCGCCGCAGCAGCATCACGAGATCCTGCGCAAGATGGTGCTCGGCATGGTCGAGGACATCCGCGTGGTGCTGATCCGCCTGGCAAGCCGCACGCAGACCCTGCGCTGGTTCGCCAAGAACCCGGTGGCGGAGCGCGCCGGCTACGCGCGCGAGACGCTCGACATCTATGCGCCGCTCGCCAACCGGCTCGGCGTGTGGCAGCTCAAGTGGGAGCTCGAGGACCTGTCGTTTCGCTTCATCGAGCCCGACATCTACAAGAAGATTGCCCGCATGCTCGACGAGAGGCGCGTCGAGCGCGAGCACTACATCGCGGACGCGATGGCGCTGCTGGCCCGTGAGTTGCAGGCCGCGGTAGTGAAGGCCGAGATCGCCGGACGACCGAAGCACATCTACTCGATCTGGAACAAGATGCGTAGCAAGGGCCTCGATTTCTCGGAGGTCTACGACGTGCGCGCCCTACGCGTGATCGTCGGCTCGCCGAAGGACTGCTATACGGCGCTCGGCGTGGTGCACGACCTCTGGCAGCCGATCCCCAGGGAATTCGACGATTACATCTCGCGGCCCAAGGGCAACATGTACCAGTCGCTGCACACCGCCGTGATCGGACCCGGCGGCAAGACGCTGGAGGTGCAGATCCGCACCGAGGAAATGCACCGCCATGCCGAATTCGGCGTCGCCGCGCACTGGCGCTACAAGGAGGCGGGGACGGCGACCCGCGCCGAGGGCAAGTTCGAGGAGAAGATCGCCTGGCTGCGCGAGCTGCTGGCGTGGCGCGACGAGGTCGCAGACAGCGCGAGCTGGGCCGAGAAGACGCGTCAGGCCGCGCTCGACGACACGGTTTACGTGGTGACGCCGCAGGGCAAGGTGGTCGATCTGCCGGCCGGCTCGACGCCGATCGATTTCGCCTACGCGCTGCATACCGATCTCGGGCACCGCTGTCGCGGCGCCAAGATCGACGGCCACCTCGTTCCGCTCGACACGCAGCTGCAAAGCGGGCAGCGCGTCGAGCTGGTGGTGGCGAAGGTTGGCGGCCCGTCGCGCGACTGGCTGAGCCCGGAGCGCGGATTCGTCAAGAGCCAGCGTGCGCGCCAGAAGATCCGGCAGTGGTTCAACAGCGAGGCGCTCGCCGAGACCATCGCCGCCGGCCGCGCCATGGTGGAAAAGGAAATCAAGCGCGAGGGCGCGACGCACGCGAGCCTGGATGCGCTCGCGACGCGGCTCGGCTTCTCGCGGCAGGACGACCTCTACGCCGCGGTGGCGCGCGACGAAGTGAACCTGCGCCAGCTGCAGGCGGCGCTGCGTGCGATGGCGGGAACCGCCGCACCGTCGCCGCATCCCGTGCACAAGCCGGTGGCGCCGCGCAAGACCAAGTCGGTCCCGGGCGACAGCGGCATCCTGGTCGTGGGCATCGATCGGCTGCTGACGCAACTCTCGAAGTGCTGCAAGCCGGTGCCGCCGGACCCGATCCGCGGCTTCGTGACGCGCGGCAAGGGCGTGTCGATCCATCGAGAGGATTGCCCCGGCCTCAAGCGGCTCAGCGAGCAGCACCCCGAGCGGCTGATCGACGCGCAGTGGGGCGGCAAGCCCGGCGCGGCCTACCCCGTGGACATGGTGGTGACCGCGACCGATCGCCCGGGACTGCTGCGCGACATCGGGGATGCGCTCGCGCGCGAGCATATCAACGTCACCGCGGTGCGCACCCAGAGCCGCGAGGAGCTCGCCTTCATGCGGTTCACCTTCGACGTCGCGGACCTGGCGCAGCTGCGGCGCGCGTTCGCGTCGGTGAAGGACGTGACCGGCGTGATCAGGGCCGCGCGCGGCTGAGCCCGACCGGGACAGGCGCGCCCGAGTTTCATCTTGGCGTCATGGCAGCGGGCGACG
>Ga0316628_100000059_pt1 | contig 60239 bp, 53 predicted proteins | sample OWC_Aug_M2_C1_D5_FD_207648 | JGI IMG/M metagenome (GOLD analysis project Ga0316628, IMG submission 207648) | Wetland soil microbial communities from Old Woman Creek delta, Ohio, United States - OWC_Aug_M2_C1_D5_C | ecosystem: Environmental > Terrestrial > Soil > Wetlands | place: USA: Ohio...
CGGTGTGTTCCTGCAGGCGGAAGATGGCCGTGCCGCTGGTCGTCTTGTAGGCGCGCACGCCCTCGAAGACGCCCATGCCATAGTGCAAAGTGTGGGTCAGCACATGCGTGGTGGCGTCGCGCCAGGGCACGAGTTTGCCGTCATACCAAATAAAACCGTCGCGGTCGGACATGGACATGTCAAGAATTCCTCAAGAGTAACGCAAAAGGTGCATTTTAGCGTTTTCCGTGGGGTTTATGAAGGACCTGGATGCAATGCGGGAAAAATCCCCGGAGCGTCCCGTGAATTGCATGGGCGCAACCAATCCCGCTGAAAATTGGTGTATATTTCCAGAACTTTTTTGGGTCTTCTTGCCCATCACGCGGGGTGTCGTTAACAAGGGTCGCCGTGAACAAACAATCAGCTATGCCGGAAAAAGCTGCAGCAGCGGCGGAAACGCAGGAAGAGTTGCTGCGTCGCAGCTTGCTGATCTTCGTCAGCGCCTTTATGAACCTCGCGGTCATGTTGTGGCTGGCGATTTACTGGTGGATGGGCGTAGGCTTCTCCAGCAATATCCCCTTGACCTACCAGCTGATCTCGGTTGCGTCCATGGTGCATTACCTCAAGACGCGCAAGTTCGCGGTGTTCCGGTTCGTCCAGCTCAACCTGTTCCTGTTTGCGCCATTCGTCATGCAATGGAGCATCGGCAATTCGACCACGTCGAGCGGCGTTATGCTGTGGGCGTTGCTGGCGCCGGTGGCGGCAGTGGTGGTGTCCGGCTGGCGCGAATCGATTCCGTGGTTTGTTGCCTACATGGTGATGACTGCGCTGTCTGGCTTCTTCGATTATTTCATGAGTACCGGCGTGCAGGCAGGCATCGCGATGAACACGATCGGCCTGTTCTTTGCCCTCAACTTCGCCGCCATGTCCGCACTTATCTACTTCCTGGTGCGCTACTTCGTGCTTGAAACGGAGAAGATCAAAGGACAGCTTGCGGTGCAGCATGCGCTTCTGGTCGAGGAGCAGCAAAAGTCGGAAAGCCTGCTGCTCAACATCCTGCCGGCGCACATCGCGCAGCGTCTCAAGCAGAACCACCAGCAGATTGCCGACGGCTGTTCCGACGTGACGGTGATGTTTGCGGATATCTCGAACTTCACTCAATTGTCCGGGCTGCTGTCGCCGGAGCAGGTGGTGCATGTGCTTAACACGATCTTTTCCTGGTTTGATGCGATGACCGAGAAATACAACCTGGACAAGATCAAGACCATAGGTGACGCTTACATGGTAGTGGGCGGGCTCACCCGCGACGAACATTACGATCACGTGGGTAATGTCGCCGATATGGCGCTGGACATGGGCGACTTTCTCGCGCTCCACCCGGACTTGGCGCGCTTCAATATCGGCATCCATGTAGGCATTGCAACCGGCCCGGTGGTGGCGGGAGTTATCGGCACCAAGCGCTTTTCCTACGATCTGTGGGGCGATACGGTCAACACCGCCAGCCGCCTGACCAACGAGGCTGCGCAGGGAGAAATCGTGGTGGACAGCAATACCTATAACAGCCTGCGCCAGCGCTACGTGTTCGCTCCACCTGAAAGCATCATCGTCAAGGGCAAGGGTGAGATGATGGCATATCGCCTGACCGGCAAGATTGCAGAAAAGCGCAACCATGAAACGCCTTCTGACGCCCTCGAAACGACCGTCATCCTGCCCGTGCGCAGAGGGCCGGAAAAACCGGATCATCCGCTTTAGCATCCCGCGCTGCCCCGCAACAGGTATCGGCCTTTGACGCCTGGCGCCGGGGGCTTTCACTCGGCGGTCTGCACATTCGGGTATAGAATAAGTGCGGAAACCAGAATTCCCGCCGATTACTTTGAGGAGGACGAAGATGAAGAAGATACTGATGTCGATGTTGCTGTGCATGTCAGCCCATACACTTGCCGCAGACACAGTCAAGATAGCCATTACGGGGCCATTCACCGGCGGCTCGGCCCCGATGGGGGTTTCCATGCGTGATGGTGCCAAGCTGGCCATCGCGGAAATCAATGCGGCGGGCGGTATCGGTGTCGGCGGCAGAAGGATGAAAATCGAGGTCATCGAGCGCGACGACGAGGCGAAGAACGACCGGGGCGCACTGATCGCCCAGGAACTGGCCTCCATGGACGGCCTGTCCGGTGTGATCGGTACGGCAAACACCGGCGTGGTCCTTGCGGGCGACAGGTACTTGCAGGAGAAAGGTATCACCAAGATCATCACGCCAGCAGCCGGTTCCGCGTCCATGACACAGTGGGTCAAGGCTGGCGTTCCCGATCTCTCGATCTTCCGCTTTTCCGCCGACGACGGCCTGCAGGCGCAGATGGTGGTGGCAGAGGCGATCAAGCGCGGCTTGACCAAGGTGGCGGTGTTTCACGACACGACTAACTACGGCGTGTCCGGCCGCGACGACCTGCTCAACCAGATCAAGGGGCAGGGTAACAAGCTGCAGGTCGTGGCCACCGAAAAATTCAATATCGGCGACAAGGATATGACCGCGCAATTGCTCAAGGCCAAGAACGGCGGGGCACAGGTGATCCTTATCTGGGCCATCGGTCCGGAAATGGCTGCCGTAGCGAACGATATGGAGAAGCTGGGCATGCACCTGCCCCTGATCGGCGGCTGGACCTTGTGCATGTCGAACTTCATCGACAACGCGGGCAAGAATGGCAATGGCGCCGTGATGCCGCAGACCTTCATCGAAGATCCCATCACACCCAAGGCGAGAAAGTTCATCGACGCCTATCACAAGGCATACAACGTTCAGCGCATCCCTTCGCCGATGTCGGCCGCGGAAGGCTATGACGCGGTGCTCCTGTTCGCTGCCGCAGTGAAGCAGGCGCAAAGCGCTGATACCCGCAAGATCAAGGCAGCGCTGGAAGACCTTAAGGAGCCGGTGAAGGGCGTGATCGCCGACTGGAAGCATCCCTACTCGAAATGGAATCCAGCCAATGAGGACACCCACGAAGCGTTCCGCACGCAGAATGTGGTCATGGGGATGGTCAAGGACGGGCAGGTTGTGTTTGCCAACGAGGCCGACAAGCAGCGCATGATCAAGCAAAAGTGATGAAGCAAGCTGAGTAATGGATGTAATCCTCCAGATGGGGGTAAGCGGGGCCCTGATGGGCCTCGTTTACGCCCTGGTCGCCTACGGTTTTCAGCTCACCTTCGCCACCAGCAAGAGCATCAACTTCGGACAAGGCGAGTTGGTCATGGTTTCCGCCTTCATCAGCCTGACCCTGCTCAATCTTGGCGTGCCTTACTGGCTGATGGCACCCCTGGGGCTGCTGGCCGGGGCGTTGCTCGGGCTGGCGGTGGAGCGTCTGGCGGTGCGCCTGGCGCTGGAGCAGAAAAGCGAGGGCTGGATTCTCATGACCATCATCCTCGGGCTGTTGTTCTTTTCCGCCGCCGAGAACATCTGGGGGCGGGACGACCATCCGTTCCCCACGCCGATTTCCTCCGCGCCGCTGCATATCCTCGGCATCGACGTGACGCCGGTGGAGCTGTCGGTCGCCATCGGCGTGTTTGCCGTGATGGGGCTGATCGAACTGTTCAAGCGCAAGACGCTGTGGGGCAGGGCATTCGACGCCGTTTCGGCGGACCGTGACGCGGCCGAACTGATGGGCATTTCAGCCAAGCGCACCATCATGCTGTCTTATGCGCTGTCCGGTCTGGTCGCCGCTATGGCGGGTATTCTGGTCTCGCCCATCACTACCGTCGGCCCGACCATGGCCTCGGCGCTGGTGCTTAAGGCCTTTTCTGTGGCGGTCGTGGCCGGGCTCAATTCCGGCTTTGGCATCGTGATTATCGGCATGGTGCTGGGCGCGCTCGAAAGTCTTGCGAGCTACTACATCGGCAGCGGCTGGCGCGAGGCACCCGGCCTCATCCTGCTCATCCTGGCGTTGGCCATCAGGCCAAACGGCATCTTCGGCGCGGCCACCATCAGGAAAGTATGAAACGGATACTTCTCGTCAACGGCGCCGAACTCATTGCTTTCCTGCTGCTTGCCTGCATTCCGCTTGAGGTCGGCAATGTCTACGCGCTGGGCCTGCTTACACGCCTGGCGATTTACGGCATCCTGCTCATCGGGCTGGATGTTAGCGTGGGCTATCTGGGGCAGGTGAACCTGGCCCAGGCAGCCTTCCTCGGCCTGGGGGCCTATGCTGCGGGTTTAGGTGTGTCAGTGTTTCATCTCACAATGCTGCCGGCATTGTTCGCGGCCTTCGCAACGGGGTTGGTGTCCGGTGGCCTGCTGGCTTTCCCCGCGCTGCGCCTGGAGGGGCCGCAGTTCGCGCTAGCCACGCTCAGCTTTTCCGCGCTCACTGCCACCGCGCTGAACGAACTTGAGGGCATCACAAACGGGGCACTCGGACTGCAGGTGCAAATGCCCACGCTGTTCGGCGCGATCCTCAGTGCGCAGGGATTCTTCTGGCTGTGCCTGGCATTCCTGGCGCTGACCTGGATTGCCATGAAGAACCTGCTTTCGTCGCACTGGGGGCGCGCTTTTGAGGCGCTGCGCGACAGTCCCATTGCCACCGACGCCATGGGGGTGGGCGTGTACCGCCACAAGGTGGCCGCCTTCGCGCTGGGCTCCGGGCTGGGCGGGCTGGCTGGCGGGCTTTACGCCTTCAACATCCAGTTCCTGCAGCCCAGCACCTTTGTCTATGAACTGATGGTCATTCTGCTGCTCGGCGTGGTGCTTGGCGGTCGCAAGAGCCTGTGGGGCGCATTCGTCGGCGCTTGCCTGGTCGTGCTGTTGCCCAACCTGCTCGACAGACGTGAGCTGTTTCAGGCTTTCTCCTTCATTGGCCTGCTAGCGGCGGCTGTGGCGGGGATATACAGCTTCATCCGGCTGCGCCGCGCCACTTTCCAGGCGCTGGCACCCATCGTCACCATGGCCCTGCTAGTGGCGGGCAGCATGCTGGTGCCCAATATCGGAGACTGGCGCAAGGCGATCTTTGCACTGATGCTGTTCTCGGTGGTGGTGGGTCTGCCGGAAGGGCTGATGGGCTTCGCGAGCAACCAGTTGGCGCGGCTGTTCCGGGTGCCGCCACCCCCTTTGCCACCTGCCTCCCCGCTGGATCCTTTGCTGCCGGTCAAGCGGGATGATGGCATGCTGCTGGAGGTTGCCGGCATCAAGCGCCACTTCGGCGGTGTGAAGGCGCTGGACGGCATTTCCATGCAGGTGCGGGCCGGCCAGGTGCACGGGCTGATCGGCCCCAACGGCTCGGGAAAGAGCACGCTGGTGAACGTGATCTCCGGTTTGTACGCGCCGACCGAGGGGGGTATACGCCTTTCCGGCGCCGATCTCCCGCGCGGCAGCTTGTACCGCGCTTCCAAGGCAGGCATTGCGCGCACGTTCCAGAACCTGCAGGTATTCTCCGAACTCTCAGCGCTGGAAAACGTGATGGTGGCGCTGAAGGACGCCTACCGGACTCCGCTGCCCCTGGTGCTGGTTGGTCTTGGTCATCGCCAGGAGAGAAAGGCACAAGCCGACGCCCTGGCACTGCTGGAGCTGGTGGGCCTGGGGCAAGAGGCGCGCACCGAGGCAAAAGACCTGCCCTACGGCGCGCAGCGCTTCCTGGAGATTGCGCGCGCGCTTGCGCGCAAGCCGAAACTGCTGATCCTGGATGAACCCGCAGCCGGACTGGCGCATCCCGATGTGCTGATGCTGACTGGCATCGTGCGCGACATCCGCGCGCGCGGCATCACCACTATCTTGATCGAGCACCACATGAGCGTGGTGAACGAGGTGTGCGATTACGTCACCGTGCTCGACGAAGGCAAGATCATCGCCGAGGGCACGCCGGACGCAGTGAAGCGCAACCCGCGCGTGATCGAGGCGTATCTCGGCAGCAGCAAGGAAATGGCCGTTGCGCCGGGCAAGCCGGACGAAAACGTCACGCTGCGGGTGGAGCACCTGCATGCGGGCTACGGCGCGAGCCGCGTGCTGCATGGCGTGAACTTCGAAGTAAGGACCGGTTCTGTGGTGGCGCTGATTGGCGCGAACGGCGCGGGCAAGACCACCATTATGCGCGCCGTCTCGGGCATGCTGAAACCGGCCATGGGCCGCATCCTGCTGGATGGCCGGGAAATCCAGCATTTGCCCGCCTCGCGTATCGCGCGCCTGGGCCTGGCGCATGCGCCGGAAGGGCGCAAGATGTTCGCGCTGATGCCGGTGGAGGACAACCTGCTGCTGGGCGCCTATGCGCGCCTGCCCAAGGTGTTCGGCTATGCGGGCCGGGCGAGCGCCAGTCTGGAGCGGGTGTACGCGCTGTTTCCGCGCCTGAAGGAGAGAAGAAAGCAGCCCGCAGGCACGCTCTCCGGCGGCGAGCAGCAGATGCTCGCCATCGGCCGTGCCCTGATGGCGGAACCCAGGATCATTTTGCTGGACGAACCCTCCATGGGGCTCGCCCCGGTAATCGTGCGGGAAGTGTTTGAAACCCTGGGCGAACTCAAGGGGCAGGGCATTACCTTGCTGCTGGTGGAGCAGTTCGCCAAGAGTGCGCTGGCCGTGGCCGATTACGTCTATGTGCTGGAGCACGGTCATATCGCAATAGAAGGTACGCCCGGGGAGTTGACTCACAACGAGCGGGTAATCGAGGCGTATCTGGGGTAGAGATTGTCACCTGAAGACGCATAGCGGGATTGCCGCCAGCAGGATAAGGGGGCAACCGGTGCCGAAGTCAGGCCAAGGCGCGCGCTCCATTTCGCCCTGCGCATGCTGCTATAATTCGTTTGTCAACAAATACAACAACCCCTTTCGATGACCATCCTTGCCTGGATCATCGCCGCCAGTATTCTTGGCGGCGCCTTGAGCGTGCTGTGCGCGGCTGTCCTTGCGCTCAATTCCGGCTTGCAGCGCTACGTCGGCGCGATGGTGAGCTATGCCATAGGTGCGATGCTTGGCGCGGTGTTCCTCGATATTTTGCCCGAGGCGGTCGCGCTCACCCACAACGTCGCCGTGCTGAGCGGCACAGTCTTGTTCGGCATTCTGATGTTTTTTGTCCTGGAAAAACTGGTGTTATGGCGCCACTGTCACCACGAACAGTGCGAGGGGCATGAACTGCTGGCCAGCGAGCACAACCACGACCACGACCACGGGCGCAGCGGGCTGATGATCATGCTGGGTGATACTCTCCATAACTTCGTGGACGGCGTCATCATTGCGGCAGCGTTCCTGACCGACGTGCATCTCGGCATCGTAACCGCCATGGCCATCATCGCGCACGAAATTCCGCAGGAGGTCGGCGATTTCGCCATCCTGCTGCATTCCGGCTATGGCAGGAAGAGGGCGCTGCAAATCAACCTGATATCGAGTTTCGCGTCGGTGGCGGGCGCCGTGCTTGGCTATTTTACGCTGCAAACCATGCAGTCCTGGATTCCCGCCATGCTGGCGCTGGCTGCGGCGAGCCTGATCTACGTTGCTGTGGCCGACTTGATACCGGGGCTGCACAAGCGCGTCCAGTTGCGCGATACCGTGCAGCAGGTGGGACTGATAGTGCTGGGCGTAGGAACCGTGGCACTGGCCATGGCGCTGATCAAGGAATAGGCCGGGGAAGATTGGGCCTTATGCGTGACGGCCGGAAATCGGCCGCACGGGTGCAGTCCGGAGCAGCTTGTCGAACTCCTCTGCGCCCACCGCTTTGGAGTACAGAAATCCCTGTACATAGTCGCAGCCGGCGCTGGCGAGCATATCGCGCTGTGTTTCGCTGCTTACCCCCTCTGCTATCGCCTTTAGGCCCAACTTGTGCGCCATCATGATGATGGCCTCGCACAAGGCGAGGTCGCTGGAATTCTTTCCCAGGTTGCGCACAAAGGTCTGGTCTATCTTGAGATAATCTATGTCGAGTTTGTTCAGGTAGGACAGGGAGGAGTAGCCCGTGCCGAAATCATCAATAGCCACCTGCACCCCCGCATCGCGAAAGGCGAGCAGTTTGTCCTGAATGGACCCTTCCACGTTGAGCAGCAGCCCTTCGGTAATTTCGATCACCAGACCTTGTCCGGAAAGGTCTATCGACTTAAGATAGCGTATCCATTCCCTGGAGTGGCTGAGATCATGGTGGAACTGTGCAGGCGAGCGGTTCACGCTGACCTGGAACCCTGGATCGTGTGCCGCGCGCCAGCGCTTGCACTGCAGCATGGCCTGCCGGAATACCCAGTCGCCGATTTCGGCGATCATGCCGGTTTCTTCTGCCAGGGGGATGAATTCACCCGGACTGATCAGTCCTTGCGTCGGGTGCTGCCAGCGGATTAGGGCCTCGGCCTTGTGGATCTTGCCCGTCGCCAGCTCAACGATGGGCTGGTAATGCACGCGGAACTGGTTGCCATCCAGCGCGACGCGCAGGTCGTTGATGAGGTGCATGCGTTTTTGCGCGGCCTCCTGCAATGCGGCGGTAAAGAAGCAGAAACGGTTGCGCCCCTGGTTTTTTGCGAGGTACATGGCCTGGTCCGCATTCTTGAGCAGGGCTTCGATGTCGGTGGTGTCGTGCGGATAAAGCGTGATGCCGACGCTGGCGGAAATGAACACCTGGTCTTCGGCCAGCTGAAACGGGGCTGCGAGCCGCTTGATGATCTTTCCCACGATATAGTCGACGTTCTTGGTGTCATCCAGTTCCGAGAGGATCACCGTGAATTCATCGCCGCCAAGCCGTGCCACGGTATCGGTTTCGCGCACACATTCGCTGATTCGCCGGGCGGCCTCAATGAGCAACAGGTCGCCCTTGTCGTGGCCCAGCGTGTCATTGACTTCCTTGAAGCGGTCCAGGTCAATCAGCATCAGCGCCATCGGCCAGCCGGAGCGGTGCGATTTCTTCACTTCCTGGTCGAGCCTGTCGCGGAACAAGCTGCGGTTGGGCAGCTTGGTGAGCGAATCGAAATTGGCATGGTGCAGGATGCTTTTTTCGGTGTTCTTGCGCTCGGTGATGTCGCGCGAGGAGCAGTACAGCATGGTGGAACCATCCATGGTGATGGCTGTGGCACTGACTTCGACATCGATCAGGCTGCCGTCCTTGCGGCGGTGGCGGGTTTCGAACGTTGCGCCTTTCTCCAGTAGTTGTGCCAGTCGCTCGCGCATTTCACCTTCGGCCCATTCCGCGTCCCACTGCGAAATGTGCATGCCGGGCATTTCGCTGCGCGCATAGCCCAGCATGCGGCAAAAAGAATCGCTCATCAGCACAAGACGCCCTTGCCGGTCCAGAATATGGACGCCGTCGCTGGCGGTGCGTAGCAGCATTTCGTTCTTTTGGCTTTCGTACTGCAGGGCCCGCCTTGCCTGGTGCTCGGCAGTAATGTCGCGCACCGTGGCCTGCAGGGACGTAGTGCCACCCATATCCAGCCGCGTAAGCAGTACGTTGGCGATGAACGTCTTTCCGTCCAGGCGCCGGTGTTCCCACTCTCCGGAATGCGAACCGTCGCGCAGCGCCGCCGCGATCATCTCGCGCGCCTTGTCTGCGGACAAGCGGCCATCCGGCTGGCGCTGCGGTGAAATGTCGAGCAGGCTGAGCGCAGTGAACTGTTCTTTGGCCGTTGCGCCGAACAGATGAAGCGTGGCCTGATTGGCCGAGGTGTACTGCCACGAGGGAAGTGCAAGCATCATCAGTGCATCGCGCGAATTTTCGAACAGCAGGCGATGTTTCTTCTCGCTGGCAAACAGGGCTGTTTCAACCTGCTGCCGGGTTGCATAGTTCTGCGAGGCAAGAATCAGGCTTGCGCAGCTCATGCTGATCGGCTCAAGCTCCTTGCACAGCGAATCATCGTAGCCGCCCGGGCGGTTAGCCAGGCAGATCATGCCGATTACCTCTTCCCACTGATAGAGAGGCAGGCCGAGGAAGGTGTTGATCACGGGATGGCCCGGCTGCGGAGCGGCTGTCCCGGTGCTATGCGCTATGTCATTGGCGAGGACAGGCTTCCCGCTGGTGATCACCGCGCCGAAGAGATGTTCGAGACTGCGCAGTTCAAATCCCGGTTGATAATGTTTGCACATGAAAGCATGGTGCTCGAAGTCGCCTGTGCCCCTGAAAACAGCACGCTCCTTGATACAGGGCCTGCCATCGGTATCGTGAAACATTTCCCCGATCAGCCCGTATTCGCTGCCGGTAAGGTGCACTGCGAGATCCAGCAGCTTGTCGAATGCGGGCCGGCCCGGCTCCTCGATAAACAGGTATTGCGCTTCGCAGATGGCGGAAAGCATCTCCTTGTATTCATCGGGGGTAAATGCGGGCGCGCCTGCAGGCGCAACGTTGTCCGCCGCGCCCGCGCGGCGGCCGCGCTTTGCGTTGTCGTTTAACAAGGACACGCCCCCTGTCCAATGGCAAAAACGTTGTTGCGCGGATGATACAGAAGAAAGTCTCCGAATATTGCGTCCGTGGTCATTGGATACATTTGCACTTGGGCCGCCAGCGCAGAATAGGGCGGGTGAGTTTCTATTTACAACAAATACATTCTACTAGAATCGACCTTGATCCAGCACGAAAATGCACGAAATGCACGGTTGTTCCTGGCGCTCATCCCGCGCATCTGCCGGGTGCATACCCGGGTCGGGTGCAGCCTGCGAGTAGTCAAATCCCCGGTCTCGGCAATTTCCCCTCGCAAGACAATTTTTTTGAGTTGTGTTAGATTTGCCGCAACGAATTTTATGGTCACATTAGAAAGTGCAGAGGTATATATGAAAGCCATGTACAAAAGTTTGCCGATTGCGGTGATGGTGCTGTTGCTGAGTGGCTGTGCCGCCAATATCACCGGCGCGGTCAAGTTTGCTGATAGTGACGCCAAGCAGGCGGAGGCCGACTCCAGGCTTGAGGGTATCGTTGTCAATCTGATCAATACCACGTCGCAGATCGGGGAGGCATCTTACTCCGTCAAGACTGACAAAAAAGGCAGATTCGAAACCGATGCCAAGCAGTTGAAGCCGGGCACTTATAAGATCGAAGTCAACGAGCCGGGATATCTGCCGGCAAGCAAGACCATAGAATTCAAGGATCAGTCGCGCGAAGTCGAATTCGAGCTGAAGAGAATGCCCACCAGCGGGTCCCGCAGTTACCGGGGCATGCAGTCCGACAAGGACAAAATCATCAATCCGGGTGAAGTCAACATCCAGCCTCCCTCCATGTAATCAGGGCCAGCGGGCACGGTGGGCGCTGCTCTGAGCCGCCGTGCCATGGGAGCGGAACATTTCAACCATCTGAAGAACGGGAACTCCTCCATGAAAATAAAAATGTGGTTCACCTTTGTCGCGGCTCTAATCCTGGTAGTGTCTGGTGGATGTGCGCCCAAACCGGCTAACGTCGACCTGGTGGTTTCGGTGACGTTTGACGATCGTCCGCTCGCTGATGCGGATGTGCTGGTGGATGGCGTTAGTGCAGGAAAAACCGATGCGAACGGTCTGTTCCTGGGGACACTCGCCAAGCTGCCGGGCAAACAGGTGCACGTTGCGGTAAAGAAAGATGGCGGAAAAGTTCGCGTTAGTTCGTGGGAGCAGACTTTCACCGTGAAGGAGCATAAAGAAGGGGCGCCCAACGAGCGCGAGCTGTTTCCCGTTGTATTGCAGCGTTATGTGGTGGCCGCGGTGTCGCAAGGTGGAACGCTCGTAGCCGGGGCAAAAGTCAGTGTCGGAGGCAAGGATGCCGGTGTGACAGGAGATGACGGCACGCTACAGGTGGTGGTTGACAAGTGGCCCGCCGCAGGTCTGCACCTCGCGGCGCATAAAGAGGGTATGGGCGAGGCCGAGGTCACGTACAAAGGCGAATCGGGTGACAGGGTGGACTTGCCGTTGTTCGCCGAGGCAATAGTGCAGGTCGAGGCGGTCGAGGATCGCAACGGGGTGCTCAAGCCGATCCAGGGCGCCACCGTGTCTGTGGCCGGCCGCGATGTCGGCAAGACAGCCGCGAATGGCATATATACCTACCATCAGAAAGGCAAACTCGGCAACACCGTTCCGGTCCGAATCAGCGCTCCCGGTTATGTGCCTTCATCTTTCACGCATCAGGTCAAGCTGGGCGGCAGCGAAAAGCTGCGGCAGTTCTTCTATTCGGCAGCCGCGGCTCAGCCGCGCGTTGCCGTTTTTGGGTTCTCCGCCAACACCCGCGGCGAAGACATTAGCGACGTGGTGAAAGTCATAGAGCCGCGGTTTGTTGACGAGTTGTTCAGCGCCAAGGCGTTCAAACAAGTTCCCACTGCAACCGCCAAGAGCCTGGCCAAGCGTTCCAAACTGAATCTTGCCAAGCTCAAAACCTCGGGCTGGCGCGGCACGCCTCTGGCTGAGGCAGTGGATGTGCTGGTATTCGGCAGCGTCGCCAGGGGCGAGAGCGACACCTATATTGTTGAGGCCAGCTTCTACGAACCGGATGGCAAGCTCGTCATGACCCAGGCTGTTGTGCTCACCAGCACCGGCAGCTGGCGCGTGGGCAGGGCGATGAGTGAGTTGGTTTCGAATGCCCTATCCAATTATCCGTTCTCGGGCGTCGTGACAGGCACGAGCGATGGCAGTGTCCAGACCAACCTCGGGCGCGGCCAGTTTGACCTCGATAGCGACGATATCTTCATTGTCAAATCGGTCAAGCGCGACCAGGAGGGGCGCATCACCGGGTATGCGGATGCCGGCACCTACAAGGTGAGCCGCGCAGGCGACAATCAGACCGAACTCAAACCCGAATCTGCCGGCAGCCCTGCGAAACCGGGCGACCGCGTTGTTCGCCTCAATACTGCATCGTCCACCAAGCAGGATGGCGCTGACAAGGTGATGTTTACCGTGACCGGAGGCAAGGGCGGCGAGGGTGAGGCGTTGTCCGGGGCGAACCTGTATATCGACGAGCGCTGGGTAGGCACTACCGATCGCAAGGGCGAGGCTTCTGCCCAGTTGCGCTTGGGCCACAAGTACAAGCTGATCGTTTATCACCACGGTTATGAGCAGGCCTCGAAGACCATAGAGCCGGAGAAGAAGGGCGAGAACTTCCGCTTCGCCCTGAAATCGTTCAGCAGCGACCTGACCATAGAAAGCGACCCTTCCGGCGCGACGGTTTCCCTGGACGATACGCGCATCGGCACCACGCCGATTACCAAGCCGTATCCGGTTCCCCTGGGCTTCCACACCCTGCACGTGGATGCAGGCAGCGGCTACCGGGCCTATGAAGAGGTACTCGAATTCGACAAGGCTGAAGAAAACCGTACCGGCGATCGCAGGATCACCCTGTACAAGGACTACCTGACCGCCGCGGAGAAGGCGGAAGAGGCGGGGCAGTTCGACAAGGCGATCAGCCTGTATTCCGCAGCTCCGAAAGAGCATCCTGACTATGCGGAATTGCACCACCGCTTGGGCCAGCTTTATCTCGACGACAAGCATGATCCCGATCGCGCCATCGCTGAGTTTGAGCGGGTAACGGCGATCCCCGAAGTCCAGGAGCTGGTGTTGAAGCAGTATGCCGTGGTCTACACCAACCTGGGCAAGGCATACTATGCCAAGGGTGAGTCTCTGGTGAAGACTAAGCGCAACGAAGCGCTGGAGTACTTTGCCAAGGCGATCAAGGCGCTCGACCGTGCCCGCGAAAACACCCGCTTCTTCCCGGATGACAGGCATGACGAGGCTGTTCACGATACCTATTATTATCGTGCGCTGGCCTATCAGAACCTTTATCAGATCACTGGCCGCGAAGCGCTGCGCACCAACGTCGAAACCGCGTGGAATGAGTACGTGGACTTCTTCCCGGAGAAATTGCGCGGCAATCCTGATTTCGAGCGCTTACACGAATCGGGCCTGAGCATGTCCAAGCAATTCGAAGGGAAATAGATGTTGCTGCGCAAGATTACCGCCTGCGCTCTCGGGGCAACGCTGGTCTCGGCGTTCGGCGCGCAGGCCCAGGATGCGCCGGTGCAGGCGGCCGCGCAGCAGCAAGTGCCTGCGCAACCGCCGGAGCAGACCCTGCGGCCACTGTATGTAAAGCCGTTGCTGGCCGAGAACGAGAAAGGACACAATGACTCAAGCCCGATCTGGGCGTACGGCGGCGCGATGCTGGCTTTTGAGCGCGCCGAGGAGTCGCGGCGCGAGATCATCATTGCGCGCGTCGATGGCACGGTGGTGAAGAATGTCTACTACCAGACCGACGAGGACGATCTCGGGCTGGGGACGCTGCTCTCCGGCCTTGGCAAGTCTGTGAGCTACAACTCGGGAATAGCCTGGTCCAGAGCGGGCAACCAGTTCGTCTTCATGAGCAACGCGGGCGAAGGGAACTATGACCTGTACCTCGGTGCCCTGGACACCAAGGCCGTGCAACGCCTGACCAAGGATCCGCAGAAAGACGGCCAGCCCAACTGGTCGCCGGTTGGCGGACCCCTGGTGTTTGTGTCCGGCAGGAACGGGGGCGCGCATTTGTTCCTGATGGATGTCGCAAGCCAGCAAACCGAACGCGTTTCGAGCGGGGAAAAAAGCTGCCTCTATCCGCGCTGGTCGGCTGACGGAAAACGCATAGCCGCGACCTGCGGCGCCAACGAGAATCACGACATCGTGGTCTTTGACGGGTTGCCGTCCATGGCTCCGGCAGCGCCAGCCCCTGGCGCGCAAGGCGCCCGTCCCGGTGCGCCGCTGGTCAAGCCCCAATCGGCCGTGGCGGCCCCGTCCAGGCCGCCGGTGGAACATTTTCTCACGTCGTGGAAATATGACGACCTGAGCCCCTCCTGGTCGCCCGACGGCAAGCATATCGCGTTCTACTCCAATTACAACCCGGAGGGCGACCCGAAAACCTGGTCGTTGCTGGTGATTGACGCGGACGGCAGCTCGCCTGCCGAGGGGGATCAACTGGCCGCCAGGGTGGTGGCACACAACGTGATTCCCGATGTTTCGCAAGGGCCTGCCTGGCTGCCTGACAGCAAGCGCATTGCCTATGTGCGCAACGATAAGCAGGACTACAGCCCGATTTACGTTGTTGATGTGAACACGCGTGAGGATGCTCGTCTGGAGACAGGCACCAACATCAACCATGACCTCGCTGTTTCTTCCGATGGCATTCTCGCCTTCCGCGCGCAGGTGGATCAGTGGGATCAAATCTTTCTCGTTAAATTTCCCGAGGTGGACAAGTGAGAGCCAGCAACGTTGTACGAAACGTCTTGGTCGCGTGCGCGTTTGGCGCGAGCGCCACCCTCTATGCTGCCGATGAAGGCACGCAGAAGGCAAACCAGCTGCTTGAAAAGCACCATTATGAAGCGGCTGCGGCCTCCTTGCGCAGCGCCGCAGCGGGCGGCGAACTTCCGCCGATGGCCGCACTGACCCTGGCGCGCGCCTATGCCCGCGGGGCCGACCTGTACCGCGCGTTGCAGCGTTCATCGCTCGACATCGGCGGCATGTATTTGAAGAAGCTCGCCGCACAGGGCGGGCGCGACCGCAGTCTTTTCGTGCCCCTTTATTTTGGGGAATACCTGACCCAGTCCGGACAGCTGCGCGAAGGCGCCGCCCAACTCAACCGGTTCATCGCCCGGAAGGGTGCCAACCCGAGCTATGTCGACATTGCCCATGCGGACCTGTCGGTAGCGCAGAAGGCGGCTCCGCCTTCTGCGCGCAGCAGCGACCCTGTGGCGCGCAGCCAGTACGCTGCGGTGATGAGTCTGAACCAGGCAAAACGCGCGGAAGCCGCTACCCAGCTTGACCAGTCTCTGGCGGAGTTGACCAAGACCAATCAGCCGTTGCCGGTCAGGGCGGTCACCAATGCGATAGCCGTGTATGCGCGTAGCGGACACGCCGACAAGGCGTTCGCGCTGCTGGCTTCATCCGATGTAGGGCGCCCTTCCTACGAAGAGAATATCTCCAGCACCAAGGTGGTTCGTTTCTATGACCCCGCACTGCTCGGCAATCTCGCAGAACTCGACCAGAACGAAGCGGAGAGGCTGTTGCTGCGTGTGAGAAACGATGCGCGCTACAAGTCGGTGGCCGGCTATTTTCTCGTCGAGCTGTATATGAATAATAGCCAGTTCAGCAACGCTGCAGCCCTGCTGCCGGAGCTGCTCGGAGCGAGTGACCTTCCCGCGGCCTATCATGACCGTCTCGGGCTGATGCAGGCCGCGGCGGACGTGCGCGGCGGAAAGGCGGCACGCGGCAATGCCGCTTTCGCGGAGCTGGGGCGCAAGTATGCGCAGGATCCGGTCATGTTGGCTGAGACGCTGAGCGCCTGCGTGCGGTTCAAGGCGAGCTGCCCTGGTGTCATCAAGGACGCGCGCGCACTGGCCGCCGCAAACCAGGGCGAGAAATATCGCAGCCTGCATTTCGCTGTTGGCGAGCAGTTTGCCGCCGAAGGCAAGAGTGAGCGCGCACTGCTGGAAATGGAGACCGCGCGCGACAAGAGCAACAAGAACAGAATAGATACGAATGATCCCCTGTTGCTGGTGCGCCTGGCCGATCTTTATTTCGCGGGCAAGAATTTCTCCGAGTCCCTCGAGATATATTTTGAAATGAGCAAGGAATTTCCCGCAGTGCGCCAGCTGCAGGAGACAGGGCAGGGAGTGTATTCGACCGAGTATCGCAGCGCAGGCGATGCCAAAATCTTATGAGTTGCCCTGATTTAGTGGAAGCCGATACCTACCTTCAATAATAGTGAGGATTGAATCATGAATAACAAGCGAATAAACAAACTCTGGAAACTGGTTATGTTCTTCGCGCTGGCATTCGGGCAAGCCGCGGTCTACGCGGACACCCCGGCCGCAGAGGCAGCACCCGCCGTTTCCGGCAAGAGCTCAAGCCTGAGCTACGGCGAGTACGGCCGTCCCACGACGCTTGATCCCATTACCAGCAATGACATGATTTCGATGCGCGTCACCGAACTGCTGTTCAATGGCCTGGTAGGCATCAACAACAAACAGCAGGTCGTCCCGGAATTGGCGGAAAGCTGGGATCAGTCGGCTGACGGGCTGGAGTACACCTTCCACCTGCGCAAGGACGTGAAATGGCATCCCAAGGCGGGCGAGGAGGCCAAGCCGTTCACGGCCGACGACGTGGTTTTCACCTACAACATCATGATGCACCCGCGCACCGTCACGCCGCTCAAGGTGCGCTACGAGTTCATCGCCGAAGTGAAGAAGCTGGATGCGAACACGGTGCGCTTCACGCTGAAGCGCCCGATCATGAACGCGCTGCCGAAATTCACCTTCAAGATCATCCCCGAGTTTGGCCCGGCCAATGCCGCATTCCTGGGGCGCGATGATCCATTCGTGCAGCACCCCATCGGCACTGGTCCGTACCGCTACAAGGAAACCACGGCCAATGGCGAGATTGTGCTGGAAGCAAATCCCGACTACTTCAAGGGTAGGCCGAAGATCGGCCGCTTTGTTGCAAAGCCGTTTGCTGACCAGAACATCATGAACCAGGCGCTGATGTACGGCAGCATAGATATGTCGGTGCTGGTAAACCCGCGCAACGTGCCCGAGATACAGGGCGACAAGCGCTTGCGCCTGCAGTCCTACAGCGCGCTGTCGTACCAGTTCTTCGGCTACAACGAGCGCAACCCGCTGCTGGCGGACAAGCGCGTGCGCAAGGCATTTACGCTGGCGATCAATCGCAACGAAATGCTGAACTCGTTCTTTAACAACCAGGGTACCGTGATCTCCGGGCCGTTCGCCCCGGGTTCATGGGCGTACAATCTGGACGTAAAGCCCCTGCCATATGATCCCGCAGCCGCCGAAAAACTCCTGGCCGACGCGGGCTTCAAGAAGGGCAGCGATGGCATTCTGGTCAAGGATGGCAAGCGCCTGGAGTTGACGCTCAAGGTCCCCATTGCGCAGGAAAGCGAATCGGTCAAGCGCGTGGTGCTGGCGTTCAAGAACTATCTGCATCGCGTCGGTGCGGAGATCAATGTCCAGTTCCTCGAATGGCAGTCCTGGAAGGACGCGGTGTTTTCGACCCACGACTTCGACATCATGTTCGCATCGTGGGTATTCGATGACTCCGCGGATATCTCATCCTTGTTCCATTCGGGCGAAATTGGCGCGTGGCGCAACAACTTCGGCGGATATTCGAATCCGGAAATCGACGGCCTGCTGGTTGAGGCAAAGAACACGCTGGATCATGAGAAGCGCCGCACCATCTACCGCAAACTGCACGAGCGGCTTGCCGACGAGGCGCCTTATACTTTCCTGTGGACGCTCACGAACTATGCAGCGTATGACCGCAAGGTTCGTGCTGTGCAAATCCACCCGTACAAGTTCTTCTCCTATGCGGATACCTGGTATATCGCCGAGGGAGAGGGCAAGGGCGCTGCAGCGGGTGAGCCGGCCAAGAAATAGGATGAGATATAAAACCGGTACAAGCCTGCCCCCGGGCAGGCCGGTTGTTGTCGCATATCACAAGTTGCGTATTGGTGAAGGATTGCCCGGATGAAGCGTCTTGCCTGGAAAGCCGTGGTGAAGGTGCTCGCCCGGGAACTCGTCAGCACCGCAGCCCTGTTGCTCGGCGTCAGCCTGGTCGTGTTCCTGATCCTTTACCTCGCGCCGGGGGATCCCTTTGCCGCCCTGCTGGGCGGCCGTAACCTCTCCGGTGCCGAGCGCGAAGCCGCGTTTGAGGCGCTCGGCCTTCCCAAGACCTGGTATGGCCAATACCTTGCCTGGGTGGGTAATGTGCTGCAGGGCGACTTTGGGATTTCGATGCGCAGCGGTCAGCCGGTGGCCCGCGAGCTGTTCTCGGCCGGGATGAACACGCTGTTCCTGACGGTCGGCTCGCTGGCGGTGACGCTGGGCGTCGCCATGCCCATCGCCGCCTATGCGGCCATGCAACCAAGCAGCCTTATCGCGCGTTCCGGCACGCTGCTGGTCTATCTGGTATCGGCGTTGCCCACCTTCTGGCTGGGCTACATGCTGATCTATTTCTTCACGAAGAAGCTGGGTCTGTTCCCCATACTATCCGGCACAGACGAGACCCAGGCTCACAGCTGGCTGTACGCCATGCTCCCCGTGTTCCTGCTGGGGCTGGGCAACGGCGCGCTCTCCGAAATCGTGCGTTACCTGCGTGAGGAGACCGCACGCGTCCTGAGTGAAGAATACCTGCGCACTGCCCGCGCCAAGGGCGCCTCGCTCTGGCGACACGCCTACAAGGAGGCGTTGCTGTTGCCGGTGTCGCAGATCATCGCGGCCAAGATGCCGTTTGTGCTGGGCGGTGCCATCATCGTGGAGCAGGTGTTCAACTGGCCGGGGCTGGGCCGCGTCGCATGGCAGGCGGCGCAGGACCGCGATTATCCGGTGATCATGGCAATCACGCTGCTTGCCGCCATCGTGGTGCGCCTCGGCAGCTTCATGCATCGCACGGTGTATGTTGCGGTGAATCCGCGTGCATCGCACCAATGACAGGCTTGAGTAACAGATGAGAACAAACTACCACCAGGAAGTTGATACCGTCAGCGAACACACAACCCTTTCCGGATGGAAGAGCGCAAGGTGGAGCGACCGCCTGAGCGTCGCCTACGGGCTTCTGGTTGTGCTCGTGGTGCTGGTGTCTTATGTGATGGGCGCATTCAAGCTGTTGCCGCACGATCCAGAGGCGATGGACCTTGAAGCCATGATGGTGGGCCCGTTCTCCAACGGTTACCTGCTCGGTACGGATTTCATGGGCCGCGACATGCTGACGCGGCTGATACTCGGGATACAGGCCTACTTCCTGCCCGGACTGCTCGCCATCACCATTGCCCTGGGCCTGGGTTCCTTGCTGGGGGTGCTTGCCGGATACTGGGGCGGGCGTGCGGAAAGGGCAGTGACCTATTTTTCCAACCTGATCGATTCACTGCCGCGCATGGTGCTGATGCTGCTGGTCATCGCGGCGTTCCGGCCAGATATTTACACCATCATGGTGGTGTTCGGCATCACCACGGCGCCGACCATCGCCATGCTGGTGAAGGGCAAAGTGTTGATGCTGCGCGAACGCAACTTCATCGAGTCGGCCGTGGCCCTGGGGTTGTCGCCGGCGGTGATCATCTTCAAGCACATCCTCTGGTACAACTGCCGTGCGTTGCTGCTGATCCAGGCCACCATAGGCATGGCTGAGGCGGTGCTGCTGGAAACCAGCCTGAGCTATCTGGGTTTCGGCGTGCAGGAACCGACCCCATCCTGGGGCAACATGGTGCAGGCGGGGGCGAACTACCTGATGCAGGGCAACTTCTGGCCATCCACGGCCCCGGCGATCGCGATCATGCTGACCGTCCTGGGCTTTCACCTGCTGGGCGACGGCCTGAACAACATATTCGAGTGGAAACAGAGCCGATGACCCAGTCACAAGCAAACAGGCCAGTGCTGCTGCGCATCGAGGACCTGCGCACCTATTTCTACTCGCGGGTGAAGCGCGCCTTCGTGCGCTCGGTTGACGGGGTTGATCTCGAGGTGGTGCGCGGCGAAACGCTGGGTATCGTCGGCGAGAGCGGCAGCGGCAAGAGCGTCACCATGCTGTCCGCAATGGGCTTGGTGACGACAGGGCCGGGCGTTATCACCGGCAAGGTTATCTTCCACGACGACGTCCCGAAGAACCTGCTCGAAGGGTTGGACGCCAACGTCAGGCTTGAGCGGCGCAATGGCCGGATCATGCACGTCTCCAAGGACAACCAGGCCTGGCAAAAACAGTCCGACCGCAATTTGTGCGGCGTGCGCGGCGGCAAAATCTCCATGATTTTCCAGAATCCGCGCGCCGCGCTCAATCCCTTTGAGACGGTCGGCAGGCAAATCGCGGAAGCCGTGCGCCTGCACACCAGAATCAAGAACCCGGCGGAGGCCAAGGAAAAAGCCCTGCACTGGCTTGAGCAGGTGCGCATCGACTCGCCGCGCTTGCGTTTCGATAACCATCCCTACGGCCTTTCCGGCGGCATGAGCCAGCGCGCCATGATCGCTATGGCTTTGGCCGCCGAGCCGCAAATGCTCATTGCCGATGAGCCAACCACCGGTCTGGATGCCACGATACAGGCGCGCATCGTCGACCTGCTGGACGATCTGAAAGCGCGCCTGGGCATGACCATGGTGCTGATCAGCCATGACATTGGCGTGATCTCCAGGCTGTCCGACCGCATTGCCGTGATGTACGGCGGGCGCGTCATGGAAACCGGGCCAGCCGCCGAAGTTCTGGATGAGCACGCCGAGGGCCATCCCTATACCAGGGCGTTGCTGGGTTCCACCCCGCGCCCGGAAAATGTCACGGCCACAGGCCGGCTGCCGGCAATCGAGGGCGAGGTGCTCGACACCCTCAATGTCCCCCCCGGCTGCCGCTATTGCGCGCGCTGCCAGCGCATCGACGATACCGTGCGCGCCCGTTGCGAAACGCAGGAGCCCGAACTGTTCGAGATTGCGCCGGGCAGGCGCATTCGCTGCTGGTTTTACGCGCCCAAATAATATTTCATCACAGGACAAACATGTCACAACCGATACTCGAAGTGATAGAACTGCGCAAGCACTTCGCCCAGCGGCGCAGCCTGCTGGGGCTATCGCGCGAGGCGGATTCGCAGGTCATTCCGGCGATAGACGGCCTTAGCCTAGCGCTGCACGAGAACGAGACGCTGGGCCTGGTTGGAGAGTCGGGTTGCGGCAAGACTACAACCGGCAAGGCCATTCTGAAGCTGATTCCGGTGACCAGCGGCGAGATCCGTTACCGGGGCACCGACATTACCGGCTATACGCCTGCACAGTTCCGCCCGTTGCGCCGCGACATCCAGATGATCTTTCAGGATCTCGATGCCGCGCTCAATCCCAAGGTGCGAATAGAGGATATCCTGCGCGAAGCGGTGCGCGTACGCGATCCGGGCGCGGACAGTGCCTCGGTGCAGCGCCAGATCTACGAACTGCTGGACCTGGTAAATCTCAAGAAGAACAAGCTTGCCAACTTCCCCGGGGAACTGTCCGGCGGCGAGAAGCGCCGCATCGGCATCGCCCGGGTGCTTGCCGTGCGCCCCAAACTGATAGTGGCCGACGAGCCTACCAGTGCGCTCGACGTCTCCATCCAGGCGCAAGTTATCAACCTGCTGCGTGACCTGCAAGGGCAGTTCGGATTGTCCTTCCTGTTCATCTCCCATGATCTGCAGTTGGTGGAATTGATGAGCCACCGCGTTGCAGTCATGTATCTCGGGCAGATCGTCGAGATGGGCACGGCGAAGGACGTGGCAAAAGCTCCCAAGCACCCGTACACCTCGATCTTGTGGGCTTCGATCGTCGAAAAACGCTCCACGGAAATTTCGGACGGCGGCAGCGCCCCCGCGTGGGGCGTCTTCGATTTCGAGCGGCCAAGGGGCGGATGCCGCTTTGCCCCGCGCTGCCCGGTTTATGCCGCGCGCGGCAAGCCCGCCGTCTGCACCGATCCCGCCAACGCGCCCACACTCAAGCCTGCGGGCGAGGGGCGGGCGGTGGCGTGTCATTTTCCTCTTTGATTCCGTCGGGTTAGGCCGCTGGCCGTAACCCGATGAAAGCAATATGGCAACGGCCGTGAATTGTCGGGTTACGCTGCGCTAACCCGATCCGCGGCGCACCCTGCGCCAATAAACAGGAGTGGTTACTTGTAGGACTCGACTTCGCGTTCCACAAGCTCCAATGCCTCCATCACCTGGTGCGAGAGTTCTGTCAGGCGCTTGGCCTCCACTTCGGCATCCTGCAGCTTGCCTTTCTTGGCCAGCTCGTAAATCTTGGTATATAGCATGTGCAGAATCTTGTGGGGCACTTCGATACCTGCATAGGTATCCAGATGGCCAAAATGCTCCTTGCCCGCGCCGTAGTACCACTTGCCGAAGAGGCACTCCGTATGTTGCAGCGGCGTGTACTCGGTATCAATGTCCAGGCCGGAAACCATGGCATAGGCATACGAACGCCATTTAATGTGCGCTGCCTTGGCTTTGCGCAGCTCTTTCAAAATAACATCATGATTATTATCAGACACGATACTCCCCTTCTTATTGTTAATAAAATTAATATTAACATAACCGCGCAAGCTTCCTTATCATGTCGCCCAACACGCCATCTGTCGGGCGCTCATCACGCGCCAGCCCCACGTTTTTTTCAGAACTCCCCCGTTCGTGGTGAGCTAGTCGAACCATGAAAGGATCAACTTCCCTATTCCCCTGCGGGATAAACAGCGACTTGGCCGTCGTTGCCGGACGGCCGAGTCGAATGGCTAGTAGTTTCAGAGGGAATGTAGGAAAAGAGGGTGTTCGGAGCTGGGCGCGGGGAGCGTGTCTGGCGTCCCCGACAGGAATCGAACCTGTAACTAGTCCTTAGGAGGGACTCGTTATATCCATTTAACTACAGGGACACGCGGCCGGTATTCTAACTGAAAACGCCGCCACGAATAAGGCCAGATGGTGCACGTGCTGGTATGATACGGTACGTTCATAGATACTCCGGTAGATTTCCCCCCATGCCTTACATCACGCTTGATAAAGCCGCGCTTGCGTTCGGCCACGTAGCCCTGCTCGACCAGGTGGATTTTCAGCTCGATGAGGGTGAGCGCGTCGGCCTGATCGGGCGCAACGGTGGCGGCAAGTCCAGCATGCTCAAGGCCATCGCCGGCACGCAGCACCTAGACGACGGCACGGTATGGCGCCAGCCTGGCATCCGCATCTGCTATGTGTCGCAGGAACCGCTGCTGGATGCGGAGGCGACGGTATTCGAGGAGGTTGCGCGCGGGCTGGGCGAGTTGCAGCAGCTGATCAGCGAATACCACCGCCTGTCGCACCAGCTTTCGGAGCCGGATGCCGATTACGACAAATTGCTCGCGGCGATGCAGCCGCTGCAGACGGCACTGGAGGCGCAGAACGGCTGGGCAGTCCAGGCGCGCATCGAAACAGCCATCCAGCGCCTTGAGCTGGATGCCGATGCCAGGGTCGGTTCGCTGTCCGGCGGTGTGCGCAAGCGCGTGGCGCTGGCGCAGGCGCTGGTGGCAGAACCTGAGGTATTGATCCTGGATGAGCCCACCAACCACCTGGACTTCGCCTCCATCGAATGGCTGGAAGGACTGCTCAGGAGCTTCCGCGGGAGCGTGCTGCTGGTCACCCATGACCGGCGCTTTCTCGATAATGTCGCCACGCGCATCGTCGAGCTGGACCGCGGCAAGCTGGCCAGCTTCCCGGGCAACTTCGCCGCATACCAGAAGATCAAGGAGCGCATGCTGGCGGATGAGGCGGTGGTCAACGCCAAGTTCGACAAGGTGCTGGCGCAGGAAGAAGTGTGGATACGCCAGGGGGTGAAAGCGCGCCGCACCCGCAACGAAGGCCGTGTACTGCGGCTGGAGCAATTGCGCCGCGAGCGCGCGGCGCGGCGTGAGAAGCAGGGCAAGGTCGAGATGAGCGTGGATTCGGGAGAGCGCTCCGGCAAGCTGGTGGCGGAGCTCACCCATGTCGGTAAGTCATTTGGGGAACGCCAAGTGATCAGGGATTTCTCATGCCGCATTCAGCGCGGCGACAAGATCGGCTTGCTCGGCCCGAATGGCGCGGGCAAGAGCACACTGCTGAAAATCATCCTGGGCGAGATGGAACCGGACACCGGCAGCGTCAAGCTGGGCACCAAGCTGAGCGTGGCCTATTTCGACCAGCTGCGCGCGCAACTGAATGAGGAGGCGACGCTGGCCGATACCATCAGCCAGGGCGCGGATTACATCGAAATCGGCGGCGTAAAAAAGCACGTCATCAGCTATCTGGGCGATTTCCTGTTTGCGCCGGAGCGCTCGCGCTCGCCGGTAAAGAGTCTGTCGGGGGGCGAGCGCAACCGTTTGCTCCTGGCGCGCCTGTTCACCCGCCCGGCCAACGTGCTGGTGCTGGACGAACCGACCAATGACCTCGACATCGAGACGCTGGAGTTGCTGGAGGAATTGCTGGCGCAATATGATGGCACGCTGTTTCTGGTGAGCCATGACCGCGCGTTTCTCGACAACGTGGTAACGCAGGTGATTGCCTTCGAGGGCGAAGGCAAGCTGATGGAATACGTCGGCGGGTACGACGACTGGGTGCGGGTAAAGAAATTTGAAACCGAACAAACAAGCGCAAGGCAGCAAGCTGCCCCCGCGCGTGATGAAAAACCAAAGGCCGTACCCCAAAAGAAAGAAGGGGGTCAGTCCAAACTAAGTTTTAGAGAGCAGCGCGAACTGGAAGAAATCCCGCAACACATCGAAAAACTCGAGCGCGAGCAGGAAGAGATCATCGCCGCCATCGGGGCGGGCACTTTGTACCGTGATAATCCACAGCACGCCAAGCAATTGCAGGAGCGTGCCTCGGCGATCGAGGGCGAATTGTCGAAACTGATGGCTCGCTGGGAGGAGCTGGAGAGCCGCGCGTCCTGACGCACTCAACGCCCTTTTCTGGCGTCTCGGCCCATCCTGAAAGGCCGCCCCCATCGTCGTTCCCGACCCCTACCATGCTTTTCCCGGCCAAATACCTTGAATCAGGTATTTGTGCCGCGCCTGGTGTCGGCTAACGTAGCGCTCAGTCAATTTGTGCGCATACAGAACAAGAAGGGAAATGCTCGTGCCAGCCACATCTGCAATCAGGAAAGTCATTTCCAGTTACCCGTCCCCCGTTGCAACAAATTTCCTTTGCCATGCAATCAACGTCGAAGAGGTGATCGCTGTCGCCGGCATCCGTGGCGAGTCCCGGGGATTCTCCGCTGGCCTCAGCGGCGTAGTGCCCCCCGGGAGCGCGGTTCGATGCGCGCCATGCCTCCGGAAGGAACGCCCTGCATTGAGCGCTGGTATTTTTGTGCCATTACGATGGATACAGTGTTGAAGTACGGCGCCGGTTGAAGGTGGCGTTGACAAGCTCGCGGGAGGTGTTCCCGTTTTTTCGACAAGGAGAAGATGACATGGCAACCGGTACAGTGAAGTGGTTCAACGACGCGAAGGGCTTTGGATTCATCATTCCGGACGACGGCGGCGACGATTTGTTTGCGCACTATTCCGCGATCAATATGAGCGGCTTCAAGACCCTGAAGGAAGGGCAGAAGATAGTCTATGAGGTAACGCAAGGCACCAAGGGCAAGCAGGCTGCCAACATCCGGGTGCCTTGATGCCCGGCGGGGACGGGAGGTGGCGGCCATGCGTCAGGCACGCTCGATCCTCCCGTCACGCAGGCGGCGAAGCGAAATGACTACTGCAGCCTGGAACGCACCAGTTCGATGTGGCTGCGCAGCTCATACAGGTGCCGCGAGAACGCAATCGGCGCGTCCTCCAGAAACGCCATGTCCGCACTTGCGCCATTCCCGCCCAACGTCCCCAGGCTTTGCTGCGAGCCTTCGGATTTGCGCATCTCCAGTTCAACGCCATCCTGCCTGATCAGCACCTTGTACAGTTGCGCAAATGCCTGGAAATTGGCGTCCTGCTTGCTGATGGAAATGATGATCTTCTTCGGAGGTGCAGGGTCTACCAGCCAGTGTCCGGCCACGGCGATCAGCAACAGTGCGACGAGGTAGGGCAGCGCCGACTTCACTGCTTCGAGCGGCAGGGGAATGCGCGTGTCTTCCTGGCCCTCATTTGGCGGCGGGTGCGTTGCCAGCAGTTTTCATGCGTTATGGTGTCTTTGCGCGGTGCCGGGCGTTTGCCATCCAATCGCCGCACCGCGAATCTCTCAGCATCAAGGCGTAGGGTGCGGGGAATGCGTTACTTTTCCGCAAACGTCCAGATGCCCTCCCAGTCTTCGCGCGGAGATTTTTCCTTGAACAATACAATGCGCGCGAAAAACGTCGCGGCAGCCTTATCCTGCGCGTCGATCTCAAGGCACTTCTCGAATTCCTTCGTGGCTTCCTCCCACTTGCGCGCGCGGTAGGCGGCAAGTCCCGCCTCGAAATGGTCTCTCAGTGTGATACGGTCGGGACGCACCTTGTCCTTTGCCCCCATTACCTCGAAGATACGTAGAGCCTGGGTTTGCCCCGCCACACGAATGTGGTCGATCTCGCGGCATTCGATGGTGTTCTTCACCACTTCCCATGCCTCCTGGCAGATCAGGATGTTGGTGCCGTAATTCTTATTGACGGATTCCAGGCGCGAGGCGAGGTTGACGTTGTCGCCGATCACCGTATAGCTTGTGGCCACATCCGAGCCGATGCTGCCCACGATCACCTCCCCGGTGGAGATGCCGATGCGCATGTTCAGTGTCGGCAGGTCGCGCTTGAGCCCGAGGAGATCAGGAAGCCTTGCCTCGAATTTCCTTAGCCGCTCCATTTGATCGAGCGCAGCCAGGCAGGCGAGCGTGGGGTGTTCCGCAGGCGAAGTGAAGGGAGGGCCCCAGAATGCCATGATGGCATCGCCAATGTATTTGTCGATTATCCCGTTGCTCTCCCTGATCGGCTCGGACATCAGGGTGAAATACTGGTTCAGGAGCTTGACCACGTTCTCCGCGCTGAATCTCTCCGAGAGCGCGGTAAAGCCTTCGAGATCGGAGAAGAATACCGTCATCACGCGCTTTTCGCCCTTCTGGGAGAACTTCCGGTCTTCAATCAAATCCTTGACGATACGCGGGTCAACATATTTGCCGAAGGTCTCGGTGATTTCCTCTTTTTGCCGCAGTTCCCCCACCATGTGGTTGAAGGAATCGGCCAGCAGCGAAATTTCGTCCGCGGAAGAAACCTTGATATGAATGTCCAGATTGCCTTGTTCGATTGCCTTGGTACCGATCAGCAGTTCGCGCACCGGCTTGACCAGGTTGCGCGTCAGCCAGGCCGCCAGCAACAGTCCGAGGATGCTGGCCATGGCGGTGATGCCCAGGCTCAAGATCAGCGCGCGCTCCTCCAGCGCGGAGTTTTTTTGGGCGACCTCTTGGGTGTAGGGATGCAGCCGGTCGATGGTGACCTCCCTCAACTGGATGGTCAGATTTCTCCAGTCCCGGTCAACCTGGTCGCGCGCGAGATCCATCGCGCGGGCGTCTCCCTTGGATATCTCGGTGAAATAGGTCAGCAGCGAGTCATGCAGCGCCTTGCGCGCGGCCGGGATGTCGTCGATCTGCTCCTCCAGCTCGGCAAACCTGACCGCCTGCTCCGTATCGGCCTTGATGCCTGGGGAGGCGCGCGCCTCCTCGACCAGCGCAGCCGCGCGCGCCAGCTCTTCCTCGCCGCATAAGTTCATCAGTTCGAACAGGATGCGCTGGCGCTGCGCAAGATCGCTATATTTCGCGCGCACCCTGCGCATCATCTCGACCCGCGAGCTGGTGGTGCAGCCCTTGTTTTCCTTGATGAACTGCCGGGCCACCTCGGGAGAGTCGTCATACAGCGATTTCGGCTTCAGGTTGGTCAGCCGGTCGAACTGGATCATCTCGAACAGCCCGTACACCCTGACTTCGCTCATGCTCTGGTCCAGCGGCAGGTAATAGGAGCTCACCAGCTTGCCCTGGTTGTTGACGCGATTCAGGTAGTAGGAGGAGATGAAGGTGCCTGCAGCCATCAACAGAACCAAACCGATGGCGATGGTGAAAATTTTCGAACCGATGGTTTTCTTCATGGTCAGCCTATCGTTATCGCGGACAAAATCCCTTGCCTGCAATGAATTGCAGGAGGCGATTGTAGCGCATAAAAAAGGCGGGGAGGAATCGAGGTGCCCCAGAGACTTTCCGGCGCGTCGCTGGCTGCAACAGGCGGCTGCGTGCCAATAAACCGGAAACCAGCCACAGAGGCGCGGAGGAAAGGAAACAAATCAACGTGAATGGTCTTCTCCGTGCCTCTGCTCTGCGGCGAAAGGTTTTCCCGTCCCTGCTTTACCTGCGTTCCTTCTTCATGGCTTGTTGCGCCTCACGAGACGCATCCCGCTCTTTCTCGCTCGCCCTTTTGTCGTGCTGCTTTTTACCTTTGGCCAAACCGATATTGAGCTTAATGCGGCCATTCTTGAAGTGCAGGTCCAGCGGCATCAGGGTGTAGCCCGCTCGCTGCACCTTGCCCGTGAGTTTGTCGATTTCCGCCTCATGCAGCAGCAATTTGCGTGTGCGCGTCGCGTCGGGAAGGATGTGGGTAGAGGCGGAGGCAAGCGGACTGATGTGCGAGCCAAAGAGGTATAATGCGCCATCCTTCACGGTGACGTATGCCTCCTTGAGGTTGGCGCGCCCGGCGCGGATGGCCTTGACCTCCCAGCCTTCCAGCACCAGGCCCGCTTCGTAGCGGTCTTCAATGAAATAGTCGTGAAAGGCTTTTTTGTTTTGGACGATGCTCATAAGTCGTATATTCTATCAGTTTTGGCATCGAGTCCCCTGGCATGGCAGTCGTAAAGAAAACGGTATTGGTGCATTACAGCGCGGAACAGATGTTTGCACTGGTGGACGATGTGGCGGCGTATCCGCAATTCCTGCCGTGGTGCGGAGGGGGCAGGGCTGTTCCCGTGAACGACAACACGGTGCATGCCACGGTGGATATCGATTACCACCATATCAAGCATAGTTTTACCACGGAAAATGTGCGGCATGCGCCAGAACGTATTGACATTACGCTGAAAAATGGGCCGTTCAAGCATCTCGACGGCTGCTGGCTTTTCATCCCGCTTTCCGATTCTGCCTGTAAAATAGAACTGCAGCTGCACTATGAGTTCTCCGGCAAGTTGCTGGAAAAGGCTTTTGGCCCGGTATTCCATTACATCGCCAATAATTTCGTGGATGCCTTCATCCACCGCGCAGAAAAGATTTACCCGACAAATGAGTGACATTATCAACGCTGAAGTGGTATATGCCTTGCCGCACGAGCAGGTGCTGGTTAAGGTGAAACTGGCGCAGGGGGCCACGGTGGCTGACGCGGTGCGGGCGTCTGGCGTGATGGAAAAGCATCCGGAAATCGACCTTGCCCAAAACAAGCTCGGCATCTACGGCAAGCTGACCAAGGCCGATGCCCTCCTGCGCGACCGGGATCGTGTCGAGATCTACCGCCCGCTCATCGCCGACCCCAAGGAGGTCCGCCGCAAGCGGGCCGAGGAGGGCAAGGCGATGAAGAAGGGCGGCGGCGACCTGTGATGCTTGATTACGACCTGCATAGCCACTCCGCCGTGTCAGACGGGACACTCACGCCCGCCGAGCTGGTGGGGCACGCCGCCGAACGCGGCGTGAAGACGCTGGCGCTGACCGACCATGACGATATGGATGGCCTGCCAGAGGCGCGCGCTGCGGCGGCCAGTCATGGCATTAGATTCATCAACGGCGTGGAGATTTCGGTGACCTGGCGCAACAACATCACCGTGCACGTTGTCGGCCTGAACGTCGATCCGCGCCATGGCCCGCTGGCGGAGGGCGTTGCCTCGGTGCGCCGCGGGCGCGGCGAACGCGCCCGCAAGATGGCGGAATCCCTGGCTGCGGCGGGCATCGGCGGGGCGCTGGAAGGAGCCTACCGCCATGCACGCAATCCAGAGCTCATCGGGCGCACGCATTTTGCGCGATTTCTGGTGGAGAGCGGCCGCTGCAGGGATGTCGCCAGCGTATTCAAGAACTTCCTGATCAAGGGCAAGCCCGGCTATGTCGCGCACGACTGGGCGGCGCTGTCCGATGCGGTGGGCTGGATCAACGGCAGCGGCGGGGTGGCGGTGCTGGCGCATCCCGGACGCTACACAGTGGGGCGCAAACCGTTGGGCAAGCCGACGATGCGCGAACTGCTGCGCGAATTCATTGACCTGGGGGGGCGGGCGATCGAAGTGGTGAGCGGCAGTCACACCTCCCAGCAGTGCGCCGATGCCGCGCGCTACGCGGCCGAATTCGGCTTGTTGGCTTCCTGCGGCTCGGACTACCATGGCCCGGGCGAAAGCTACCGCGACCTCGGGCAGTTGCCGGATTTTCCGCTCGATTGCCGCCCGGTGTGGGAAGCCTGGGAAGGGGTGGGGGGCACGCCCGGTGCGCAGGACGTGGGGAAGGGCTAGACATGGCGCAGTTCTTCACTGTCCATCCGGCAAATCCTCAGCCGCGCCTGATCAAGCAGGCGGCCGCCATGGTGCGCGAGGGCGCGGTGATCGCTTATCCCACTGATTCCTGCTATGCGCTCGGCTGCCAGTTGGGCGCCAAGGAACCGATGCTGCGCATGCGCGCGATACGCGGTGTCGACGAGAATCACCCCTTCACCCTGGTGTGCCGCGATCTGTCCGAGATCTCGCATTATGCGCGGGTGGGCAACGTGCAGTTCCGGCAGATCAAGAACAACACGCCCGGCAGCTATACCTTCATCCTGCAGGCGACCAAGGAGGTGCCGAGGCGCCTGCAGCATCCCAAGCGCAGCACCGTAGGTATCCGCGTTCCCGACAATGCGGTGGCGCGGGCCCTGGTGGAAGAGCTGGGTGAGCCGTTGCTGAGCACGACCCTGATCCTGCCGGGAGAGGATCGCCCCTTGGGCGATGCGCAGGAAATCCGCGAGCAGCTGGACCGCACCATAGACCTCGTGCTGGATGGCGGCGCGGTCGGCATCGAGCCGACCACGGTAATCGACCTGACCGGCGAGGTGCCGGTGCTGGTGCGGCGCGGCAAGGGCGATGTTGCGCCATTCGGCCTGGAGGAATAGTGCAAATAGACCAACTCATCACCTATATCGCCGTGGCGGCGCTCCCGGTTCTGTTCGCCATTACCCTGCACGAGGCGGCGCACGGTTACGTGGCGCGGCACTTCGGCGATATGACTGCGGCCCGCGCCGGGCGCATCAGCCTTAATCCGATGCGCCATATCGACCCGGTGGGGACCATCCTGTTTCCGATATTGACGATGTGGCTCGGCGGTATCCTGTTCGGCTGGGCCAAGCCAGTGCCGGTTAATTTCGGTGCATTGCACCATCCGAAGAGGGATATGCTTTGGGTGGCGCTGGCCGGGCCGGCCGCTAACCTGTTCATGGCGGCATGCTGGGCGGTAGTGGCCACAATCGCACTGGCTGTGCCTGACAATTTTTTTGCTGCGCCGCTGTATGAGATAGCGCGTTATGGGATTAAAATTAATGTCATTTTGATTGCGCTGAACATGCTGCCCATCCCCCCGCTGGATGGCGGGCGCGTTGCCGTCAGCCTGTTGCCGCACCGCCAGGCAGTCGCCTTGGCGAGGCTGGAGCCGTACGGCATGGTCATCCTGATCTTCATGATGTTGCCCATATTCGGCGGCGCGTCGCTCCTGGGGCTGGTGCTGTTTCCGGTGATAAACGCGCTGGGCGGGTTGATTTACTTTATTTTTGGACTGTAACCAGAGAATTATGTTTGCTGATCGCGTGTTATCCGGAATGCGCCCCACGGGAAGTCTGCACCTGGGGCATTACCACGGCGTGCTGAAGAACTGGGTGAAGATGCAGATGGAATACGAGTGCCTGTTTTTCGTCGCCGACTGGCACGCGCTGACCACGCACTACGATACGCCGCAGGTGATAGAGGACAACGTATGGGATATGGTGGTGGACTGGCTCGCTGCGGGCGTGGATCCGGCGCAGGCCACGCTGTTCATCCAATCCAGGGTTCCCGAGCACGCCGAGCTGCATCTGCTGCTTTCCATGATCACGCCGCTGGGCTGGCTGGAACGTGTGCCGACCTACAAGGATCAGCAGGAAAAGCTTTCCGAGAAAGACCTCTCCACCTACGGCTTCCTGGGTTATCCGCTGCTGCAAAGCGCCGACATCCTCATCTACCGCGCGACCCAGGTGCCGGTGGGCGAAGACCAGGTGCCGCATATCGAATTCACCCGCGAAATTGCGCGCCGTTTCAACCATATTTACGGGCGCGAGCCGGGCTTTGAAGAAAAGGCGGAAGCCGCCGTGAAGAAACTGGGCAGCAAAAAATCCAAGCTGTACAGCGAATTGCGCACCCGCTTCCAGGAGCAGGGCGATGACGAGGCGCTGGAGTCCGCCAAGGCGCTGCTGGATGAGCAGCAGAGCCTGAGCCATGGCGACCGCGAGCGGCTGTTCGGTTATCTGGAAGGCGGCGGCAAGATGATCCTGTCCGAGCCGGAGGCCATGCTTACCACCGCCTCCAGAATGCCCGGACTGGACGGCCAGAAGATGTCCAAGTCTTATCACAACACCATCAGCTTGCGCGAGGACGAGTCGGACGTTGCCAAGAAGATCCGCACGATGCCCACCGATCCGGCGCGCGTGCGCCGCACCGATTCGGGCAACCCGGATCAATGTCCGGTGTGGCAGCTGCACCAGGTGTACTCCGGCGAGGACACCAAGCAATGGGTGCGCAAGGGCTGCACCACCGCAGGCATCGGCTGTATCGAGTGCAAGCAGCCGGTGATCGCCGGGGTGCTGGAAGAGCAGAAGCCGATGCGCGAACGGGCGCAGCGGTACCTGGACGATCCGGCGCTGGTCAGGAACATCATCTCCGACGGCTGCGAGAAGGCGCGCAAGCTGGCCACCGAAACCATGCGCGAGGTTCGCGACGCCATGGGACTCAGCTACAGTTAGGCAAATCCATGAGTACCCCCCCGGCCATCGAAGAAACTGCCCCCCAAAACAGCAACGTGGTGCGCATCCACGGCGAGCCGATGCTGCAGATGCCGCACGACCTGTACATTCCGCCGGATGCGCTGGAGGTCGTGCTGGAGACTTTTCAGGGGCCTCTTGACCTGCTGCTATATCTGATCCGCAAGCACAATCTTGATGTGCTCGATATCCCGATGGCGCAGCTGACGCAGCAATACATGGCCTACATTGATGCGATGCAGCGCAACCGCATGGAGCTTGCGGCGGAGTATCTGCTGATGGCCGCAGTGCTGATCGAGATCAAGTCACGCATGTTGCTGCCGCGTCCGCCCAAGGTGAGCGAAGAAGAGGGCGGCGAAGACCCCCGCGCCGAGCTGATGCGCCGCCTGCTGGAGTATGAGCAAATGAAGCTGGCTGCGCAGAAATTGAACGAAATGCCGCAGGCTGGCCGCGATTTCGAGCTGGTGCAGGTGCTCATCGAGCGCACGGTGGAGGAGCGCTTGCCCAACGTCAGCGCAGAGGACCTGCGCCAGGCCTGGCTTGCGCTGCTGGCGCGGGCAAAGCTCAATGCGCACCACAAGGTGAAGCGCGAGGAACTGTCGGTGCGCGAGCAGATGACGCACGTGCTGCGCAAGCTGCGCCATGGCGAATTCGAGCCGTTCGAGGGGTTGTTCGACCTGAACGGCGGCATTCCGCAACTGGTGGTGACCTTCATCGCCATCTTGCAGTTGGCCAAGGACACCTTGGTCGAAGTAACCCAAACCGAAACGCTGGGAAATATCTATGTCAGAGCAAGCAGAAGCATTACCGCAAGCTGAGCCGCAATTGGGTGTTGCCGCCGGGCAGATGGAGGTGCTCCCGGGGGATGGCGCGGCATCCGTCGACGCGCTGCAGTTCAAGAAGGTCCTGGAAGCCGCCTTGCTGACTACGCAGGAGCCGCTGACCCTGGCGGAACTGAAGAAACTCAGCGACGTGCCGCTGGAAAGCAAATTCATCGAAGAGCTGCTCGCGCAGCTGGTGCGGGATTACGCGGACAGCGGCGTGGAGCTCAATCAGGTTTCCAGCGGCTGGCGCTTTCGCGCGCGCCCGGAGGTGCAGGAGCATCTGGGCAGGCTCAATCCGCAAAAACAGCCGCGCTATTCCCGCGCAGTGATGGAAACGCTGGCCATCATCGCCTACCGCCAGCCGGTGACGCGTGGCGACATCGAGGACATCCGCGGCGTGGCCGTGTCCTCGCAAGTGCTGAAAACCCTGGAGGCGCGCGGCTGGATAGACGTGGTCGGAACGCGCGACGTGCCCGGCAAGCCGTCGCTTTATGCCACCACCAAACAGTTGCTGGATGATCTAAATCTGCGCTCGCTGCAGGACTTGCCGTCGCTCGATGAGATGAGCGGCCTGCTGGAGCAGGGCGATCGATCCGACGCCCAGGCCGAGTCTGCGCCCGGGCAAAGCGCGCAGGCGGCGGTGCCGGGCGAGCCGGCGATGGAACAGGATGAGGCCGCGGCCGAGCAGGGCGGGCCGGCTGCCGAACCGGCGGCGGCATGACCGGGCGGATGCCCTGCCCGGATCGATTTTGAAGCATATCCAGTCGCGCGAAAATCCCTTCTTCAAGGAGTTGAAGAAGCTGGCCGGCTCCGCGCAGCAAAGGAAGAAATCGGCTCAGACCCTGCTGGATGGCGTGCATCTGGTGCAGGCTTTTCTTGCATCGGACGGCAAGCCGCAACACCTGCTGGTCACGGCGGCGGCGTTGCTCGACAGCGAAGTGCAATCCCTTCTGCGGCAGCTTCCTGGCGTGCCCTCGACGCAACTTGCAGACAGCCTGTTTGCCGAGCTTACCGAACTCAAGTCGCCAACCGGCATCCTTGCCCTGATCGCCGTGCCCGACGCCGCGCCATCGGCTGCGCGCAGCCATTTCTGCCTGCTGCTGGAGGACATCCAGGATCCGGGCAATCTCGGCTCCATGATACGCAGTGCCGCGGCCGCAGGATGCGATGCGGTGTTCCTGTCCCAAGGCTGCGCCGATGCCTGGTCGCCCAAGGTGCTACGCGCGGGCATGGGCGGCCATTTCGCTCTCGCCGTGCATGAGTCGGCCGATCTGATTGCCATTGCCTCGGGCTTTCCGGGGCGGGTCTACGCAGCTGCCCTGACGGCCAAAGGCAGTTTATACGACTGCGATCTGCGCTGCGACACCGCATTTGCCGTTGGCAACGAGGGAGCGGGGCTTTCCGAGGGCCTGCTGAACATCAGCCAGCCTGTTATTATCCCCATGCCAGGCAGGGTTGAGTCGCTGAATGCGGCAGCCGCCGCTGCCGTGTGCCTGTTTGAGGCGGCCAGGCAGCGCGGCCCCGATAGTTGAGTAAAAAGCCCGGATGGTTGAGTCAAAGCGCTGTCTGGGGTACAATTTGCGCCCTGCTATCCGGCAGGCATCCTGTCATTCAACGGTGCCTGGGGCGGATGGCGGTACTTTACACACTCGTTCATGTTGGGGTGCCCGCAAGGGTCAGGCTGACGGGTGGTAGAACTTAACCCTTACACTCAGGAGTAGTCATGGCTGTAACTATGCGTCAAATGCTGGAAGCTGGTGTCCATTTCGGTCACCAGACCCGTTTCTGGAATCCCAAGATGGCCCCCTACATTTTCGGCCATCGCAACAAGATTCATATCGTCAACCTGGAAAAGACCGTTGTCATGTACAACGACGCGGCGAACTTCGTGCGCAAGCTGGCCGCGAAGCGGGGTACCATCCTGTTCGTCGCGACCAAGCGCCAGGCGCGCGAAATCATCCGGGAAGAGGCGGCTCGTGCGGGCTGCCCCTACGTTGATTACCGCTGGCTGGGCGGTATGCTCACCAACTACAAGACAGTTCAGCAATCGATCAAGCGTCTGAAGGACCTTGAGGCCATGATGCAGGACGGTACGCTGGAAAAGGTTTCCAAGAAAGAAGGGCTGATGATGCAGCGCGAGCTGGAAAAGCTGGAGCGCAGCCTCGGCGGCATCAAGGACATGCAAGGCTTGCCTGATGCGCTGTTCGTGATCGACGTTGGTTACCAGAAGGGTGCTATCGTCGAGGCGCAGAAGCTGGGTATCCCGGTGGTGGGTGTGGTGGATACCAACCACAGCCCGGCCGGCGTGGACTATGTCATCCCCGGCAATGACGACTCCAGCCAGGCGATCCGCCTGTATGCGCGCGGCATGGCCGATGCCGTGCTGGAAGGGCGTGAGCAGGCGCTCAACGAGGTGGTCGAGCAGGCAGAGCCTGCGGCGTAACAGCCCGTCCGGCGAAAAGGGGCGGAAGCCCCTTTTTTTACAGGTCCACTTTTCATAGTGACGTTTCAAGAATTCTGGGAGTAAAGCAATGGCGGAAATTACCGCAAGCATGGTGAAGGAACTGCGCGAGGCGACCGGCCTCGGCATGATGGAATGCAAAAAGGCGCTGAGCGAGACAAACGGCGATTTCAAGGCCGCCGAGGAGCTGTTGCGCATCAAGAGCGGTGCCAAGGCGAGCAAGGCTGCAACGCGCGTGACGGCTGAGGGTGTGGTGGCGGCCTATATTGCCGCTGACGGCAAGACCGGCGCGGTGGTGGAAGTGAACTGCGAAACCGACTTCGTTGCCAAGAACGACGATTTCGTGGCGTTCGCCAGGAACCTGGCGCAGACCGTCACGCAGCACAAGCCTGCCGACGTCGCGGCGCTGGGCGAGACCGCCATCGCCAATGGTGCGGGCACCGTCGAAGAAACCCGCAAGGCGCTGTTGATGAAGCTCGGCGAAAATATCACGGTGCGCCGCTTCGTGCGCTATGCGACCGCCGCCGGCAGGCTCGCTTCCTACCTGCACGGCAGCAAGATCGGCGTGATCGTTGACTACGTCGGCGGCGACGAGGCGCTGGGCAAGGATGTCGCGATGCACATCGCAGCCAGCAAGCCGAAGGCGCTGGATGCCTCCGGCGTGAACCCGGAAGACATTGCGACTGAACGCCGCATCGCCATCGAAAAGGCGCGCGAGTCGGGCAAGCCCGAAGCCATGCTGGAAAAAATTGCTGAAGGCACGGTGCAGAAATTCCTCAAGGAGGTGACGCTGCTGGGCCAGGTGTTCGTCAAGGCTGAAGACGGCAAGCAGACCATAGAGCAACTGCTCAAGAGCAAGAACGCTTCGGTGACTGCGTTCCAGATGTTTGTGGTGGGCGAGGGCATCGAGAAGAAAGTGGAAGACTACGCCGCGGAAGTGGCGGCTGCAGCTGCCGCCGCCAAGAAGGGATAAGCCCGCATGGCCAAGCCTTATAAGCGCGTCCTGCTCAAGCTGTCCGGCGAGGCGCTGATGGGCGAAGACAGCTATGGCATCAATCAGGCCGTGATAGGCCGCATCGTCGCGGAAATCGGCGAAGTGGTGGCGCTGGGCGTGCAGGTGGCGATCGTGATCGGCGGCGGCAATATCTTCCGCGGCGTGGCGCCCGCCGCTGCCGGGATGGATCGCGCCACCGCCGACTACATGGGCATGCTGGCCACGGTGATGAATGCCATGGCTCTGTCGGATGCGATGAAACAGGCTGGCCTGGATTGCCGCGTGCAGTCGGCGCTCAACCTGGAGCAGGTGGCCGAGCCGTTCATTCGTGGCAAGGCACTGCGCTACCTGGAAGAGGGCAAGGTGGTGATTTTCGGCGCGGGCACCGGCAATCCGTTTTTTACCACCGATACCGCAGCCGCGCTGCGCGGCGTGGAGATGGATGCGGAGGTCGTGATCAAGGCGACCAAGGTGGACGGAGTGTATACCGCCGACCCGAAGAAGGACCCGAAGGCGACCCGCTACCAGAACCTGACTTTCGACGAGGCGATCGTCAAGGACCTCAAGGTGATGGATGCCACGGCCCTGACGCTCTGCCGCGACCAGAAGCTGCCCATCATCGTATTCAGCATTTTCAAGCACGGCGCGCTCAAGCGCGTCGTGCTGGGTGAAGACGAGGGCACGCTGGTAAGCTACAACTGAAGAGGCACGCTATGATTGCTGACATCAAGAAGAGTACCGAGCAGAAGATGAGCAAGTCGCTGGAGACGCTCAAGGCGGATTTCGGCAAGGTGCGCACCGGCCGTGCGCATACCGGCATTCTGGAGCATGTGACGGTGGACTATTACGGCAACCCGACGCCGATCACCCAAGTGGCGAACCTGACCTTGATCGACGCGCGCACCATCGGGGTGCAGCCTTACGAGAAGAACATGCTTGGCCCGGTGGAGAAGGCCATCCGCGACGGCGACCTGGGCCTGAACCCCGCGACCCAGGGCAACATCATCCGCGTGCCCATGCCGGCGCTCACCGAAGAGCGCCGCCGCGACCTGATCAAGGTGGTCAGGGGCGAGGCGGAAAACGGCAGGGTGGCGGTGCGCAACGTCCGCCGCGACGCCAACGAACAGCTCAAGAAGCTGGTGAAGGACAAGTCGATCAGCGAGGACGAGGAACGCCGGGCGCAGGACGACGTGCAGAAGCTCACTGACCGGTTTATTGCCGAGATCGATAAGGCATTACAAGCCAAGGAAGCGGACCTGATGGCGGTCTGACAGGGGCCAGGGCACAGGTCAGGATGAAAAGAACTGTGTCGCCTTGAACCATATTTCCGCCGCACCCCGTATCCTGAATCCCACATGAAATTATTCCGAAGCTCAACGCGCGCCATCCCGGAAGTTCCCGGAGTCCCGCGCCATATCGCCGTGATCATGGACGGGAATGGCCGCTGGGCCAAGAAGCGCTTCCTGCCGCGCGTTGCCGGACACCAGCGCGGCGTGGAATCGCTGCGCGATATGGTCAAATCATGCCGCGATCTCGGGGTGGAATATCTCACGGTGTTTGCGTTCAGCAGCGAAAACTGGCGCCGTCCGGCCGACGAAGTCTCCTTCCTGATGCAGTTGTTCGTGAAGATGCTGGAAATCGAGATGGTTCGGATGCATGAGAACAATATCTGCCTGAAGATCATCGGCGACCGCGAGCGCTTCGATGCGCCTCTGCAGCGCCTCATCGTAGAGGCAGAGCGCCTTACCGCAAGCAACACCGGGCTGACCCTGACCATAGCAGCCAACTACGGCGGGCGCTGGGATATCATGCAGGCGGTGCAGGCCATGCTGCGGGAGCACCCCGAACGGGCGGGGACTTTCAGCGAGGAGGAGCTGGAGCCCTATCTGGCAATGAACTACGCGCCCGAGCCGGATCTGTTCATCCGTACTGGCGGCGAGCAGCGCATCAGCAATTTCCTGCTGTGGCAACTGGCCTATACGGAACTGTATTTCACCGACACGCTGTGGCCCGCATTTGACCGTGAGGCGCTCGAAGCTGCGATCAGCTCTTACCAGAAGCGCGAGCGCCGTTTCGGGCGCACCAGCGAACAGCTGCAGGGCGCACAGAAGCAGGCCGAGCCGTTGAACAAGGACGAGGCGAGTGCTTAAGCAGCGCCTCATCACGGGCATGGTCCTGATAGCCCTGCTGCTGGGCGCGTTGTTCGTCATGCCGCCGATTGCCTGGACGGTGCTGGTCGTGGTCATGGTCATGCTAGGAATCTCGGAATGGGGACGCCTATCGAAGCTGTCCGCGCACGGCGCGATCGCCTACTGGTGGATCACGTTCGCGGTGATGGCGGGCATGGCCGGTTTCGGATTGACCGGTACCGTGCGGCCCACGCTTCTTCATTTACCCCTCTATGCGCTGTCAGTGCTGTTCTGGATCGTGCTGGCTCCGCTCTGGATGATGCGGGGCTGGCATGTGCGCCAGCCGCTGGCCATGGCACTGGTCGGCTGGATGGTGTTGATCCCGTTCGGACTGGCAATGATCGATTTGCGCGCCAAGAGTTCGTGGCTGGTTCTCGGTATCATGGCGCTGGTGTGGATTGCGGACACCGCGGCGTATTTTTCCGGGAAGAAATTCGGCAAGCACAAACTTGCCCCCACCATCAGTCCGGGCAAGACCTGGGAGGGAGTGGCCGGGGCAGTCCTGGTGGTGTCGCTATACGTTGTCGCGGCAGGCTACTTCAGCGGTCAGGTGCACGGATTTCGGAATTTCATCCTGCTCACCCTGATTTCCTGGGTGGGCGTGGCGTTGTCGGTGACGGGCGACTTGTTCGAGTCCGCCGCCAAGCGTCAGGCCGGGGTCAAGGATAGCGGCGCGCTGCTGCCGGGCCATGGCGGAGTACTGGATCGCATTGATGCAATGACCTCCACATTGCCGGCGGCTGCGTTTGCTCTGTTGGTGTGGGCGATGATATGAGCCGCATCACGCATCTGACCGTACTCGGGGCTACCGGCAGCATCGGCAAGAGCACGCTGGATGTCGTTGCTCGCCATCCGGATCGCTACCGCGTGTTTGCCCTGACCGCGCAGATACAGGACGAATTGTTGTTCGAGCAGTGCCGCCAATTCAAGCCGAGTTTTGCGGTGCTGCTGGATGAGGCGGCGGCGCAGCGTCTGCGCCAGCGCCTTGCGGCTGGCGGCTTGCAGACCGAAGTGTTGTGCGGGATGGACGCGCTGGAGCAGGTTGCGGCAGCCTCTGAAGTGGATGCCGTGATGGCCGCGATCGTCGGCGCGGCGGGGCTGCGCCCGACGATCGCCGCGGCGCGCGCGGGCAAGAAAATTCTGCTGGCGAACAAGGAAACGCTGGTGATGGCGGGCGCGGTGTTCATGGATGCGGTGCGCGCCAGCGGTTCTGCGCTGCTGCCCATAGATAGTGAGCACAACGCCGTGTTCCAGTCCCTGCCGCGTGACTACGCGGGCGACCTGAATGCGAGCGGCGTGAGCAAGATATTGCTCACCGCATCCGGCGGGCCGTTCCGCAATACGCCGCTGTCCGGATTGCGCAGCGTCACGCCGGAGCAGGCGTGCGCACACCCGAACTGGAGCATGGGAAGAAAGATCTCGGTGGATTCGGCCACGATGATGAACAAGGGGCTGGAGGTGATCGAGGCGCACTGGCTGTTCAATGCGCCCGCGGACGCCATCGACGTCGTGGTGCACCCGCAGAGCGTGATTCATTCGCTGGTGCAGTATATCGACGGCTCGGTACTGGCGCAGCTGGGCAACCCGGACATGCGCACGCCGATCGCCTACGCGCTGGCTTACCCCGAGCGCATGGCCGCGGGCGTTGCGCCGCTGGATCTGTTCAAGGTGGCGCAGCTCAATTTCGTGGCGCCGGATATCGAGCGCTTTCCCTGTCTAAGGCTGGCCTACCAGGCACTGCGGACGGGCGGCACGGCCCCTGCGATAATGAACGCTGCGAATGAAGTTGCGGTCGCGGCCTTTCTCGACCGCCGTATTCCCTTCCTCGCCATTCCGCAACTGATTGAAGAGGTGCTCACTGCGCTGCCCGTGTCCCCGGTCAAGGTGCTGGAAGAGGTGCTGGCGGCTGACCATGCCGCGCGCGAGGCCGCGCGGCAATTAATGCGCAATCTGGAGGTTTCGGTTTGACGACCATATTGGCTTATCTTGTCGCGCTTTCTGTGCTGGTGGTGTTTCATGAGCTGGGTCACTACTGGGTGGCGCGCTTGTGCGGCGTCAAGATACTGCGCTTCTCGGTTGGCTTCGGCAAGGTGGTTTATGCCCGGCATTTCGGCAACGGCGAAACCGAATGGGCGATCTCCGCGATTCCCCTGGGGGGCTACGTGAAGATGCTCGATGAGCGCGAAGGCGAAGTGGCGCCACATGAGTTAAATCGCGCTTTCAACCGCAAACCAGTGCCGCTGCGCATGGCTATCGTGGTGGCAGGGCCGCTGGCCAACCTGCTGCTTGCCGTCCTGCTGTACCTGGCGCTGTTCATGCATGGGATTCCGGGAATCAAGCCCGTGCTGGGCGAAATTTCGCCGCAAACGCCCGCGGCCGCGGCGCAACTCCAGGCGCAGGAAACCATAGTCAGCGTAAACGGCCAGGCGGTCCCGAGCTGGCAAGAGCTGCATTGGGCGATCCTGAACCTCGCGTTGCAGCGCGGGCAAGTCGAGATTGCCGGGCGTACGGTGGATGGCGCACTGCGCCAGCACAAGCTGGACATGAGCCAGATTGCTCCGTCGGACATCAACGGCGATTTGATGCAGAAGCTCGGATTGCAGCCGTACCGCCCGTTGCTCCCGGTTATCGACAAGGTAATGGCGGGCAGCGCGGCTGAGCGCGCCGGGTTGCGTGCGGGCGACACGGTGTTGCGCACGGACGGCCAGGAAATCGTGCGCGGGGAACAGTGGGTGGACATGATACACAGCCACCCGGGCGTTCTGCTCCACATGGAGATACAGCGCGAAGGCCGCCAGTTGTCGATCGATGTTACGCCGAAAGCCGAGACCGAGGCGGGCAAGACCATAGGCAGGGTGGGTGCGTACGTGCGCATTGACCAGAAGACATATGAGGCTATGCAGACGGAGGTCAGCTATCCTCTGTTCGCCGCGTTGCGAGAGGCGCTGCAAAAGACCTGGGACATCAGCGCGTTGAGCGTGAAAATGATGGGCCGGATGGTGACCGGGGAAGTCTCGCTGAAGAACATCAGTGGGCCCGTTGCCATTGCCGATTATGCCGGGCAATCCGCCCACCTCGGCCTGGGGGCCTATCTCACCTTCCTTGCGCTGATCAGCGTCAGCCTAGGCGTGTTGAATCTCATGCCCGTCCCCATATTGGATGGCGGGCACTTGTTGTATTATATGGCCGAGCTTTTCAAGGGCAGCCCGGTGTCGGAACGGGCATGGGAGGTGGGGCAAAAGATCGGGATTGTACTTCTTGGGACCCTCATGTTTTTGGCCCTGTATAACGACATCAGCAGCCGGATTTCCGGTTAACCAATAGATGAACCTAAAGATACTGGTAGCTCTCGCCTTCATGCTGTATGCCGCATCCGCCGCAGCGTTTGAACCATTCACCATCAAGGATATCCGCGTCGAGGGCATCCAGCGCACCGAGGCTGGCACCGTATTCAGCTACCTTCCGGTCAAGGTCGGCGATAAGATGGACGACGAAAAAGCCGATGCGTCCATCCGTGCATTGTTCGCCACGGGTTTTTTCAAGGACGTTAGCCTGGCGCAGTCGCAGGGCGTGCTGGTGGTCCAGGTAAGCGAGCGTCCGGCCATTGCCAGTGTCGAAATCAATGGCGTGAAGGATTTTTCCAAGGATCAGTTGCGCGAGAACATGAAATACGTGGGGCTGGTGCAGGGGCGCATTTTCGACAAGTCCGCACTGGAAAAGGCTGTGCAGCAGTTAAAGCGGGAATATACGGCAAAAGGCAAATACGCAGTCGCGGTGAATACCGTCGTCACGCCGCTGGAGCGCAACCGCGTTGCCATCGTTTTCGACGTAGTGGAAGGCGAGGTGTCACGGATCAAGCAGATCAACATCATCGGCGCCCACGCTTACAGCGAGGACGAGTTGCTGGATCTCTTGAAGCTGGGCACGTCCGGCTGGTTCACCTGGTTCAGCAGTGCCGACAAGTATTCCAAGCCCAAGCTGTCGGCTGATCTGGAGACGCTGAGGTCGTTCTATCTGGATTCCGGCTACCTGGAGTTCTCGATCGACTCGACCGGGGTCTCCATTTCCCCGGACAAGGAAGAGATCTACATCACCATCAATATCACGGAAGGCCCGAAATACACGGTGTCCGACGTCAAAGTGGCGGGCCCGGAAAAGATACTGACGCATGACGAAATGCGCAAGCTGATCTCGGTCAACCCGGGCGATGTGTTCTCGCGCAAGGCGCTGACCGAATCCAACAAGCGGATCTCCGACCGCCTTGGTAACGATGGCTATGCGTTTGCCAACATCAATGCTGTGCCGGAGGTGGACAAGGATAAGCACCTGGTGGCCTTTACCTTCATGGTGGACCCCGGCCAGCGCGTGTACGTGCGGCGCATCAATGTCACCGGCAACTCCAAAACGAATGACGAAGTCATCCGCCGCGAATTCCGCCAGTTGGAGGGTGCGTGGTTTGATACCAGCAAGGCCAAGAAGTCCAAGCAGCGCGTGGATAGGCTGGATTATTTCAGCGAGGTAAGCATTGAGACGCCTGCGGTGCAGGGGACCGGCGACCAGGTTGATGTGAACGTGGCGGTGAAGGAGAAGTCTACCGGCAATTTCTCGGTTGGCGCCGGTGTCGCCAGCGGCGAGGGTCTGATTCTCTCCACCTCTGTCACCCAGGCGAACCTGTTTGGCACCGGCAAGTTTCTCTCCACGCAGGTCAACACCAGCAAGATCAACCGGGTGGCATCGGTCTCGTACACCAATCCCTATTACACCGAAGACGGAGTAAGCCGGGGCTTCGATATATACAAGCGCAACACGAACACGATCAACACCAACGTTGTTACCCCGTATACCTCATCCACCTATGGTGCAGGCGTGCGCTTTGGCGTGCCGATTGCAGACGAACAGAGCATCCAGTACGGGCTCGCCTATGAAAACACCACAATCGGCCTGACCACGGCCAGCCCGCAACGTTTCTACGATTACGTCAACACCTTTGGCAACACTACCAACAACTATATGGCGACCATCGGGTGGCGCCAGGATACCCGCGACAGTGCGATTTATACTACTGAGGGTCTGGTACAGAGCCTGATGCTGGAAACGGGTTTGCCGGCCGGGAGTTCCCTGCATTACTACAAGCTGATAATGCAGAACCAGTGGTTCCATCCGCTCAGCCAGGAAACCACACTGATGCTCAATAACAGTCTCGGCGCGGGCGCCGGGTATGGCGGCAAGCCGCTGCCGTTCTTCAAGAATTTCTATGGCGGCGGTCCGGGGTCGGTGCGCGGTTATGAACCCAATTCTCTCGGGCCTACCGATGTGACCGGGCTGTCCACCGGCGGTAACAAGATGATAACGGTCAGCGGCGAACTGTTGTTTCCCATGCCGGGGATGTCCAAGGAAAAGTCGGTGCGCATGAGTGCCTTCGTGGATGCGGGCGCGATTTACGGACCGACCATCCAGAACATCCTGCCGCAGTCGCTGGGGATGCGGTATTCTGCGGGCGTGGCCCTGACTTGGCTCTCTCCGGTCGGCCCCATCAAGATCAGCCTGGGCTATCCCCTGAACAAACAGCCGGGCGACAAATTGCAGAAGTTTCAGTTTACACTGGGATCATTTTTCTGATGTTTACTGGTTTGACATCCGGGAGCGCAAAGTGAACACTCTATCCAGATTGTTTTTGCCGGCCCTGCTGGCGCTATGTTCGTTGCAGGCAATGGCCGGGGATCTTCGCGTGGGCTTCGTGGATATTGAGCGGATATTGCGCGAATCAGCGCCGGCTGTGAAAGCCGCGCAAAAGATCGAGAAGGAGTTCGCCCCGCGTGACGAGGCAATCAAGAAGCTAGGCGCCCAAGTCCGGGATTTGCAGGATTACCTCGAAAAGAAGGGCGCAGGCCTGTCGAACAGCGAGCGTCGCAACAAGGAACGCGAGCTCTCCAACGTGAGCGCGGAACTGCAGCGCGCGCAGCGCGAATTCCGTGAAGACTTGAATCAGCGCAAGAACGAAGAGTATTCCGTGCTGCTGGAACACGCGAACAAGATCATTCAGGCCATCGCCGAGAGTGAAAAATACGACCTGGTCTTGCAGGAAGCGGCATATCGCAATCCGAAAATAGACATCACCGACAAGGTGCTGAAGGCGCTGGACACAGAGAAATAACCATTGCACCCCGGAATGAACGAATGAAACAGGCAACCCATCGTTTGGCCGACCTGGTGGCGCTGTTTGGAGGGCGCGTGCTGGGGGATGCGGATACCCGTATTGCCCAGGTTGCCACCCTGGAACAAGCACAGGAAGGAACCATCGCCTTTCTGACCAATTCCAAATACCGCGCGCAATTGGACGCGACCCACGCGAGTGCGGTCATCGTCGCCGAAAACGAGGCGGAGGCGACGACTCTGCCGCGTATCGTGTGCGGAAATCCCTATGCCTACTTCGCCAAGGTCTCGGCACTGCTCAATCCTGCGCCGCAGGCCAACCCAGGCATCCACGCCAGCGCCGTGATCGGCGAAGGTGCGCGGGTTGACGCAACCGCCCAGATCGGCGCGAACGTGGTGATCGGCGCGGGCGCCAGCATAGGAGCCGGGTGCGTTATCATGGAAAACTGCAGTATAGGCTCCAACACCGCCATCGGCGCCAATGCGCGCCTGTATCCGGGGGCGGTGGTCTATCACGATTGCGTGATTGGCAAAAACCTGATCGCGCATGCTGGAGCGGTGATCGGCTCCGATGGTTTCGGCATGGCCTGGGAGAACGGGCGCTGGCTGAAGATCCCGCAGATCGGGCGCGTGGTGATCGGGGACGACGTGGAAATCGGGGCGAACACCACCATAGATCGCGGTGCGCTGAACGACACGGTGATCGAGGACGACGTGAAGCTCGATAACCAGATCCAGGTTGCGCACAACGTGCGCATCGGGGCACATACCGCAATAGCCGGATGCGTCGGCATTGCCGGCAGTGCCACCATCGGCCGTTATTGCCGCATCGGGGGCAGCGCCGGGATATTGGGGCATCTGCAGATTGCAGATAACGTCGAAATCGCTTCCTTTACCCTGGTCGGGAAATCAATTCGCGAAGCGGGCAGCTATGCCGGCATCTTCCCGTTCAGCAAGAACGAGGAATGGCGCAAGAATGCCGCCCACTTGCGCCATCTTGACGAACTGGCACGTAAGGTTAAACAGTTGCAACAGGAAATCGAAGAACTGAAAAGGAAAAACGCATGACCACACAAATGGATATCTATCAAATCCTGCAGCATCTGCCGCATCGCTATCCTTTTCTGCTGATCGACCGCGTATTGTCGTTTGAACCCGGCAAGGAAATCGTGGCGCTGAAGAATGTCAGCATGAACGAGCCGTTTTTCCCCGGCCATTATCCGCACCATCCCGTGATGCCGGGCGTACTGATCATCGAGGCGATGGCGCAGGCCGCCGCCATCCTGTCGTTTACCGGGACCGGAGACGGCAAGCCAGACGACAGCAAGGTGTATTACTTTGTCGGCATAGACGGCGCGCGCTTCAAACGCCCGGTAGTGCCGGGCGACCAGTTGATCCTCAAGGTCAAGCCCACCCGCAGCATGCGCGGGGTATGGAAATTTGAAGCAGTGGCGGAGGTGGATGGCCAAGTCGCGGCTGCAGCCGAGCTTATGTGCACGATGAGGGACAAATGATGTCTGCGCGGCATCCAACGGCGATCATCCATCCCAATGCCAAGCTGGCGGACGATGTCACGGTCGGCGCCTATTCTGTCATTGGCGAGCATGTCGAGATCGGCGCGGGTACCACGATAGGCCCGCATGTGGTAATCGAAGGGCACACCCGCATTGGCAAGAACAACCGCATATTCCAGTTCAGTTCGCTGGGCGGCATTCCGCAGGACAAGAAATATGCGGGCGAGCCGACGCGCCTGGAAATCGGTGACAACAACCTGATCCGCGAATGCTGCACTGTTAACATCGGCACGGTTCAGGATGTCGGCGTCACCCGCATCGGGAACGACAACTGGGTGATGGCCTATGTGCATGTGGCGCACGACGTGCAGGTCGCCAACAACATCGTCCTCGCCAACAGCGTGCAACTGGCAGGGCATGTGCATGTCGACGACTATGCCATCCTCGGAGCCTTCGTTGGCGCGCACCAGTTCTGCAAGGTGGGCGCGCATGTGATGGTAGGTGCGGGCAGCCTGCTGTTCCAGGACCTGCCGCCCTATGTGTTGGTCGGCGGCAATCCCGCTACGCCCCACGGCATCAACTCGGAAGGGTTGAAGCGGCGCGGTTTCAGCAGCGCGACCATCATGGCGATCAAGCGCGCCTACAAGACCCTGTACAAATCTGGCCTGTCGCTGGAGCAGGCGAAACAGGAGATAGACGCGCAAGCGGCGGAACATCCTGAACTCAAGCTGTACACGGAATTCCTGGCGCGCACTACGCGCGGCATCATCCGTTGATGGTCATGGCCCGGCAAGGCAAAGTCGTCGCCATGGTGGCGGGCGAAGCATCGGGCGATCTGCTTGGCAGCCACCTGATGCAGGCCATCAGGCGCGTCAGGCCAGACGTGCGCTTCGTCGGCATTGGCGGCCCCAAGATGCAGGCGGCGGGCATGCAGGTGCTGTTTCCCATGGAGAAGCTCTCGGTCATGGGCTATATCGAAGTGCTCAAGCATCTGGTCGAGATCTGGGGCATTCAACGCAAACTGCGCGGGCAGTTGACGGCCAATCCGCCCGATCTGTTCATCGGCGTGGATGCGCCGGATTTCAATTTCGGTCTGGAGCTGGCGCTGAAAAAGCGCGGCATCCCCGTGGTGCACTACGTCAGCCCCTCCATCTGGGCATGGCGCGGCGAACGCATCAACAAGATCAGGCGCGCGGTATCGCACATGCTGGCGCTATTCCCGTTCGAGGCTCCGATCTACGAAAAGGCAGGCGTGCCGGTGACCTATGTAGGCCATCCGCTTGCGGACATGTTCCCGGAAAAACCGGATCGGGCGGCAATGCGTGAGCAGATGCGCGTGACAGACCGGGAGACCGTATTCGCCTTCCTGCCGGGCAGCCGCCAGGGCGAAGTGCGGCGGCTGGCGCGCACCTACATCGAGACCGCGCGGCTGATCCTGGAAAGTCTTCCCAATGCGCGCTTTCTGGTGCCGCTTGCCACGCGCGAGACGCGCACCATCTTCGAGGAAGAGCAGTGGAGGATGGAGGCGCAGCAACTGCCCATGAGCCTGCTGTTTGGCCACGCTCATGATGCGATGATCGCCGCTGACTGCGCGCTGGTGGCTTCTGGCACCGCCACCTTGGAGGCAGCGCTGCTCAAGTGCCCGATGGTCATCACCTACAAGGTCCCAAGCCTGACCTACTGGATGGTCAAACGCAAAGCCTATCTGCCGTACGTGGGGCTGCCCAACATCCTCGCGGGAAAATTTGTAGTGCCGGAACTGCTGCAGGATGACGCTACGCCGGAAAACCTGGCGCAGGCGCTGCTGAATCTGGTGTCCAACAAACAGACAGTGGCTGCGCTGGAAAAGACTTTTACCGAGATGCATGTTGCGCTGAGGCAAGATGCCGCAAGCAAGGCGGCACAGGCCGTGCTGCAATACCTGTGAGCACAGCGCTCGCCATCTGCGGAGTGGATGAGGCGGGCCGCGGTCCGTTGGCCGGGCCCGTGTACGCGGCGGCGGTGATACTCAATCCTGCGCGCCCGATCGCGGGCCTGGCAGATTCCAAGAAGCTCAGCGAAAAACGGCGCACTGCCTTGGCGCTGGAGATCAGGGAACACGCTGTCGCTTGGGCGATTGACGAGGCGTCAGTGGAAGAAATCGACTCCCTCAACATACTGCGCGCCAGCCTGCTCGCCATGAAGCGCGCAGTGCAGGCGCTCGCGGTGCGGCCGCGGGAAGTGTGGGTGGACGGCCTGCATTGCCCCGACACCGGCCTGCCCAGCCGTGCCATCGTCCAGGGCGACAGCACGGTGGCGGCCATCTCCGCCGCGTCCATCCTCGCGAAAACGGCGCGCGACGAAGCCATGCTGCGCCTGCATGCGCAGTACCCGCAATACGGTTTTGACGAGCACAAGGGCTACGGGACCGCCGCACACCTCGCGGCGTTGAAGGCGCACGGCGCATCGAGCGTGCACCGCCGCAGCTTCCGTCCCGTCAGGGAGTTACTGCAGGGCGATTAGGGCGGCGCCCCGCTGATTCGCGGCGGCCCGGATCGCGTCAGCGAGCGCCTCTGTTGCGCTTTCGGCATGCGCACCTGCTTCCGGAACTTTGGACAGCTCAGCCTCGGAAAAGGCGCGGATCGTATCGAGGTCGCTGCGCTGCTTATCCGGGGCGGCAGCCTGGAAATACAGCAAACCGTCGCGCAGTGTGGCTGCCAGCAAGTAGTGCTCCTGCCCGTGCGCCGTCACTTCCTTGTCGTGCACCTTGAAATACAACGGTGCAGTGTTGCCTTGGCGGCGCATCTCCTCGGTGACGCGGGACGTGATGTTTTCCAGCAGCGGTTGCGCAAGATTGATTCTCGGCGCCAGCACCGCGTGGAACTGTCCGGGGCGGCTGATGGCTAGCGGACGGTCCAGCGGCGGAGTCCTGCCCGGGCGGAATATCAGCAGCGCTATGATGCAGAGCGTGACGAGGGTAAGGGTTTCGACCATGGTTAGTCAAAACTTAATCACTTCGAACTGAACATACCACACGCCCAGTGATACCAGGAAGTTGGTGAGTATTGCGGGCAAGAATTTCAAGTGTGTGGCAAAACCGTAGGTCTTGTCCAGCGACATCACCATTACCCCGGCCGCAGACCCGATCACGGTCAGGCTGCCGCCTATTCCTACCATCAGCGCGTTGAGCGCCCACTGCGAATTGCCCAGCGGCGGGTCTGACATCAACGCCGCAGCCTCCACCGGCACGTTGTCGAGGATCCCGGAGAGTGCACCCAGAATGACGTTTACGGCCGTGGGCGACAGGACGTCGAACAAGCGCGAGATATAACCCAGCCAGCCGACGTGGTGGAGCGCGGCAACGCCGCTGATGATGCCGATGAAGAACAGCAGAGTATTCCATTCCACCTTCTGCAGTTGCGCCACCAGTGACACAGTGTGTCCGTAACGCTTGAGGCGCCAGGCATAAAAGCCGAGAATGGCGAGTCCCATGCCGATGGCATATTCGATGCTGATGTGCAGCACAATGTTGATGAGCACTGCGACAGAAACGGCCCCAACACCTATGATTACCATGCCCCAACTGCCCGGCTTCATGTGGGCGCCGTGGTGGGTGGTCTCGATGAGGTCACCCCGCAGGCGGTTAAGGTAAAAGAGCTGCAACACCGTTGCGCTGGCTGCCCAGCCTATAAGGCTGGCGGGCAGCAGCAACAGCAGGCCAGCAATGCTGATCTTGCCTGCCAGCACCACCATCAGGCTGGTGGCGGTGCCGAGGAACCACACGCCGGAGTTGGAAGCGATGATCAGGTTGCACAGCGCGATGTGGCGGTAATCTTCGTTGCGCGAAATTTCCTTGATGGATTTACCGAAGATCATCGCTGTGGTGATATTGTTGATAAAGGGCGAGAGCAGGGCGGCCAGCGCGCCCGTGGCCCAGAACATCCGGGAGGCACCGAGCCCCCTGCGCACCAGGTAGCCGTTAAGCGCGCTGAATACCCCGCGCTCGGCCGTGATTTCCACTATCATCCACATGAAGGCCATGAAGGCGATCAGGGAGAATAGTTCGGCTTCGTTCTCCTTCTGCATTTCAATGAACGCGTCGAAGCGACGCGGGTCATCGCCGGAAGACCAGTAATAAATTCCTATCAGCGGCAGCGCGGTGAGCATGAACAACGCCGGCTTGAATTTGTCCATATGCAATCTGGACTCGAGAACGATCAGGAGCATGGAGATGGAAAAAATCAACAGTACGGCAATGCCGATCCAGGAAGTCGGTACTATGGTCATGAAATCTCCGGGTTTAACGATCCGGAGCGATGTTAACACATGCCCCGTCTCGCCTGACATGCGGCCGGGACGCCCTTCTGACCGCAAGTCAACCAAAAAAGGTGCGAGCGGCTGATTTCCTCTAAGCTCTTGTACTGTTGCTGTCCGAATGAGAGACCGCAGCCGGCATTGGGAGGCGGAAATGAGCAGATCCACGGATTCCACTGATCCTTCGCCGCCTTGGCATAGCCTGCCGGCGGCCGAGGTGCTGCGCGCACTGGAAGCGAACGATGCCGGGCTGGCGCCGGACGAAGCGGCACTGCGCTTTCGCCAATACGGGCCGAACCGCTTGCCGGCCGCACGGCGCGACGGCCTGCCAGTGCGCTTTGCGCGCCAATTCAATAACGTGCTGATCTATGTGCTGCTGGCTTCCGCAGCCATCACTGCGCTGCTGCGGCACTGGGTTGATTGCAGCGTGATCGTAGGCGTGGTGGTGATCAATGCCATCATAGGGGTGATTCAGGAGGGCAAGGCCGAGCGCGCACTGGAGGCGATCCGCAATATGCTGTCGCTGACTGCAACGGTGCTGCGCGCCGGCCAGCGGCGCGAGATCCCTGCGCAACAACTGGTGGCAGGCGACGTGGTATTGCTGGCCTCGGGTGACAAGGTTCCTGCCGACCTGCGTCTGATCGACGTGCGCCAGCTGCGCATTGAGGAGGCCGTGCTGACCGGCGAATCGGCGGCGGTGGACAAAGCCCTTGCTCCGGTGGACGCGCACGCGCTGACCGGTGATCGAACCTGCATGGCTTATTCCGGCACACTGGTGGTGCATGGTCAGGCGCGGGGTGTGGTCGTTGCAACCGGTGCGGCGACCGAGATCGGCCGCATCAGCAGCCTCATCGCCACCGTACCCAGCCTGGAAACGCCGCTTCTGCGACAGATGGCACACTTCGGGCAGCAGCTGACCGTGGGCATCCTGCTGCTGGCGCTGCTGACATTCGGATTCGGCTGGCTGGTGCGCGGCAATGCCTGGGCAGACATGTTCCTTGCGGCGGTCGGGCTTGCCGTCGCGGCCATACCCGAGGGGCTGCCCGCCGTCATGACCATCACGCTGGCGATAGGCGTGCAGCGCATGGCGCGCCGCAACGCCATCATCAGGCGGCTTCCGGCAGTCGAGGCACTGGGTTCGGTGACCGTCATCTGCTCGGACAAGACCGGAACGCTCACCCAGAATGTCATGACTGTGCAGCGCGTTATCACTTCTAAAGGGGTATATGAAGTCAGTGGTGTCGGCTATGCGCCGCGCGGCGGATTTTCCAGCGAGGGGCGCGAGGTTTTCGTGGACGACTGTCCCGAGCTTGCCGAACTGGGGCGCGCAGCACTGCTCTGCAACGAGGCCATACTGCACCATGATCGGGCAGAGTGGGAAGTGGAGGGCGATCCCACCGAAGGTGCGTTGCTCGCGCTTGCGGGCAAGGCCGGCCTGGATTTCACTATTGAGCGGGAAGCGCTCCGGCGCGTCGATTTGATCCCGTTCGAGTCACAGCACCGCTTTATGGCTACGCTGCATCGTGACCTGGAAGGGCGCGGCTTCATCTTCGTCAAGGGCGCCCCGGAAAAAGTGCTGGAGATGTGCAGCAGCGAGCGAGCCAATGGCGAGGACCGCCCTCTGAACCGCGGCTATTGGCAGCGGACCATGCTGGGCGCAGCGCAGGCGGGTTATCGCCTGCTAGCGGCGGCGGCGCGTCCTGCACAGGCCGAGCAGCGGGAGCTGAACTTCAGCCACGTGGAGGGCGGTTTTTCGCTGCTGGGGATATTTGCCATTGGTGACCCGCCGCGCGAGGAGGCGATCCGTGCCGTGGCAAGCTGCCGCGCGGCGGGCATAGGGGTGAAGATGATCACCGGAGACCACCTTGACACCGCGTGTGCCATCGCAGCGCGCTTCGGGCTTGCGACCGAAGGCGCACTTACCGGCGAGGACATTGAGCAGATGGATGCGGAAACCTTGCGCGCCGCGGTGACACGGACCGACGTTTTCGCGCGCACCAGTCCGGAGCAAAAGCTCAGCCTGGTGGAGGCATTGCAGGATGCGGGCGAGGTGGTTGCGATGACAGGTGATGGCGTCAATGATGCCCCTGCGCTGAAGCGCGCAGACGTGGGCGTGGCGATGGGGCGCAAGGGCACCGAGGCCGCCAAGGAGGCCGCCGAGATGGTGCTGGCGGACGACAATTTCTCCTCGATCGCTGCGGCAGTCGAGGAGGGGCGCACCGTCTACGATAACCTGAAGAAATCGATCGTGTTCATTCTCCCCACCAACGGCGGAGAGGCCGCGGTCATCGTTGCTGCGATTTTCGCGGGCCAGACGCTGCCGATAACGCCGGTTCAGGTGCTGTGGGTCAATATGGTCACGGCCGTCACGCTCTCGCTGGCATTGGGATTCGAGCCGGCAGAGTACGATGTGATGCGCCGCGCGCCACGGCAGACGAGCGAACCTTTGCTTGACCGCCTTCTGGTGTGGCGCATCGCTTTCGTCAGCCTGCTCATGGTGGCCGGCGGATTGGGCTTCTTCTTGTGGGAACAGGCCAGTGGCGCAAGCATCGCGGTGGCGCGCACGGTGGCACTGAATGCCCTGGTAATGGGCGAGATCTTCTACCTGTTCAACTGTCGTTTCCTCGTTGCGTCCTCTTTGAATCCGCGCGGTTTCTTCGCATCGCGCCCAGTGCTCCTGTCTGTATTCCTCGTTGCCCTGGCGCAGGCGCTGCTCACATACTGGGCGCCGTTGCAACGCCTGTTTGGCACTGCCGCGCCGGATGCTGCGGCGTGGTTGCGCATTACACTGTTCGGCCTGTTGGTTTTTTCAGTCGTCGAACTGGAAAAGGCATGGCGCCGCCGTCGAATGCCCCCTGGCTGACGCGTGTTTTCCCGCCAGCACAGCACCTTTCCCCGGCCTGCGACCCGTGCCAGGCAAAGTATGACAGCTAGGCTGGTATCCGTATAACTACGCATATCGCCCGCGATTTTGCCTATCTATAATGGCCTCCGGTAATTCATGGTGCGGTGCATTTCTGGCCCTTGGACTAGCTGCATGCCATTCATGGCGACTGGAGACAGTGCAGGCCATGGCATTTGAATTATCTTTGCTGCAAAGAAGAGGTAAAGGCTTTTCCTGTTCACTATATCAAGGAGATGTAACATGGCAACTGGTACGGTCAAATGGTTCAACGACGCAAAGGGTTTTGGATTTGTCACTCCCGATGATGGCAGCCCCGACGTGTTTGCCCATTTTTCGGCGATCAACATGGGCGGTTTCAAAACACTCAAGGAAGGCCAGAAAGTCACATTCGAGGTGACCAAGGGCGCCAAGGGAATGCAAGCCTCCAACATCCAGGCCATCAATCCGACCGTGCGAGCGTAGGAGTTGCGGCAGCCAATGGCAGGCGCCCCGCTCCTGCTGTTGGCGGAAAACCGGGCATATCCTGCCCGGACGCATTTGCCGGCTTTGTGCTATTGTTTGAGCGGACGCGAGACACCTGCAGTGTTTGTTTTGTCGAACAGGCGCCGCGCAGGCGGCTGGTCATCAATCAAAACTCGAAAGGGTTTTCATGGCAATGGACGTGCCCGCGGGTTATCTGGATGCGATTCTGAGTCGCTACCAAAACAGCACCGAAAATTTGCTGCAAATCCTCTGCGAGGTGCAGGAGCGCGCGGGTTACGTAACCCCCGACGCGGTCCGCCATCTCAGCAGCAAGCTGCGCATTCCCCGCGCCCGCATCGAAAGCGTGGCCTCGTTCTATTCCTTCCTGCACTTGAAGCCGCACGGCGACTACCGGGTGCTGTTCTCCGACAATATTACCGACCGCATGCTAGGCAGCCAGGCGCTGATGGAGCAGATGTGTCAACAGTTGTGGCTGCAGCCGGGTAAGGTCTCCGAGGACGGCCTGGTCAGCATCGGCATTACCTCCTGCACCGGCATGTGCGACCAGGGGCCGGCGATGCTGGTCAACAATCGCCCTATCACCAACCTGACCCACCAACGCATACAGGAAATCGGCCAACTGATTCGCAACCGTACGCCGCTGGCCGACTGGCCTGCCGATTTCTTCCAGGTACAGGACAACATCCGCCTTGGCGGATTGCTGCTCGAGCATGCGCTTTCTCCTGGCGAAGTTCTGCGCGGCGCGGTGTCATCAGGTGCGGGGAAAGTTATCGAAACCATCAAGTCCAGCGGTTTGCGCGGGCGCGGCGGCGCCGGCTACCCAACGGGCCTGAAATGGGAAGCATGCCGCAATGCCAAGGGCTCCGGGCACTATGTGGTGTGCAATGCCGACGAGGGGGAGCCGGGCACCTTCAAGGACCGGGTGCTGCTCGCGCGCTACGCCGACCTGGTGCTGGAGGGCATGGCATTGTGCGCCTTGGCCGTAGGGGCTGACAAGGGCTTCATCTACCTGCGCGGCGAATACGGCTATCTGCTGGAGTCGTTGCAGGCAGCGCTGGAACGCTGGCGCGAGAAGAATCTGTTGGGTGCGAACATCCTTGGCCACCGGGGCTTCGATTTCGACATTGAGATGCATATGGGTTCCGGGGCGTACATCTGCGGCGAGGAGTCCGCGTTGATCGAATCCCTGGAGGGGAAGCGCGGCGTTCCGCGCAACCGCCCGCCATTCCCGGTCACCAACGGCTACCTGCAGCAGCCGACTGCGGTGGACAATGTGGAGACCTTCTGCCAGGCAGTGCTGGCCATGCATATGGGAGCCCAAGCATATGCCGCCATCGGCACGCCGAAATCCACGGGAAGCAAGGTGATCTCGGTGTCCGGCGACTGTCCGCGCCCCGGCATCTACGAATATGCGTTTGGCGTTTCGGTGCGTGAGATACTGCGCGACTGCGGGGCCGTGAATACGCGCGCAGTGCAGATCAGCGGGCCATCGGGGATTTGCGTCGCAGAAAGCGAGTTCGACCGCCGCCTCGGCTTCGAGGACCTCCCAACTGCCGGAGCATTCATGGTGTTCGACGACAGTCGCGACCTTTTCCAGGTGGCGCAGAACTTTGTCAACTTCTTTGCCCATGAAAGCTGCGGCTTCTGTACGCCATGCCGGGTCGGCACCGCCCTGCTGAAAAAGACCATGGACAAGATTGCTGCCGGCCTGGGCACGCGCTACGATCTGGGCGAGGTCGAGCATCTCAACTATGTTCTGCAGAACAGCTCGCACTGCGGATTGGGACGCACTGCCTGCAATCCCGTGCTGCACACGCTCAAGCATTTCCGCCCGGCCTATGAGAGCCGCCTGAAATCCCTGGAGTTCAAGCCAGCCTTCGATCTCGACGGATCGCTGGCGCGTGCGCGCCAGATGACCGGGCGCGACGATGCCGGTGCTCACCTGCACCCGGAGAACTTATGAGCGACAGCTTTCAACTGGACGGCGCCAGCGTCCCCTTCGAACCGGGGCAGACTCTGCTGCAGGCAGCCTTGAGTGCTGGGCGTTATATTCCGCACCTGTGCTACCACCCGGAATTCAAGCCGCACGGCAGCTGCAAGCTGTGCACGGTCAAAGTCAACGGGCGCACGATTTCGGCTTGTACGGTGCCCGCCGAGGCCGGGCTCAATGTGGAAAGCGATATCGAGGAGCTGAATGCGCTGCGCCGCACGCTCCTGCAAATGCTGTTCGTCGAGGGCAACCATTTTTGCCCCTCCTGTGAGGCGAGCGGCAACTGCCAGCTTCAGGCCACCGCCTACCAGCTGCAGGTTATGACGCCGCACTACAACGAATTCTTCCCGGATCGCCCGCTGGATGGCTCGCATCCCGACATCCTGCTGGATTTTAACCGCTGCATACTGTGTGAACTGTGCGTGCGCGCCTCCAGCGAGGTGGACGGCAAGAACGTGTTTGCCCTGGCCGGACGCGGCATCACCAAGCATCTCATCGTCAATGCTGAATCCGGCCTGCTCAGGGACACCAACGCTGCCCTGGAGGACAAGGCGATGGAGGTGTGCCCGGTTGGGGTAATCCTGAAAAAACGTGACGGCTTCCGGGTGCCCATCGGCGAGCGGCGTTACGACAGACGGCCGGTTGGAGCACAGGCGCTGGACGACGCTCCGCGCATGCCGGGCAAGGGCGCGGCATGAACGACAAGAAGAAATTGCGCCTCGCCACTACTTCTCTCGCCGGGTGTTTCGGCTGCCATATGTCCTTTCTCGACATAGACGAGCGACTGTTTCCGCTGCTCGACCTCATCGAGTTTGACCGCACGCCGCTCACCGACATCAAGCACTGCGGACCGTGTGACATCGGCCTGATCGAGGGCGGCATCTGCAACGCGGAAAATGTTCACGTGTTGCGCGAGTTCCGCAAGAACTGCAAGATACTCATTGCCATCGGCGCATGCGCCGTCACCGGCGGCCTGCCTGCGCAGCGCAATCACCTCGACCTGGGGAGCTGCCTGACCGAGGTGTATCTTACTGAGCCGGGGTTGGCGCACGGCCACATTCCGAACGACCCGGAGCTGCCGCTGCCGCTGGACAAGGTGCATCCGCTGCACGAGGTGGTGAAAATAGACTATTTCATTCCCGGTTGCCCACCCAGCGGCGATGCGATCTGGAAATTCTTCACCGACCTCATTGCGGGCAAGACCCCGCAACTTGGGCATGGGTTGATCCAATATGACTGACAGCGGCGAAAATCTGGAAACCGCCAGCCATCCTGAAAATCTGCGCCGGGTGGCCATAGACCCCGTGTCGCGGGTCGAAGGGCATGGCAAGGTCACGTTGCTGCTGGACGAGAACGATCACGTGCACCAGGCGCGCCTGCACATCGTGGAGTTTCGTGGCTTCGAGAAATTCGTCCAGGGGCGGCCCTACTGGGAGGCGCCGGTCATGGTCCAGCGCCTGTGCGGAATCTGCCCGGTGAGCCACCACATTGCAGCAAGCAAGGCGACAGATATGATAGTCGGCGCCAAGATCACCCCCACTGCGGAAAAGGTGCGGCGCCTGATGCATTACGGACAGATCTTGCAGTCGCATGCGCTGCATTTCTTTCACCTCTCTGCGCCAGACCTGTTGTTCGGCTTCGATTCTGACGTGGCGAAGCGCAATATTGTCGGCGTTGCGGCAGCGTACCCCGAGATCGCAAAGCAGGGGGTGCTGCTGCGCAAATACGGACAGGAGGTGATACGTATCACTGCGGGCAAGCGCATTCACGGCACCGGTTCCGTCCCCGGCGGGGTGAACAAGCATGTCAGCATCGAGGAACGCGATTACCTGCTGCGCGACATCGGGCAGATGATCGACTGGAGCCGGGGGGCGGTTGGCATGGCGCGCCAGTTGTTCGAGAAGAACCTCGATCTCTATAACAACTTCGCACGCTTCGATACCCATACGCTCAGCATGGTGCGAGGGGATGGCGCGCTGGATTTGTACCACGGAGGCCTGCGCGCGCGCGACATGAACGGGAATGCGCTGTTTGACCATTTTGATTATCAGCGCTACTGGGATGTGATCTTCGAGGACGTGAAACCCTGGTCGTACATGAAGTTTCCGTTCCTGCGCGCCCTCGGACCGGAGGCGGGCTGGTATCGCGTGGGGCCGCTGACGCGGGTGACCCAATGCGACTTTATCCCCACGCCACTGGCAGAGGAACAGCGCAGGGAGTTTCTTGCGTTCTGCGGCGGCCGGGCGGCCGGCGCGACGCTGGGTGCCCACTGGGCGCGCATGATCGAGATGCTGCATGCTGCCGAAGTGATCCAGGCGCTGCTGCATGACCCCGATCTCCAGGGAAACGACCTGGTCAGCAAGGGGGAGCGCCAGGAGCGCGGCGTTGGCGTGATCGAGGCGCCGCGCGGGACCCTGATTCACCATTACAAGGTGGACGAGAACGACCAGATAGTGCGGTGCAACCTCATCGTATCCACCACGCACAACAACCAGGCAATGAACGAGGCGATACGCCAAGTGGTGAAGAAATACATCAACGGCCGCAAGCTGACCGAAGGCCTGCTGAACCACATCGAGGTCGCCATCCGTGCCTTCGATCCCTGCCTCTCCTGCGCTACCCATGCGTTGGGCAAGATGCCCCTGCAGGTCGAACTGCTGGACGCGTCATTGGCAAGAATCGACCTGTTGTCCCGCGCGGCAGATGGCACATTCTGTTCTGTGTGATATGAGCGCGCCCATCCTGCTTCTCGCCATAGGCAACGAATCGCGCGGCGACGATGCGCTGGCGCCGCTTCTGGTGCGCAGGCTCGAAGCGTGGGCCAGCGCTGCACGCTTGGCGGATCAGATCGAATTCCTGGAAGACTACCAGTTGCAGGTCGAGCATGTCACAGACTTGATTGGACGGCGTGCGGTGCTGTTCATCGATGCAGACGTGTCCTGCACTGAGCCATGCGCATTCTCAGTAGTCGCTGCCGAAAGAAACGCCAGTTACACCAGCCATGCGATGAACCCGGCGGCGGTATTGCACGCCTACCGTCGCGTATATGGCGTCGACGCCCCGCCCGCGTTCTTGCTGCGGATACGCGGCCATGATTTCGGGCTGGGCGAGC
>Ga0316628_100000060_pt1 | contig 60020 bp, 85 predicted proteins | sample OWC_Aug_M2_C1_D5_FD_207648 | JGI IMG/M metagenome (GOLD analysis project Ga0316628, IMG submission 207648) | Wetland soil microbial communities from Old Woman Creek delta, Ohio, United States - OWC_Aug_M2_C1_D5_C | ecosystem: Environmental > Terrestrial > Soil > Wetlands | place: USA: Ohio...
CAGATTCGTCAATCTTTGGCAGGCACCAACTACGACCTGTTCGGTTTTGCTGAGGCTGTCGCGCAATTCACACGCGCCAAGCTGGCGCAGCAGAATGCTGCTGAGGTGGCGGAGCCTGCAGAGAATGAGACAATGATGCACAGGCTAATGAAGAAAGAAGGGGCGGCGTGGATGCCTGCGTCAGAGTGGGTTGTCGGTGAGCCTGATCCATCTTGGGTAGAGCTCGTGCGGAGCAATCCGGAAGCATGGCGCATCAGAAAGCCACTGGACGGCAAAGAAGTATCTGATGCTTTTAGGAAATCATTTGCATCAGTGCAGGTAGATAAGGCGAAGCCGGTGGCGTGGCGTTGTTCCTCTCCTCCCTGCAAATGCAGTGAGCAAAACTATCGACAGTGTGCATTTGCAAACTACACCCACCCGCCCACCGACACCGCGCTGCTGGAGGCGGCGGAGAAGTTGTCCGGCTTGCGCTCATTTTTGGCTGGCTGGAAATTATCTGAGGGCTGCATCAGAAACGATATGGGGCCCACAGTTGAGCGGTGGATTCAAGGCATTGACGCCGCCATCAAGGCGCACAAGGGGGAATCATGAGCATGAATGATGAAAGGTGCACGCCTGGGCCGTGGATCGCCATCGGAGGGATGGGAAGGTTTCGAAGAGACAAGTCTTTAATTCCACACAGAGACTGCATCGTCGAAGTGCAATTCAGGGACGGAAACATCGCCAAGGGGCCGGTGGATATTTTTGAATGGCGATGCACGTTTGGTGATAGGGACGTTATGGCATATCGAATTATGAGTTTCGGCCGCGCTGCCATTCAGGCGTACAAGAAAGGATGAACATGCAGTCTAAACGATGGAGTATGATTGAAACTGTGGTCAACACTGCGTTCGGCTTCGTGTTCAGCTTTGCAGTACAGTCCATTCTCGTGTGGATATACGATGTCAAGATGACGCATAGCCAGAACGTGCAGTTTGTGTTCTGGTTTACTGTTGCCTCAGTTATTCGGGGGTATTGGTTGCGCCGCTTCTTCAACTGGATTCATCATAAGCTGGGGATTGGCAAGATGTAACAGTTTGTAAAGATGCATCAAACTGCTTGACGGGCAGAATAGTTCTGCTATAGTTGCATTCATACGCAACACACGGAGAACGAAATGGAACACATCATAACTATCCGCCGCACGGGTACCCGCACCGCATTCAAGGCAGGCGAGGTTGAGAAGGCGATCGCCTACATGGCCTCGCTGGCCCGTGAGTGCATCGAGTTCACCCACTCCCTTGAGCGTGCATGATGAACACCGTCGACAACAAGGTTCTCGAGCGCATCAAGAAGATGTTGGCCTTGGCCAACGACCCCGGGGCAACCGAGGGTGAGCGCGAGACCGCGCTTCGCATGGCTTACAACCTGCTGGCCAAGCATAACCTGTCCATGGGCGACATCCCGAAGGACGGGGTGCAGGAACCCCGCGAGCAGGATGAAGTCACAATCAGTGCTGACAAGTGGGCGCGTCACGTTGCCTCCGCAGTTGGTAAGCTGTTCTTCTGCAAATACTTCTTCTACCGGACCGCCTCTGCTGGTCGTGACCGGCACTGCTTTGTTGGCCGTGCGTCGAACGTCGCAACCGCCACTTACATGGCCGAGTACCTGATCAAGGCCATCAAGCGGGAAGCGTCGAAGCGCTACACCTCACCCACCAGTCCCAACGGTCGTTCCTTCTGCGTGGGCACCACCGGGGTCATCTGGAAGCGCGTTGATGAGATGATGAAGTCCGGGACCGATGAAACCACAGCAGCTGAGTCCGGCGCCCTTGTGGTGATCCGTACCCAGGAGCAGCGAGCAAACGACGCCTGGCTTGAAGCCCAAGGCACAAGCCTTGTGTCGGCCAAGGAACGCGCAGATAATGCGCTTCGTGCCAACGCATACCACGACGGTCGGGCGTATGGCAAGACCGTGTCGCTCAATACGCAGGTGGGCGGCGCTAACTACAAGAGGCTTGCATGATTAACCAAATGGTAGAAGAGGCGGAAGACCGCCTTCGTCGGTTCATCAACCTTTGGACCGAACTGGCACACATTGCCACACGGACCGATTTTCAACTGGCGCGTGAGCGCCTTGGGGTGACGAAATGAAAGACGAGATTTACGGTCCGCTGACTTATCGGCACCCGCGCAGCACTCGTGAAGCGTTCAAGGACGCCGAGTATGCCAATGCGTTCGAGATGCCGACAAAACACCCCGGGGGCTGGTTGGTGTATACAGTAGTCGCAATTCTGGTGATCTTTCTTCTTATGGGGGCTGCAAAATGAGCAAGGAAGAGAACTACATGGTTTGCGGCACAGTGACGCCAGGCACCTATGACGACATCTTGGGCCCTCTCCCCAGCTACATTCAGGCTGACATTCAGCTCCTGGACCGCATCGTGGGCAAGAACGGGGGTCATGAGGCACGCCTCGCCTTCAACCGACTAGTGGCCGAACTGCATGTGGTCAGTATCAGTCTCTCTCAAGAGCTCACATCCCGTGAGCTGTATCAATCCGAGCTCAGCCAGATTGACAAGCTGTTGAGCGCTATCGACATTCCGCACGCAGCTACGGTCGATCGCGTGAGCACGCTGGTGGGCCGTGTGGTGCAGGCGCGGGACAGCATGTTGAGGACAGCGGCTGCGCTCGAAGGGCGGAAGGTGTAAAGTGTTAACCATAGGTGACCGCATTGCGGCGCTCCAATGGTTGAGCTCGTTGAGCAACCGCGATCGGGCTGCTGTGCTGTTGAAGATTGGCACTGGCCACACTGACAAGGTGGCTGAGTATTGGGTTAAACATATCAAGGAGAAGCAATGAGTAAAGCACTCAACAGACTCGCCAAATGGCGCACTGTGTTCGCGGGGTGGCAGCTTGGCACCCGCATGAAGGGGGATCCCGAAAGCGATGCTGTGCGCGACCACCGGGAAGCCACAATCCTGATGCGAGCGGAGCTCAGTGCTCTGGTCATTCTGCTCGTTCGCAAGGGCGTGTTCACGGTCGATGAGTTTCGTGGGCAGCTCGACATCGAGGCTGAGCACCTGAACCAGATGTACCAGAAGCGGTTCCCCGGTTTCCAGGCCACCGACGACGGAATTGATGTCAACATTGCATTAGCCCGCGACACAATGCAGGGCTGGAAGCCCTAAGGAACAATGATGACTGAACAAGTGAAGTGCCCTTATTGTGGGCATGCATATGACGCTCACAGCGAACAGCACGCCTGCATCCAGCTGTACGGGGAATGCCAGGCGTGCTGCATTGCACATCAGCGCCAAGTGGATATTCTTCGGGTACGGGAACGTGCGCAGATGATTCGGCCCCCGGTCATCACCGATACCCTTCAAGAACGGGTGTTCACCGTTCGGATTCGGAGCAGCAAACCGATCATGGAGTTGGAGAGGCATATTGCCAATCGACTTTGGTCGATGGACAAGGTGACCGACGTCATTGCGATTGAACAATAGCGTCAAACAGCGCAAGCGCTACAATCCGAGCGTCATTAACAGAGGGGCAACAATGGCAGACGATGCAGACCTGGCAAGCAAGACAATTGAAGACGATGAGACCGACAAACTGAACCGGATACGGGCCGCGGCAGCAAAGATCCCGGCGGGTGCACCGGGGGAATGCGAGGAGTGTGACACCTATTTTGCGCGGATTGTGGACGGCAAGTGCGCAAGGTGCCGGGACGCTGCTGCGCGTAGGGCAGCAGCGCTGTATATGGGCCGCGTAGGCCACGATCACAGTTAGGGGGCCTCAATGCTATGCCCTGATAAACAGTGCGGCGGTAAGCTGCGCACAATTGGCACCTATCAAACAGATTCGGTTACGTACCGGACTAAGCTGTGCTGTATCTGTAAATGGAAGTTCACAACGCGTGAGGCGTTGGCTGAAGACCAGACAATTCCTGAGCGCATACGGCACCCCAGAAAGTGGGCAGAAACACACAAGGAGCCCTATGATGGAGACCCTGATCGTCGTAAGACGAAGCACCGTATGTTCATCAATCCTAGCGTCGGCCACCATTGGTCTGATTCTGGGGATCTTGGCAGTGGCGTACCTGTGGCGGACCGCCCATTGGCAGATTGACGTACCGACGGAAGCGATGCGCCAGGCTCGTGCGATAGTCGAAGATGAGATGCGGGCCGCGTGCGCCAATTGGTTCACCGACAAGCGAGTTAAAGGCTTGCCACCTGGGCGGATCGTAGTGTGTAAGGCCCCTGAATTCTTGAGTAAACCTATACAATGAAGATTCTGATAGTTCTGGTAGTGATGGCGGTGCTGACGGTTGCGGGCTTCACTCTAGCAGGCTACAGCGACACGGTGTGCGTCAAGAGCCACACCCAGATGTTTGTGGGGCGATTTGGGGTTGCTCGAGTGTGCGACGAGTGGGCTCCGAGAACCCCTACAAATCGATAGAGTATCGCTTGCGTCTGACTAATCGTGCTATACTTGCGTCACATTCAACTTAAAGGAGCAACCCAATGAAACGCTTCCAAGCTACCGTCGACGACCTGCCCCCTTTCGAGGTACTGGCAATCAGTTCCTTCGCTGCATGGGAACATCTGATTAGCGAATTCCCTGAAGCCACCCGCATTGTGGTCAAACCCTTCGGGAAGCTGAGGGCGCTGTGACCGTCATCATCCTGCTCATTGGTATCGCCCTATTCTTGATTTGGCTTGCGAGCGAAATCTTGGTGGCCGTGTGTGCGGGTGTTAAACTGCTCTTTCGTTTTCTACGGGAACTCTGAAATGGGCTTCAAAGACATGATCGGCGGACTCCTCATGTTGCTGGCGGTATTTGCCGCGCTATTGGCGAAGTTTACGTGGCTCGCGTTCATGTGGCTGTGGAAACTGGCATGAGTAAGCGCTACGGTTGCCACAACCATCCGCCCCGGAAGGACACGCTGACCGCTCAGGTCGGCTGGACTCAGATTGAGCTTGGTGGGTGGATCACCAGAACCCCCATCTACAGGACAATTCCGGACCCAATGAGCCGGGACTGCCGTTACGACCTTTCCTCAACCGACCCGCAATGTGCGGGGTGCAAACATGGGAGTTCAACATGAAGAAACTTTTCACTTGGCGCTGCCCCTTTTGCGATCGCCCGCAGTGGAAATGTATCTGCAATAAATGCGGGAGATAATGATGGCCATGTCTAAATGGGTCCCAACAACGAATCTCATGATGCTTCGACGCATGGGGAAGCTTGCTGAAGAGCTGGGTGAGCTCTTGATTGTCGCGTCCCGCTGTATCATCCAGGGAATTGATGAAGTTGACCCCGGGAGCGGTGAAATAAATCGAGACCGATTGACCAACGAGATTGCAGATGTCTTGGCTCAGATCGAATGCACGACAGAAGCCTTGGGGTTGGACCGTGAATACATCTCCGCTCGAAAAGCCCGGAAGGAAGGGTATATGCGGGAATGGGAAGCCATGTTTGGTCCAGCGGATGACGTTGCGCCGAAGAGTGAACTCGCTGCATTCTTCGCCACACAAGAACGTGACCAGGCTCGCGCCGCAGCCGTTGCGCTGCGCACCCATGTGGCCAACGCTATCGCTCAATACGAAGACGACGGCGACATCGACGAACTTATCAACAACCTGAAGGAGAGTGAATGATCAATGTTCGGCAAAAAGGTGCTGAAGGTGAGCGCCAAGTCATCAAGGCTCTCGAGCCCATCGTGCGTCGGCTGTACGAGAAGCACGGGTTGACGCTTCCCGCAAAGGACATCATCCAGCGCAATCAGAACCAGACGGCGGTGGGCGGCAAGGATCTGGTCAACACCTTCAGCCTTGCAATTGAGGTCAAGAGGCAAGAGACCCTGTCTGTTCCCGCATGGTGGCGCCAGTGCGTTGCAGCTGCCAACCGCAACGGTGAAGTTCCGGTCCTGCTGTACCGGCAGAACAACAAGGCGTGGCGTTGCATGTTCTACATGGGCGCCCCGCTTCCTGCTTCCCGGGGGGCAGTGACCTCCAGCATGACCCTTCTGGCGGAGACCGATTGGGAAAGTTTTCTGACGTGGTTTGAGCATTGGGTGGACCGCAAGATTGCAGACGGAGAACTGCCGAACGTTTGACGTTCCCAATTTGTCAGACTGTCGGGCCTCGCCTATACTCCGCACAAACACGGAGTAGAAAGTGGAAGCGACCCAATACGCACCTAGTTTGACTGAGCACGAACGCGACCTTCGGGATCGCTTCGTGTCGTCATATCTTGAAGATTTCAACGAGGTGCGAGCCGCCATTCGAATCGGCTATGCCGAGTCATACGCAAGGGAGTTCGGTCCTCGGTTCATGCGTGAGCCATATGTGCTGAATAAATTGGCGGAAGAACAGAAGCGACTCGGCATCACGGATGACAAAGACCGGGAACGTATTCAGATCATCGCCATGCTGAAGCGTGAAGCAATGCGCGACAATGCTCAGGGTGGCACCGGTAGCAGTCGCGTCAGCGCATTGGTGCAATTGAGCAAGATCCTGGGCATCGAAGCTCCGGCAAAGGTCGAAGTCACCGAAAAGAACCCTCCAGCACTGGACCACTTGGATCCGGTCGAGTTGGAAGAGATGAAACGCAAGATCTATGGCCCCGCCGTCCCTGCTTATGCGACTACCCACTGAGGTTGAGCTTGACCGAGCTATCGCGAGGAAGTCGTTTGCAGGGTTTGTGAGAGGGGCTTGGCATATCCTCGAGCCTGCTGCGGAGCTCAAGTGGGGCTGGGCTCTTGACGCGATTTGCGCTCACCTTGAGGCAGTGTCGAGGGGTGAAATCAAACGCTTGCTCATGAATGTGCCCCCGGGGTGCATGAAGAGCTTACTCACCGGTGTGTTCTGGCCTGCATGGGAATGGGGGCCATTGGGGCGTCCGGAAACCCGCTACCTTGGCACCGCACACAAGGACCCACTAGCCATTCGTGATAACCTGAAGTGCCGACGCCTTATTCAGTCCCAATGGTATCAGGAGCGATGGCCCATCAAATTGACTGGTGACCAGAACGCCAAAAGCAAGTTCGAGAACGACAAGACAGGATTTCGGGAATCGATGGCATTCGGCTCCATGACGGGTTCGCGGGGTGACCGCGTGATCCTTGACGACCCATTGTCTGTAGACAGTGCGAACAGCGAGGCTGACCTTAAAGCGGCGGAACTCACATTCACCGAAGCACTACCCACACGGGTGAACAACGCAGACTCGGCTATTGTGGTCATCATGCAGCGCCTTCACGCGAAGGACACTAGCGGCATCATTCTTGAAAAGAAGCTGGGGTATGTTCACCTCATGCTTCCGATGCGGTTTGAAGCGGAACGACGTTGCAGCACCGTGATCGGTTTCACTGACCCGCGGAAGACAGACGGTGATCTGCTGTTTCCTGAACGGTTTCCCGAGAGTGAGGTGGTGAGCCTTGAGCGGACTCTGGGTAGCTACGCTACAGCGGGTCAGCTACAGCAGCGCCCCGCGGCGCGTGAAGGTGCCATGTTCAAGCGTCGGTGGTTCAACATCGTTAAGGCTATTCCGCACGGCACGAAGTTCGTCCGGGGGTGGGACTTTGCAGGAACCCCTGGCGGAGGTGACTGGAGCGTGGGCGTCAAGATTGGTAGAACCCAAGAAGGCCGATTCATTGTAGTAGGTGTTGAGCGGGAACAAGTGTCAAGCGCAGGGCTTGAGCAACTGCTGAAATCTACAGCTCAGCGGGATGGCGTCTTGTGCCCTATTGACTTCCCACAAGACCCGGGGCAAGCAGGTAAGGCCCAAGCTGAATATCTGACTAAGAAGTTAGCAGGGTTCGTTGTTAGTTCTAGTCCGGAAACTGGCGACAAGGAAACTCGTGCCTCCCCATTTGCTGCGCAGGCAGAGGCGGGGAATGTTGACATCCTCGAGGGTGATTGGAACGAAGCTTACCTGGACGAGGTTTGCACGTTCCCCTCGGGCAAGTTCAAGGACCAAGTTGACGCGTCAAGCCGCGCATTCAACAAACTGACAAGTGCTACCGATTTGGGGGTGTGGGCACGACTCGGGAAGTGACGTCAGAGTCCTTTCCCGTACAATTGGCCCGCTCCATGTTGCGTGGAAAGACGCGGTCAACGCCTAGCAGTCCTCGGACAAGCAGAAAAGGCGCTGACTTCGCAAGCGGGTGAAAGTCTCGACAACCGGACGGGTGAAAGGCCCGTCGCCAAATTCAAACGGAGCACTGAATGGCAGCTGACTACCCTAAGAGCAAGAGCGTTCAACGAGCTGCTCAAACCGCGTTAACCCGGGATGCCCAGGAACGCGCAAAGGCTGCGAAACAGGGCAATTCAGGCATCGGCCCCGTCAAATCTCTCGACAGCTTTGTCAACTTCGCTGCCAACTTGGGCATAGGTGCTGACAATGCGATGAGTGGCAGCACCTACGGCTTCAACCCCGTTACTCGCAACCGCACGTTGCTGGAATGGGTGCATCGCGGAAGCTGGCTTGGCGGCGTTGCAGTTGACGTCGTGGCGGACGACATGACCCGCGCTGGTATCGAGATGAAGGGCGCGATCGAGCCCAAGGACATGACGAGAATCGAGACTGTGGCCACACGGCTTTCGGTCTGGAATAAGATCAACGAGACGATCAAGTGGGCCCGCCTCTATGGTGGTTGCATCGCGGTGATGCTGATTGACGGCCAGGATAGTGAAACACCCCTTCGCCTCAACACCATCCGCAAAGGCCAGTTCCGCGGTCTGCTGGTGCTGGACCGCTGGATGGTGGAACCTTCACTCAATGACCTTGTGACTGAACTTGGCCCTGAGATGGGTTTGCCCAAGTTCTACAGGGTGGTTGCAGCGGCTCCGGGCTTGAGCCAGATGCGTATTCACCATACGCGGTGCGTCCGCCTGGAAGGGATCCAGCTTCCGTACTGGCAACGGCTGATGGAGAATCTCTGGGGCTTGTCCGTTATTGAGCGGCTTTATGACCGGATGGTGGCGTTCGATAGCGCAACAACCGGTGCCGCCCAACTGGTCTACAAGGCCTACATGCGGACGTATAAAGTCAACGGAATGCGCGAGTTGGTCGCGGCTGGCGGTGACGCGGTGGCGGGTCTGGTTTCATATGTTCATTTCATGCGCAAGTTCCAGGGCATCGAAGGCATGACCCTCATTGACGGCCAGGACGATGTTGCAACCGAAACCCATGCAGCATTCGGCGGGCTGAGTGACGCACTTGCACAGTTCAGCCAGCAACTCAGCGGGGCTTTGCAGATTCCTCTGGTTCGCCTTTTTGGCCAATCGCCGCAAGGTTTCAGTACCGGAGAGACAGACCTCCGCAACTATTACGACACCATCCGCCAGCAGCAAGAGAAGGACTTGCGGGTTCCTGCGACCCGGATTTACCGAGCAATGGCTGCGAGTGAGGGAATCACGCTGCCTGATGACTTCGAGATTGAATTCCGCAGTCTCTGGCAGTTGCCTGATGAGACCAAGGCAACCATCGCCAACACCGTAGCCGGAGCAGTGAATACGCTTGAGAATGGTGGCGTCATCACTCGAGGCACCGCGCTTCGTGAACTCAAGCAGAGTAGCGAGATCACCGGGGTCTTTTCCAATATCACTCCACAAGACATCTCGGACGCGGATGGTGAGGGTCCTCCCATTCCGGAGACCGTCGAGGTTGCCAATATCCGTGCTGGTGCCCAGGTGCTCGCAAGCGAGAAGAAGGGGGAGGCAGAATCGGGGCAGCAGCCGGGCAAGGGGCCGACAGGGGCCGAGGAAGCTGCGGTGCCGCTGGTTGCGGACGCTGTACGTGCAATGCGGGCCCGGGATGGCGCTACCCGTGCCGCGGGGATCATGTTTGTCACACCCGAAGGGAAGATGCTTCTGCTCCAACGGGGTATGAACGGTGACTATCCCGGCACATGGGGTCTCCCGGGTGGCCGAATTGAGGCTGGTGAGAGCGACGAAGCTGCGGCACGTCGCGAGACACTAGAAGAGGTGGGCTTCAACTATACCGGCCCGCTGAGATTGCTGTCGGCGAGGGATGGGTTCGCAACATACGTGGCGGAAGTTCCCGAACCCTTCAGCGTGGTCATCAATAACGAATCCAGCGCTTACGGCTGGTTCGGCCACCAGACGAACCTTCACCCGGGTCTCGCCAACCTTCTCCGTAGCCTGTAATGGCAACCACATCCCGCAAGGAAGCGCAAGAAGCACGGAGGAAAGCCCGTGAACGATTTGCCATGGCTGAAAGGCTTGAAGCAGAATACATGCGGGCGATGCGCCAGTTGACGCGTCAGGTTGACTATATCGTCAAAGCAATGGCCCCCGGTGGATGGGTTAAGGACGCGAATCAACTTCAATCTGTGCTGCGTCAATACGCCAAGGTAATCACCCCTTGGGCCCAGAGTGTTGCAGAACGAATGGTGTTGCGCATCGCTCGAAAAGACGAGGCGGCCTGGACTCAGTTGGGCGCCAGTATCGGGCGCGAATTGCGCAAGGAAATTCAGGAAGCTCCAACCGGCGATTTCCTTCAACTGTTTCTCCGTGAACAGGTGCATCTCATCACAAGTCTGCCTGAGGATGCTGCAGACAGGGTGCATAAGTTGACTCTGGAAGGGATTACCGGTGCCAAGCGTGCGGATGAAGTGGCGGCAGAGATATTGAAGACGGGGCAAGTGACGGAGTCGCGTGCAAAGCTGATTGCACGAACCGAGATTGCCCGTACCGCATCTGGTCTGACCATGGCGCGTGCCCAGCACGTAGGGTCAACCCATTATATCTGGCGCACCAGCGGTGACACAGATGTCCGCAGTAGCCACAAGGAAATGGATGGCAAGATTGTGCCGTGGGCCAACCCGCCAATTCTGTCCGACGGGACCCGCACACACGCCGGAATGATTTACAATTGCAGGTGCTATCCTGAACCCATTTTGACGGAAGATTGAGCGGATGCACGTTTGAAGGTTGCGGGCACGTATAATCGCAAACTGTCAACCCCTGTATTCTGAAAGGATTGCCATGGAGAAAAATCAAACGGGCCAAGGCGAAGATGGCCGCGCACTGGTGGCCGCTGCTGTTATGCTCGGTGCCTCCCCCGCAATCGGTGAGCGGATGGAAGCTCACGGCAAGTACAAGCTCCAATGCCACGCCTACGAAGGCGGCCCGCTGCTGTGGGAAGAGGACATCGACAACCTCGTCACCACGGTGGGCAAGAATGACATGCTGGACAAGTATCTGGCGGGCAGTGCGTACACGGCCGCATGGTACATTGGCCTGATCTCCGCCACCGGTTACACCACCGGCCCCGCTGTGGGCGACACCATGGCAAGCCACACCGGCTGGGCCGAGGACGTGGCATACACCCAGGGCGCACGGCCCACCACCGCGTGGAACGCGGCTGCGTCCGGCTCCAAGAGCTTGTCTGCCGGTGCAGTGTTCACCATGAACGCCACCACCACCATCAAGGGCTGTTTCCTGACCAGCGTTTCCACCAAGTCGGGCACGACCGGCATCCTGTTCAGCGCTGGCCTGTTCACCGGCGGCGATCAACCCGTGGTTTCGGGCAACACCCTGACCGTTTCCTACACCGCATCCGTCTAAAAGGGGGCACAATGGCTTCTTCGTTCAAAAAGGGCGATCCCGTTCGCCAAATCGTGGTCCCTTTGTCGGGTACCGTTGCGGGCTTCCAAGTGGACCAGGAAACCGGTGACCGTCTGGTCAAGGTGGAATGGACCGATGCTGCCGGCGACCAGCACGCTCGTTTCTTCAAGGAAGACGAGATCGAAGCTGCTCCGCTGTAAGCGGTTCTAAGGAGTTAAGATGGCCGGCTTTGCCGTCTTCTCCTTCGACAATAACGGCTCGGGTGGCGACGCCCTAGCCGGTTTTGACGTCGGCTATTGGGGCCCGGTAGGGAACATTTCCGAAGCCCTTACCGCTGCGGATACCTCAAACAGCACCCCCACAATTAGCCGTGCTGTCGCTGAGACCGGTACCGCTAACCACACGAACGCGGCAGGGGTTTCCAAGAGCATAACTGAAACCGGTGCCGCAGCTGACGCTCCAAACCGTACAGCGGGCGCATCCCGCGCAACGAGTGAAGCGGGTGCAGCTAGTGACACCTCGAACCTGACGCAGAGTGCTTCTCGCGCGACGAGTGAAGCTGCTACCGCAGCTGATAGCTCCAACCTAACCGCTACCTTTTCGCGTGCAACGTCTGAAACCGGTGCCGCAGCTGATACAAACACGGCGGGGGTTTCAAAGTCAATTTCCGAAGCTGCAACCGCTTCGGACTCCCCAGCCAGAACATTAACAGCATCAAGCTCAATTGCGGAAGCAACAACATCAAGCGAGACCGTAAGCGCAGGGGTTTCCAAGGGCGTAACTGAGACTGGGGCATCCAATGACAGCAGCACTCGAAACATCACTGCCTCCGCAACACGAACAGAGGCCGGCGCATCTAACGATGCGCAATCAGCGTCCGCAATTGTTAGCGTTGCCGAAGCTGTTATATCAAGCGATAGCTCCAATCGGTCACTAAGTGCACAAGTCAATCAATCTGAAGCGGGATTAGCAGTTGACAACATCAACCGTTCTGGGTCTTCGGATTCAACAACAAACGAAAGCACGCCAGCAAGCGATAGCTCTACCTTGGCCCTGTCCGCCAATGGAGCTACCTCTGAGTCGGCAACAACTAGCGAGACATCTAACCTAACACTGTTGGCAACAAGAACCGTTTCCGAGACTGGGGCATCTGTTGACACGCAGACGGTTAGTGGTACATCTTCCGCAACCACTTCGGAACTTTCCACAGCGAACGAGGTTGGGGGCGTTACTTTGGCCGCTGGTAGAGCGGTGGTGGAGACTGCCTTAGGGTTTGAGACCAGTAGTCGAACTATGAGTTCCAGTGCTCTGCAGAGTGAAGCTGGGTCAGCGGTTGACATCCTTGATGGTGCCACTGGAGTTCTGGGTTCGTCTATTGAGTTCGTCTCACTCGCTGAAACTTCCGCACGGTCAATGACGTCAAGCAGGGTGATTGTGGAAACTTTGCTTGCAACCGACACCATTGCGCGGAACGTTTCCGCTTCCGCAAGTATTGCTGAAGCGTTGGCGGTGGCTGAGAGCTACAAGGTCGGGTTCCTGAGCAGTAGGTTCGAACGAATCCTGACTTTGGACTCGTGCTCGGTTACCGGGCAGATGTTTGCCGTGCAGGTTGAGCAGGGAATGCACCCGCTGGAGGCCCAGGGCGGGGCGCTGGGAGCGTTTGCTTACAGGGGTGAGGGGGTAATCGCAGCTGATAGCAGCGCTCGCACGGTGGGTGCATTGGTGTTCACATTTGAGTACGCGCCAATCGCGGAATACCCGACCGCGGGCCTGGAAATCTTCATTGTGGTCAATGAGGTTGCTCAGGCTTGGGAGATCACCCCTCGAACGCTGCTCACGTTCGAGCAAACCAGTGAATCCGCAACAGCTTCCGACCTCCCGGGTGTCGTTACGTTTGCGGGGGTGAACGAGACGGCAATTGCGAGCGAAATTGTTGACGTACTGAACGAATACGTACCCACTGTTCTTGAGGCGCTTAATGCTGGGGATACTTCCTCGCTCCCGATTGCAAAGATTGATGGTCGATATGTTGCATACGCTACGGTGTTGAATTACCAAGGGCGGTCAGGTGCTACCGACTATATCGCCTATGCTCAAACTCAGTCATATAAGGCAATCCCATGAGCTGCACAAACGAACTCTCACGTAAATCCCCCGATGCGAAAGTCATCATCACTTTCGACTTCTCAACCGCGCTTGAACCCGGTGAGACCTTGACGTCTTTTGTGTCACGCGACATTGCAGTGATTGCAGGGGTAGATCCCGACCCTACCCTGATGTGGAACGGGCCCCAAGTGCTTGGCATTGGCAGCACCTATGTCCAGCAACCTGTGCAGGGTGGCCTGGATGGGTGTTACTACCAACTTGAAATGATTTACGATACCAATGTGCCAGGCCGACGCCTTGTGGTCACTGCGGTCCTCCCTGTTTTCTCGGCGTCATAGGAGATTAACATGGTTCCTGATATTGTAAATATGACACCCGTTACCGGCCGAATGATTGCTGAAGGCAATCTCGTCAAAAACATCGTTGACGAGACGCTGCCTGGTGTCCGGGTGGTGGACGCGGATAATTTCGTTGTTCATCTTGGCATCGCATTCATCTATCGTGAAGTAGCACAATTGGCGGCTGGAGGCGTCATGCGTTTACTCGGGCGCGTTGGGGCTAAAGAAGTGCACTTGACAGATTTTCTTATCCGGTGTGACCAGGCCCCTGTCACTATTGAATTCTTCGAGAGCCCAACCGTCACCGCGCCTGGGACTGCTGGGACTCCGATTGCAAAGAACCGGATCGTGAGTGCTATCCCGACGACCAGCGTGTTCCTGAATCCGACTGTTACAAGCGACGGAACGCGTCTCGATATTGACAAACTTCTGGGCGCCAACAAGGATGTTGGCGGGCGGGACCTTCACACCGAATGGCTTCTGAAACCGAATACTGACTATATATTCAAAATCACCAATTCCTCAGCGCAGATTGCGAATATCGTGGCCGGCTTTATTTGGAGCGAAACTCCCGTAGTTTGACGCTTAGGGCATATTGCTTGCCTTAAGTACGGGTGATTGCATAAAATGTCAACTGTTGCATTCCATCCAAATCTTTCAACCCCACGAGGTACTGAAATGAAGAAACTGTTTCTCATGATTTCGTTGGCCGTTCTGGCCGTACTGGCCCCGGCGAGCATGGCCCTCGCGGACGCCGCGTATCCCTACACGACTCCGACCTACATCCCGTCCGCCGTGTCTCCGGTGCAGAACTTCGCTGCGCCCAGCACTGCGTACACGGTGACTCTGCAGAACGGTGGCATTCTGGGCGTGGACATCAACGGCACCTGTACCAGTCTGGCGGCTACCGTCGAAGTTACGGTGGACGGTACCACCTGGCGAGCGGTCAACGTCTATCCCATGGCTACCGGTGTGATTGCAGCGGCAGCTTCGATCGTGGCGGCGGGTGCTTACCGTGTCAATGTCAGCGGGGCCCGCATTGCCCGGGTCAACATCAGCGCGTTGACCGCGAGCTGCAATGTCAGTGCTGTGGTGACGTCCGGTGCCCTTGCCCCGACGCTGTAAGCACCAGCTTCCCAACTGTACCCATTGCGCCAAATGCGTTCGTCCTTTTACGTCACTGAAAAGCTCGGCCCCAAGCAGAGCTTGACCCCGGAGGGCTTTCTTCTGTGTGAAGAAGTACCTCTGGCACGTACCGGGATGATGATTTATGGTCCTGACGAAACCCCGATCAAGGCGGGCCCTGAGGGTATAGTAAAGATTTTCCGCGAGCCTGCGGATGTTTTTACACCTCAGACTATCGGCTCGGCACAGGGCAAGCCGGTGACCAACGATCACCCCGAAGAGGATGTCACCCCGGGTAACTGGCGGGATCTGTCCCATGGCACGATGCTGAACGTGCGCCGCGGGGTTGGGGCAATGGACGACTTGCTGATTGGTGACCTGTTGGTTACCACTCCCGAAGGTATCGATGCTGTCCGTAGCGGCAAAACCGAAGTCAGCTTGGGCTATGAAGCTGACTACGAAGAAACCGCCTTGGGTGTTGGCAAGCAATCGAACATCATTATCAATCATATCGCGCTGGTCGATCAAGGTCGCTGCGGCCCGCGATGCGCAATCAGTGACCGACAACCCGATCAACTTAGGAGCACCGCCATGGCAAAGAAGCCCAGCAAGATCCTCGATGCAATGCTCAAGGCCTTCAAAGCCAAGGACGCCGCCGAGGTGGAACAAATCGCCAAGCAAGTCGAAGACGAGCTGCCGGAGGCCGCCACCGTCACCAACGGCGACACCCACATCCATGTCCACACCGGCAGCGATCCCGCTCTGCCCATGACCGGCAACGACCAGGAGATCCCCGGCAGCACTGCTGGCAGCGAAGGCGGCACCCCGGCCCGCGTGTTGGATGACGAGGCCCTGCAAGCCCACATCGACCAGAACGCGGCGGAACATGCTGAGATGCGTGAGATGATCACCGCTCTGCAGCAGCAAGTGGCAGCCCTGCAAGCTGGCGAGGCTGCGGAGCACATGGGTGACGAAGCGATGCCTGAGGGTGCTCTGGACGAGATCCCCGAGGAATTCAAGGAAGAAGCCAAGAAGGCCAAGGACAGCGCCTACCTGATGGACAGCTTCCAGGACACTGTGGCCAAGGCTGAAATCCTGGTGCCCGGCATCCGCATCCCCACGGTGGACCGCGCTTCGAAGCCCGGCGACAGCTACAAGCGCATCTGTGGCTTCCGTCGCCAGGCACTGGACCTGGCTTACGTGCAGCCTGCCACTCGCGCTTTCCTGGAAGACGCTCTGCAAGGCAAGGAACTCGACACCAAGAACATGACCTGCGATGCCGTTCGTACGCTGTTCAACACCGCCGCCGCCTCCAAGGCTGCGGCCAACAATGCAGGCGGTGGCCACAAGACCGGGGACAGCAAACCCGCAGTCCAGGCACCCCTCACCCTCGCTGAAGTGAACCGCAGGAATGCGGCTCGCTACGCCAGCAACTAAGCCCAGTCCCCATCCTCCAGGAGAATGACATGAAAATTCGCATGAAGACGCACGACGTCGCTTTCCAGTTCCGCATGGGTGCTGGTTTCGCTGGTGACGTGAACCGTACCCACCCCGCATCCATCGAGCCCTGCCTGATCGATGCAACCACCCCGCCCACTGCGTTCGGCCAGGCGGTGCTGGTGACCGCCACCCAAGGCGTTCGCCCGTATTCCACGGCTGACGCGAACGACACCGTCGCTTCCACCGCATGGGGTGTGACGGTTCGCCCGTACCCCTTCCAGCAGTCCAGCACGAGCAACTTCGGTGAAGCTGCGATCGGCTCCGCAACCCCGCCCACCACTGGCGTGATCGACGTGCTGCGTGCCGGCTACATCATGGGCAAGGTCCCCGCGGGCCAGACCCCCAAGAAGAGCGACCCGGTCTACGTGTGGTGTACCGCTTCCGTCGGCGTCCATGTGCAAGGTGGCTTCGAAGCGGCTGCCGACCCACTCGACACGGTCAAGCTGGCCAACGCCACCTTCAACGGTTCCCCGGATGCTTCTGGCAACGTGGAAATCTGCTTCAACGTCTAACCGGACATCAACTGAAAAGGAACTGAAATGAAAAAGCTCCGCATGAAAACCCGCGATGGCCTGACGTTCGACTCGGCCTACCGCACCATCGACGCCGCCGGCAACCAGATGGGCAAGCCGCTGGGCATGTCCGTGAAGACGTGGGACGGCGCCCGCACCGTGGACAGCACCGGCGCCTTCCTGGTGGGCGAACTGGAACGCCTGGACCTGACCCTGCACGAGCCGCTGGCTGCGGTGACGTGGGGCCGGGACATCGACCTCCGCGAGGACGTGACCATTGCCGACGAAGTTTCCAGCTTCACCCTGTCGACCTTTGCTTCGCAGGGCGGCCTGGGCACCGGCAACGGCATCGGCAACGGCAAGGCCTGGATCGGCAAAGACACGAACCAGATCACCGGCATCAGCGCGGACATCGCCAAGATCCCGCATCAGCTGCGCCCCTGGGCCATGGAGCTGAAGTACACCATCCTGGAACTCGAGAGCGCGGCCAAACTGGGCCGTCCGATCGACCAGCAGAAGTACGAAGGTCTGCAGCTGAAGCACCAGATGGACATCGATGAACAGGTGTACATCGGTGATACGGGTACCGGCGACACCGGCCTGGTGAACAACAGCCTGGTGACCAACGTGCAGAACCTGCCCAACGGCGTGTCCGCAAGCCCCAAGTGGGCGCTGAAGACCCCGGACGAGATCCTGGCGGACGTCAACACCATGCTGACCTCCGTGTGGCAAGCCTCTGCCTGGGCAGTCATGCCGGGCCGCCTGATGCTCCCGCCCGCCCAGTTCGGTTACATCAGCACCCAGAAGGTGAGCCAGGCCGGCAACGTGTCCATCCTGAAGTACATCCAGGACAACAACCTGCTGACCACCTCGGGCAAGGGCAAGCTGGAAATCTACCCGCTGAAGTGGCTGATCGGCGCCGGCGTGGGTGGCACGATCGGCACCGCCGGCACCGTGGACCGCGCTGTGGTGTACACGAAGGAAAAGCAGCGTGTGCGCTACCCGATGACCCTGCTGCAACGCACCCCGGTGCAGTACGACAGCATCTACCACAAGACCACGTACTTCTGCCGTCTGGGCGCCGTGGAAGTGGTGTACCCCGAGACCATCGGGTATTTCGACGGCCTGTAAAACGGCCTGCATCCTCTTAGACCAAGGAGAAGTGAATGGACAAGAACGAAAACCAAGCCCCGGTTCCCCCGTGGATGGCGGGTGCTGCGCAAGCGGCCCCTGCTACCCAAAACCAGGCCCCGGAAGGGGATTCTGGCACGGGTGAACCGGACGCCAAACACGAAGTGTTGACGCAGGAAACCACCCCCGCGGCCACCCCCGTGGTCACTGCTTCGGTGGAACCCGTGAAACCGTCCCCGGACGAAGTCACGGTGACCGTGCCCAAGGCGTTCAAGTTGCGTATCAGTGCTGAACTCTTGGTTGAGTATCGCGCTGGCGTGCAACAGATGCCCCGGGTTCACGCTGAACACTGGTATTCCAAGGCCAACGGCGTGTCCATTTACGACCCCTCCGCAGGTCTCTGAGCTGTGTGCTTAAAATAGGCCCGTGAGGGCCTATTTTGGGAACCCTACTCACAGGAGAACGATCATGCCGTTGATTGAGGGCAAGAGCGAAAAAGCTCTGCAGGAAAACATCAAAACTGAAATCGAACACGGCAAGGATCCGAAGCAGGCCGCCGCGATCGCTTACAGCGTGCAACGCGAGCAGACGGGGGACAACTACGAACCCAGCATCGTGGCCTGCGTTCCCGAATCGGTGAGCCCCGCCACCATCAACGAACAGAACCGGAAGTATTGGGCCGGTCAAGGCGGTGAAGGGAGCATTACGTGAGCAAGCACATTCACATTCACATTCACGGCAACGTCGCGGTGAAAGGGCAAGTCGTTCGCGACGACGCAACCATCTTTTTTGAAGGAACTGAAGAAGCCTGGAAAGCCCTCATTAAGAAGCACCACCCCACCGCGACTTTCCGTCCTAACATGGGCGGCCATGAAGCGGTGGTAAAGGGTGAGGTCGTGGGTTCAGCGGGCCCGATCAAATCAGGCGCGTGGCGGGGCGGGTACAGGACTCATCTTCGCAACGTCAAGGACGCCAACCCTGATGTCGCGGGTTACCGGCAATGGGCCAAAGCCAAAGGCTATTCGGACCCGCAATCCCGCACCACGTTCATCAAGTACGTGCGCGAGATGCGCCTGAACCCGAACGTCGCTTCTGAGCTGGAAAGCGCTGCCCGCATTGGCCGCGCTGCGCAGGACGCTTCCGAATACGAGCACTTTTCCGACGAGACGATCATTCAGAAAATGATGCGCGGTGACGCTGGTGCGAAAGCTGAAGCAAAGCGTCGAGGGATTGACAAGGCAAACGATGCAACCCCCAAGGCCTACATTCGCACCACCCCCACTGAATACGAACTCAAGGATGCTTCCGGCAAGGTTCTCGAGACGTACCCCCGCACCCCAGAGGGGAAGCGCCGCGCTGACATGGAAGCGGCCGAGATGAATAAGGTGAAGGACGCCGTCGCGCCCAACAGCCCTTTGGAAAGGGCAAACCGCATGATTAGCGCAATCCGTCAATACAGTTCCAAACTCCGGGAAGTGACAGGTGAACGAGGGGCGGACGGTGGGACTATCAACGATGCTCAAAACGCGTTGAAACTGATCAAAGATCACGCCGAAGCGGGTCTTCGCTTGTTAGGATAACCTATGCCCTCCACCCCCTCTGTCTTCAAGGGCCACTACCCCGAGTTCGTGTGCCCCGACACGTATCCGCCGTCGCAGGTCCAGTATTGGCTGGACACTGCGTATTCCATGTTGAACGCGAGCCGCTGGGGTCGTCAGTTGGACATGGCTGCGGAGCTGTATTGCGCTCATAACCTGGCGCTCGAAGCCCGGGCCATGAAAGAAGCTTCCATGGGTGGCATTCCGGGCAGCTCCGTAGGCGTGCTCTCCAGCAAGAGCGTCGACAAAGTGAGCGCGGGGTACGATACCAGTGTGGCCACAGAGAAGGACGCGGGGCACTGGAACCTCACGATCTATGGAACCCGACTGTACCGCCTTATCAAGATGTTCGGTGCAGGTCCGCTGACCGTCAGCGTTGGTGCAGGTCCGTCGATGAGCGGCCCTGCTTGGCCCGGCCCGCTGACGGCACCCGGCTTCACGAATTTCTCATGAAGAACGCTGCCAAAGTTCTGGCCAATAACTTTCCGACCTTTCGTGCCTCGTTGAAGCACCTCGAGTCGGACGTCCTTGTTGGCGTGCCCGCGGAGTACGGTGCACGAAAGGACGAAGGGGCCATGAACAATGCTACGCTGGCCTACATCCATGACAATGGTAGCCCCGCTGCGAATATCCCTGCGCGGCCGTTCATGCAGCCTGGTATTGAAGCTGGGCGGGAACGAATTTCCAAACTTCTTGAGCAAGGAGCTCGCGCAGCGATGTACGGCAATGCAGGGAGCGTTGAACAGGCGCTACAGAAGGCCGGCCTTGTTGCACAGGCAAACATACGGGCCGCGATCAATAGCGGCCTACCGCCGGCGCTAGCACCCAGCACGCTAGCAGCACGCAAGGCTCGCGGCCGTACCGGGGAGAAGCCGCTGGTCGACACCGGTCAGCTGCGAAACTCTATCAACTACGTTGTGAGGGCCAAGTAATGCCACTCCTCGACGTCAACGACCTCTTGACCGATCCGGACCTTGCAGATCTCTTTGATGTGATCCGCAGAGCTGAAGTTGTCGGCGCCAACGGGGTTGTGACCACAGTGGACAAGACGTTCAAGAACGTCGTTGGTGTTGTGACTGCTTCGTCACCTACCGATCTCGAAAGAGCTGAGGACTTCGAAACAATGACCCGGAGCATCACTGTAGTCACTTCGTTCCAGTTGCAGGGGGCGGTGACTGGATATCAGCCCGACATCATTGTATGGCGTGGGACGCGGCACCTTGTCAAGCATATTCAACCCTACCCGCATTTCGGAAGAGGGTTTGTCGAAGCTGAGTGCAGCTCGTTGAGCAATACGGATCCCAGACCATGAGCAATACGAGCGCCACCGGTGGGCCGCTGCTGCCAAGTGCTGTACCTGAACCGCTTGAGGACCAGGCGCTTCGGGATTTTCTGCAGGCTTGGATTTCGGGTGTCTCCGGACTCCTTGCCGAGATGGTGCGGCCGCGGTGGCAACCTGAACCCGGGAATCTTCCTGCTGAAAATGTGAATTGGGCAGGCTTCGGAGTCCAACGTGTGGAATCTGACGTCAATGCTGCGGAGCTGCACTTTCCCTCAGATCCTGGCTATAATGAGCTTCGAAGGCACGAGATTCTGAACGTTATGGCTTCGTTCTATGGGCCCGGTGCGAGCGGCTACGCGAAGAAATTTCGCGATGGCATTCAAGTGGCTCAGAATCGCGAAGTTCTATCCCTCAACTCCATGGGGTTGGTGGAAAGCGGTGACGTTATTTCGTTCCCCGAGTTGGTGAAGAACAAATGGTATTACAGAGCGGACATGAGTTTCCGCATTCGCCGTCAGATTGTGCGTCAGTACCCGGTGCTGAACATCATGTCCGCTACTGCGTCACTGAAGAACGAGATTTATACTGAGCCGATTAACGTCCAAGGAGCGTAGAATGCCGCAAGCCCTACCCATTTCCCGTCTCGTCAATGTCCAGGTGAATCTGGCACCAGCACCGGCGCAGATGCAAGATATTTCCACGCTGTTGATCCTCGGCAGCTCGAACGTGATCGATGTTCTGGAACGGTACCGCGTCTATGAGTCCATCGACGCCGTCGCGGCCGACTTCGGCACGGTGGCTCAAGAATATCTGGCTGCGCTGCTGTGGTTTCAACAAGCCCCGCAACCGAGCAAGCTCCTGATCGGCAAATGGGCGCAAACGGCCACACAAGGCCTTCTCCGCGCTGCTCCACTGTCCACCGCCCAACAAGCGCTGGCCAACTTCACAGTGGTGACCACGGGGGCATTCCACATCAGTGTGGACGGTGTTGCCAACGACGTCACCGGTCTCAACTTCAGTGGCGCCACCAGCCTCAACGGCGTTGCGTCTGTCATTCAGACGGCGCTCCAGGTGATCTATCCGTCGATGTCTTGCGTCTGGAATGCAAACTACAACCGTTTCGAGTTCGCATCCCCGAGCACCGGGGTTCTTTCCAGTGTCGGCTTCCTGTCACCCCCTGCCACGGGTACCGACATCAGCGGTCTTCTGCTGGGTCGTTCCACGGACAGCGGTGCTTACGTGGTGCAGGGTATTGCCGCTGAAACGGCGCTCGAAGCGGCTTCGCTGTTCGACAACAACTTCGGCCAGACGTGGTATGCGCTCACCATTCTGGGCGCCGTCAACGCTGACCACGAGTCCGTCGCTGGCTACATCGAAGCTGGCAACAACAAGCATCTGTACGGCGTGAGCACGCAAGAGGCGGGCGTTCTGTCTTCGGTCTCCACCACGGACATCGCATACATCCTCAAGCAGCTCGGTTATCGCCGTACTGTCACGCAGTACAGCAGCACGAGCCCTTATGCTGTCTGTTCCCTGCTGGGTCGCATTCTGACGACCAACTACAACGGTAACAACACGGTCATTACCCTGATGTACAAGCAGGAACCCGGCATCGTTGCTGAGACGGTCAACAGTACCCAGATCGGCGTGCTGGAAGGCAAGAACGCCAACATCTTCGTCGCGTATAACAACAACACTGCAATCATTGAGCGCGGCGTGGTTGCGAGCGGCGACTTCCTGGACATCATCACCGGCACCGACTGGGCTGCGTTGTCCATTCAGAACGGGATTTTCAACCTGCTCTACAGCAACACGACGAAGATCCCGCAGACCGACGCAGGCAACCAACTCATCGCAACGACGATCGAGAGCGTTTGCTCGCAGGCTGTTCGCAACGGCCTGCTGGCTCCCGGCGTCTGGAATTCCGGCGGGTTCGGCGCCCTGTCCCAAGGCGACTTCCTGTCCAAGGGCTTCTACGTGTACGCCCCACCTGTGGCCAACCAATCTACCGCAGACCGTGCTGCACGGAAATCGGTTCTGTTTCAAGTCGCTGCCAAGCTGGCGGGCGCCATCCATACCGTGGATGTCCAGATCAACGTCAACCGCTAAGAGGTGATCCATGTCCACTTACTCGTTTCTCGATGTCAACGCTGCTCTGGTGGGCCCCGGCGGTTCGGTGAACCTCGGTCAAGGCGCAGGGGCTTCGGAAGAAGGCATCACCATTGAGCCCTCCGACGACATCGACAGCATGACGATCGGTGCTGACGGCACCCCCATGCATAGCCTGCATGCCAACAAGAGCGGCACTGTGACGGTGCGCCTGCTGAAGACTTCCCCGGTGAACCAGAAGCTGGCCCTGCTGTACTCGCTACAGACCGCAGGGGCAGCGTCCCATGGTCAGAACACGATCTCGATCGCCAACGTGCACACCCAGGACGTGATCACTTGCCAGTTGGTCGCGTTCAAACGAGCCCCGACGATCACCTACGCCAAAGAAGGCGGAATGAACGAATGGGTGTTCAACGCCGGCATCATTGACCGTACCCTCGGAGCTGTGACCTAAATGAACCTCGACTTCGACCAACAATCGTATACCGTGTCGGGGAAACTCGACACGTTCAGTCAGCTGCACGTGGCACGAAAGCTGGCTCCCGCCATGCCCATTATCGAGGGTCTGATTGACCCTCGCAATGCGGATAAGGACAAGGGGATCCTGATTGTGCTCATGATGTCCCATATCTCCGATTCGGACGTCGAGTACGTGCTGAAAAAGTGCATGTCCGTAGTGACACGCAAGGGTACCGACGGTCGTTCGACCCGGATCCTTGCGCAGAACGGGGATTTCATGTATGATGACATCAAGCTCGAGACGATGCTGGCCCTTGCTGTGGCTGTCATCGACTTGAACCTGGGCGATTTTTTTCGTACCGCCCTCGCGGATATGGCCAAGGTGTCGCGGGAAGCGCAGAGCTAGCCACAATGGCTAGCGGAGAAGACTTCCTGATGCGCCCGGTTCTGCGGGGGCTTTGCAAATACGAGTCGCTCCTGGATGGTACGTTGGGCCTTGTTGACATTGCAAAGATGAACGAGGCGCTGGATGTGGAATCTGAAAATCAACGTCGGTTAAGGGACTAGAATGTCTGGCACCGCAGAAGTCATGCAGGAGTACCTGATCAAGTTGGGTTACAAGACCGACATGATCTCGCTCCGGAAGTTCGAAGACAGCATCAGCAGCACCGGCAAACGAATCTTCAAGCTGGGCGGTGCGGTTGCTGGTATGGTCGTGAGTATGGAAGCTGCGTCTGCTGCTTTCGCTTACGCCATGCGTAAGACGTATTTCGGTGCGGAGCTTGCCAATACGTCAGTCAAGAACATCAACGCGATGACCTACGCTGGAAAACAGTTCGGCATTAGCGGTGATTCCATGGCTGGGGCAATCAAGGGTATGGCGCAGGCCATGCGCTTGAACCCGGGATTGCAGGGACTGGTGGAAAGTTTCGGTATCAAAGTCACCGGGCGTGACACCTCGGATGTCATGCTGGACTTTGTTAAGTCACTGAAAGACATGCCCCAATTCGTGGGGCAGCAATACGCCTCACTCTTCGGAATTGATCCGGACACATACCATCAGATGATCAACCATTATGATGAGTTGAAATCCAAGAGAAACGAGCTTCTGAACCAATATCAGGCTGCCGGAATTGACCCCGACGCAGCCAAGGCGATGGTTCTGGAATACACCGGCGCAATTGACGAATTGAAGTCGAAATTTGACATGCTGACTTTGGCAATGATGACCAAATTCATGCCCCAGTTCAAGAATATAACCGCAGCTGTCAACAGCGCGGTTAACTATTGGATCCGCTGGGCTCAGGGTATCGAAAGAGTCAGTGGGTTATTCGATAACCTTTCTGCCCGTGGGGTCTGGAATTTCCTTGGTGATCTTGGCGGAAAAAGTGCTGCTGAACGAAAGGTTGACGAGCTCTACGGAAAGAAGCCGACCGGTTCTGTCAGCAAGGACGAAGGCAAGAAAATCCTCAGCCAGATTGAAAAACAATACGGCTTGCCTTCTGGCCTGCTGTATGGGCAATGGGGGCAGGAGTCTGGCTATGGGGCGCAGATGACATCCCCGAAAGGTGCGCAGGGTCACTTCCAGTTCATGCCCAGCACTGCAAAAGAATTCGGCTTGCGGGACCCAAATGACTTTCGCCAGTCCGCGGATGCGGCAGCCAGAAAGATGCAAGGGTTGATCAAGCGGTATGGCGGTGACGTCAATATGGCTTTGGCTGCCTACAATTGGGGCGAGGGCAATCTTGACAAGAAAGGTATTGCAGGAGCCCCGCAAGAAACACAAGAATACGTCCAGAAAATTACCGGCACAAGGCTCGGCGGTGGCGGTACGGGTGGCACCATCTCCCAAACGAACAACGTCAATATCAACGTGACTGGTCAAGGTGCAGAACAGATTGCGAACGCTGTAGGTAAACAACAGAGCCGCGTCCTTGGTAATGCAACGCGACAACTCGTGGGGAACCCGGGATGAGCAACTTCACAGGGTTTGTTCTTGCCGGAGCCCAGCTTGGCCTCCAATCAGTAGTGATTCGCCCAACACGAGGGATTTATGGCATCGTGACCCCTGACGGGCGTCAGCTTCCCGATATTATTGCTCAGGCGGTGATTGAGGAGAAGCATCACGACGAACTGGAAATCACGGATCACCCTGTTCAACAGGGTGCAATGATTGCCGACCACGCCTACAAGCGCCCCGCGGAGCTCACCCTGAGCTTGGGGTGGAGCAACAGCCCCTCGTCGCCTGGGGGCCTGGTTTCCCCGGCTATTGCGGCCGCAGCAGCGTCCTCACCTGTGGCCAATGCCGCTGCTGGAGCCTATGGTCTTGTGCAGAACGTCCAAGGCATTCAGTCTTCCCTGTCGAGTGCCAATGTTGATCAGATTAAGGCCATCTATCAAAGCCTGCTTGAATTGCAAGAAAGCCGAGCTCTGTTTGTGATTTACACCGGTAAGCGGGTTTACACGAACATGGTTTGCAAGACGCTATCCACGGAAACAGATTTCCGTAGCTCCAACAGTTTGCCCATCACTATGATTTGTAAACAAGTTATTCTGGTGAATGCGCAAACTGTGACATTGCCGAAGGCTACACAGGCGGATCCGAAGGCTACGGCCTCCACCGTGCCCAGAGGAAACATTACGGCAGTTGAAACTTCGTTTCTCCCGAATTGACAATATGCCTTCGTACAAAATTCCCCTCACTCCGGAACCCCAGCGGTTTGAAATCCAGCTTGGAAAGGTCACCTATTCAATTGGGTTGGAGTGGTGTGAACCGAATTTGAGTTGGATCCTGAACCTCTACAACGCGCAGGAAACCCCAATTCTGCAAGGAATACCGCTGGTGACAGGGGTTGACCTGTTTGAACAATACGAGTATCTGGGTCTAGGTGGGGGCTTGTACGCAACCACAAGCGGGGATCCGAATGCCCCGCCCACCTTTGAAAACCTTGGCACCTTGGGCCATCTTTACTTTGTGACGCCATGACCGCATACACGCAATGGATCCGCAAAGTAGGGCTCTTCATCACGAATCGTAGCGCAGCTCTACAAGGGCCTGGGGGCATTTCGGACGCCTCGGGAGAAGCTCTGGACTTGAGTGCTTTTCGTATCAAGTTCAGCGTTCACAATGCGGACATTGAGAGCCCCAACACTTGCACGGTGAGGGTCTACAACCTATCACCGTCTACCGTGAAACAGATTCGCGGGGAATATAGTTCACTAGTGCTTAACGCGGGCTACGAGAACGGGAATTACGGCGTCGTGTTCCAGGGCACGATTATGCAGATCAAGGTGGGCCGTGAGAATGCCACGGATAGTTTTCTGGATTTGTATGCTTCCGATGGTGACATTGGCTACAACCAGGGAATTGTTAATGCTTCGCTAGCCCGGGGCACTCCTGCAGACCAAATCGCCCTTAAAGTTGCAAACTCGATGCCCGGACTCGGTACTGACTTCGGGTCATTAGCAACTCAGCCTGGAAACTTCCCCAGCATACGCGGAACGGTTCTCATGGGGATGGGGCGTGCTCGTCTTCGCAACATTGCTTCCAGCTTGGACAGCGGGTGGAGTATCCAGAACGGCAAAGTGACGTTCACCCCCAACACCGGGTATCAGGACGGTGAAGCGGTCGTGATTAACTCGACAACCGGAATGATTGGTATGCCCGAACAAACAGATGGCGGTGTGCGGGTATTATGTCTGTTGAACAGCAGAATCCGAATTGGTGGAAGGGTTAAACTGAACAATTCCGAAATCAATCAGTTCGAGAACGCTAAATCCAACGCTGCGGGGATCTCTTACAATCAATGGTCAGGATTCCAACCAATTGCACCACTGAACGGCGATGGAATGTACCGCGCATTCACGGTTGAGCATGAAGGGGACAACCGGGGAGGGCCCTGGTATACGCAATTGACATGCCTTGCAGTGAACGAGACCTCGGCCCCGAACGAATCGGTTGCCCCGCAATGATATGGATAGACTAGAACGTATCGACAGCCTTCCGGAAATGCTAATCGCCGCTATGCGGGGTTGGCAGTCTGATATCTGGACTGCCATTCCGGGCATCGTTAGCAAATTCAACGCCGACGAAATGACCTGTGAGGTACAGCCTAGCGTCCGATTCAAGATTCTGTATCCGGCGCTTGACACATACAGCAGTTCGACCATGATCATGGATCCGAGCGGCCAATGTGCATGGGATCAGATGCCCTTACTGCTGGATTGCCCCGTGGTGTTCCCGGGTGGTGGGGGTGTTACCCTCACTTTCCCAATCAACCCCGGTGACGAGGTGTTAGTGATATTCGCGTCACGTTGCATTGACGCATGGTGGCAGCAGGGCGGTATCCAAAACCAAAGTATGTTCCGGATGCATGACGCTAGCGATGGCTTTGTCATCCCGCAGGTTCGAAGCCAGCCCAGGAGATTCACTGTGGCCACAGGTGGGGCCCAGTTACGCACGGATGATGGAACTTGTGTTCTCGAACTCAACCCCACAGCAAAGACGCTGAACATTACAGCCCCAGGTGGTTCAACAATCAATGCGAATGTTACCATCAATGGGGACTTACATGTCACCGGGACTATTACCGGTGATGTGGATGTGGTTGGCGGCGGTAAGAGTTTGAAGACCCACGTTCACAGCGGTGTGACGCCGGGTGGCAGCAATACAGGGACGCCAGTATGAAATATAGAAAATTGGATGTAAACGGTGATTACACCTTCGGTCTTCGTGACGGAAATTTTCATATCGACACGCCAGAAGCTGTAGCTCAGGCCGTTAAGACCCGCTTGGCTTTGATTCAAGGGGAGTGGTTTCTTGACGTCACTGCGGGAACCCCCTATAATTCACAAATACTGGGCGCTGGAACGCTGTCAAAGTATGACCAGGCAATCCAGGAAGTGATCCTCCAAACGAATGGGGTGATTAGGTTGACCGAATACAGTAGCGGGGTGAACCCTGTTACGCGGGCAGCTACGGTGAATTGTACGATCGACACTGTCTACGGGCAAGCGAACATTCAACAGTCAATCTGATATGGCTACGACATACCCGCTTGCAACCCTTGCCCCCGTGGTGGATACGACGGGTATTTCCATCCCCACGTATAACGACGTCTACCAGAGCTTGTTGGCCATCTTTCGTTCCATTTACGGCTCAGACATTTACGTTGAGCCCGATTCGCAGGACGGCCAGTGGATCGCGGCAATGGCGCTCGCAATCTCGAACAGCAACCAGTCCGCAGTCGCGGTCTTCAACGCCTTCTCTCCAAGCTACGCACAGGGGGCGGGTTTGTCGTCGCTGGTGAAGCTCAACGGTATCACGCGGAAGATTGCAACCAACTCCACCGCACAGGGAACGGTGGTGGGGCAGGCTGGCACGGTGATTACCTCTGGTGTAGTCAAAGACGCCAATGGCAACCTGTGGGACCTCCCCACCCCCACCACCATCCCTCTGTCCGGATCCATCAGCGTTACCGTGACCGCACAGAAGACCGGTAATCTGTCCGCTGGGGTGGGCGAGATCAACTCTATTTTCAACCCACAACTTGGCTGGCAGAGTTTCTCGAACACCTCCGCCGCGGTTCCGGGTGCTGCTGTTGAAACCGATGCGGAGCTGCGGGTGCGCCAGCAGCAGTCAACCGCCATCCCCGCACAAACCATTCTGGCGTCCATTTTGGCTGCAATTGCCAACGTTGACGGAGTGACCCGTTACGCAATCTATGAAAACGACACCGGGGTAACTGACGGCAACGGTTTGCCCGCCCATAGCTTCAGTGCTGTGGTATACGGCGGGGTAAGCTCCGCAATAGCGGAGGCCATCGCCCTACGGAAGACTGTAGGATCCCAAACCTACGGCACGACAAGCGTGGCGGTTGTTGACCAATACGGTCTAACGACGACAATCAACTATTTCCAGTTGGCACTGACAAGCATTTATTTCGACGTGACCATTAAGGCTCTGCCTGGTTACGTTGCGAGCACTGGTGACGCGATCAAGGCCGCATTGGCGGATTTCGTGAACGGGCTTGACATTGGTGAAGATGTGTACGTATCCCAAGCTCAAGCTGCCGCACAGCTGATCGGACTTGGTATCGGCCAGACCTTCTACCTCACTGATTTCAAACTCGGCACATCACCAGCCCCCGTCGGAACTACCAACATCGCAATCACGTTCAACTCCGCTGCAAACAGCTCAGCGGCTAACGTTACCCTGACGGTGACATAATGAGCGGTGATGTTACCCCTTACGTCAGTAAAATCACGTCCGAACATGCGGACAAACCAAAACTGATTGAAACGGTTTCATCTACCGTACAGCCCAGCGCGGATTTAGTGGCGCTCTATTCACAAATCCCCAGTCTGTATGACCTGGACGTGGCAGAGGGAAACCAGTTGGATGTGATAGGGCAATGGGTCGGTTTGAGCCGAAACCTCACTGCCCCGTTGACTGGTGTTTACTTTGCGCTTGACAGTGCGACAACGGGGTTTGATGCAGGGGTATGGCAGGGGCCTTATGATCCATCCACTGGAATCGTGGCACTGCCGGACGACTACTATCGGCTGGCACTCCGTGCACGAATCGTGAATAATTCATGGGATGGCACAAAAGAACATTTCTATGCACTTGCTCAGGATTTGTTCGGCCCTTCCGGGTACACCTATTACATCGAGGATTTGGGCAATCTCACCATCAATATCGGCCTATTGGGGCCGAATACTCCACCCCCAATGTTGACGGCGCTCCTAAATAGCGGGGCGCTTGATGTCAAACCCGTTACAATAACGATCAACAGCCGTGTTGCACAGCAAGGCCCAATCTTCTCGTTCGACGTAAATTCCCTGCTTTTTGCAGGATTTGACGATGCATTCTGGGCCAATTAGACCAGTGGAGTATATCAATGGCAAATGACTTTCAACCCTTTGCAAACGGCGGAGCTGCCAACGTAGTTAGCCAGGCCACTTATGTGAGCCTTCTTGCGGGGGCTCTGGCTAACGGTTTCCAAAGCGGTACCGCAGCGAGCAACCAACTGAACAAGGTGTGGCGTCAAAGCTCCATCATGTCCGCAGTTCTTGCTCAGTACATCAGTGACCTGACTGGTGCCGATTCCATCGACGATGGGACAACCGCTACCCTTCTGGCCAATCTGAAGATCGCTGCGCAGAAATCGGCCGACACGTGGCTGGGCGGCGGCTTCAAGAAGCCTGTTCGTGTGGCCACAACTGCGAATATCGCAAACCTTGCAACCGGGGCTCCGAACACCCTTGACGGGGTGACACTCGCTGCGAACGACCGCGTTCTCGTCAAAGACCAGACCACTGCCAGCCAGAATGGCCTCTACTACGTTGTCACTCTCGGCACCGGTGTCAATGGCACATGGGGACGGGTGTTGGATGCCGATGTGTCTGGTGAATTGACGTCAGGTACATTGGTGGCGGTAAGTGAGGGTGTCGTCAGCGGTGCTAGCGTCTGGCAACTTACCACGACGGGGACCATCATCATCGGCACTACGGGCTTGGCATTTGCTCGGAAAGATTCTGGGGCATCTAGCAACTCCGGTAAAGTTGCCCAGGTTGTATCCACGTATACTGGAACAGTAGCCACGGGGACTACGACTGTTCCGAACGACAACACAATTCCTCAGAATACCGAAGGTGATCAGTATATGTCTGTCACGATCACTCCGGTGAACGCTGGCAGCAAACTAGTTATCGAATCCCAGGCTTTCTTAAGCCATAGTGTCGGGACACAGATGGTGATGGCTCTTTTCCAGGACGCAATTACCGGGGCCCTTCGAGCTTCCAATTTTAGCGGTATCGGAAGCCAGAACCCCATAGGATTGACGGTGTCACACGAAATGGCCGCTGGGACGACTTCCCCAATTACTTTTAAAATCAGAGCGGGTTGCAACAATGCAGGAACCACAGGTTTCAACGGCTCAAGCTCAGGTGGCCAGATATTAGGGGGAGTGCTCAATTCGTTTATTCGCGTGACGGAAATCTTACCCTAATCCATGTTAGGGTGTTAACTATTGATTGTTTCGTATAGGTCTAACATGGGTCTGATTGATCAAAATCTATTCAATATTGTTGTTGGCATTGCAGGAGCTCTTGGCGGATGGTGGCTCAAAGCAATGCGGGAGTCCCTCAAAGAACTTCAGCAAGCCGACACACTTCTCGTTGACCGCGTGTCGGCAATGGAGGTTCTAGTGGCTGGAACCTATGTGAGGAGAGACGACCTCGAAAAGCTGGCAGACGCAATATTCAAGAAGCTTGACAGGATTGAGGACAAAGTCGATCTTAAGCAAGATAAGGCTTGAAACATGATTTCCAGCCGCAAGATTGATGACCTGTCTCCCCCTGCGCGGATTCGTGCAATTCGTTTTTGTGATGAATGCGCGAAACGAGGGATTGACGTCTTAATCTACTGCACATACCGGGACAATGAGGCGCAGGCTGCCCTGTACGCGCGGGGGCGCACCGTGAAAGGTTCCAACCCCAGGTTGCTCAAGCCTATGGGTGATATCGTTACGAATGCGAAACCCGGCGAAAGTTGGCACAATTGGCGAGCAGCGTTCGATTTTGTTCCCATGGTCAATGGTAAGCCTGCCTGGAATGATACCAAGCTGTTCCAGCAGTGTGGCGAGGTAGGTGAGTCCGTGGGGCTTGAATGGGCAGGGAGGTGGCGCGGATCCCTACGCGAGACTGGCCACATGCAGTACACCGGCGGGCTTACGATTGCCCGGATGCGGGCGGGCGCATCTTTGGAGAGTATGGCATGAACGATTTTCTTCAGAAGGTTCTTCCGTGGCTGGGCGCCGCTGCAACAGGGGGTGTCCCCGCACTTGTGGTCATGGCTGCAAAAACTGTCAGTGAGGCTCTGGGCGCGGACATCAAACCGGAAGCAGGGGCTATCGCATCCGCTGTTGCGGGCGCCACCCCTGAGCAGATTGCAGCCCTGAAAGACAAGGATAATGAATTCATGCTCCGTATGCAGGCGCTCGGATTCCAGAACACCCAGGAAATGGCCAAGCTCGCTTTGCAGGCCGACGCTGCTACCATGGCGGATGTGCAGGACGCCCGCGCCAAGCACGCCCAGAACGCCAACGTCTTTCGTCTTGGGGTAGTCATCCTTTTGACTTTTGCGATAATGGTCGCCCTTTCTCTGTGGGGATCCTACCTCCTGTTGTCCGGGGGCATCACGGTCAAAGATGTGGGCATCGTTGCTGCGGTGTTCGGTTTCCTGGGGAGTCTTGTGGGCTATGCGGCCGCCAACGCTCAGCAAGTTGTGAGCTTCTTCTTCGGTTCCTCCAAGGGAAGTAGCGACAAGACCGACACTCTTGCCAAAGCATTGGCCGCCCTCGGCAACTCCACAAAGAAATGATCCTTTGTGGATTGGTGTGGAGGCTGGTCCCCTCCACACCTTGCGCACAGGTTAGAAATGGCCTGTGCGTCTTTTTATCAGTTGGCATAGGGCGACAATAAATAAAGCACTGCCTCCACTGCAAATCAGGCGGTCAGGATGCGTCGGAACATTGGCGCTCCTGTGCTAGTTTGCGCTGGAAGTTAGTCACCCAGCCTGCGAAATCGTTCACGTTGCCATGATACGTTTTTCCCTTGTGTTGCCACGTATTGCTCCCGGGGTAATACATGACTGCCCCTCGTTCCGTGTCAACACGGAAAACGTTCTTGCTCTGCTCCCGAGCAAGAATTCCAAGTTTCGCCAACGCTTCCGCGTTCGCTACGGTTCGCTTTTCGCGCCGCTCTTTCATGTGCTCCCGGTGATCCCGGAAAGCGTCGCCCATATCACCCATTACAAGCTCCTTTCTGTGTTGCTGCGGGTTGTGTATTGCCAGCAGGGGCCGCGATCGCAACCCTGCCACTAGCTGTGTACAGGGGGTGCTGATCTCGGCCCCTTCCGCCTTTCTCACCACGTATAAAATCCAGTGCAGACGCCAAGATAGCCACCGGTGGAGTTGGGTCGGCGAATGAGTTCGCTGAGGTTAATGCAGCCCACCCAGCGGCCCCATGCTTCAACGTAGAATACCACGTAGTCAGCCATCGGGGCATCCTTGCGTTGGTCACGGTCAAAATGAGTAGCGGCGTGCTGGGCCATTGCAGCGGTCGCCTTTTCAGCAGCAGCTTGCGTGGCGTAGTTCTTGCAAGGGTTCTTGTTTTCCTTGCGGTATGCTTCGATCCGGGCGGTAAGGTCGTTAATGATGTTTGCCATTTCGTTCTCCTATTGCGTTGCAGATGAAAAATTATAGGACGAATTATTCCTGCAACGCAATAGGATACAAAAGCGAAGGGTTATTCCTTCTCTTCGATGGTCACCAACGCGGTCTTGGCCCGGGTCGTTGCAACATAGCAGAGGTTCGCTTCTTGCTGCTGTTGCCACGGTTGGCGGGCCCACTTGCTGGGGCATTGCGAGCGGTTGAGCCAGAACACCGTGTCCGCCTCCAAACCCTTTGCCTTGTGAATGGTGCTGAGTACGGTGGCCGCACCCGTGGAGGTGAAGAGTTTGTCAATCACAGCGGTCAGGTCTGCCACCGCATGTTGGCCATCATCCATACCGTCAGCAATGCAGCGGATGGCAGAACACTGGTCTGCGATTCGGTCCATCTTGGCTTCGTCGCCTTTAGCGCGAGCCTTCTCCAGCTCACGCTCCTCGTATTGCGCCAGTTTTTCCAGCAACTGGTCAACCGTTTGCACCTTCATCTTCTGGCACAGCTTCACCAGCCCTTGCCCGATCTCGCGGCCAAGAATACGGACGGGGACACGATTGCGGAGCATCTTAAAGCCGAGAGCGATAAGTGGGCGGGTCGTACGACAGACAACCAAATCACCAGCTTTGAAGTCGGAGACCCTCCAGTCGTTACCCATATGCATCACAATGCCCTCAGGCGCCCCGGGTGCCGCCTCAATATGGCTCACCCACTGCTGCGCGTACTTGACCACAGCGGTCGGGCAACGGTACGTTACGGTCAGCGGCAGGCGTTCACAATTGAACTCATTCGCAATCAGGTTCAGCGAATTGCTGTCAGCACCCCTGAAACCGTAGATGGCCTGTGCGGGGTCACCCACTGCAATAATGCGGGAGCGCGGACCCATGATCTTCCGCAGAATGGCACGCTGGATGGCATTGGTGTCTTGGGCCTCGTCAACGAACACCACTGCGAAGGTGGGCAACTTAATGCCGTCCTTGACTGCCAGATACAGCATGTCGTCGAAATCAACCATCGGAGACGCGTTGCTGTGGTCAAGCAGCCCCATAGACAGCTTGATCCCGGTGTCCAGATCCGCTTCTTCGTTGTCGGTTTCCAGGTCATGCAAGATCACGATATCCAGCCATGTCTGATACGTGTCGGGGAGCAGGCAGCCCACTCCGACCTGCTTGGCGAGGCCAACCAGACGAGTGATAAACGAACCGTAGAGACGGCGCTGATCACCGGTGTAGTTAGCGTCAATGAGTTTGCGGAGCTTGTCAGCGTCAACTGTAGCAGCTCCCCGCGACTTCAGGACGGGACTGTATGTGAGCGAATGGAAGGTACGTGCGTTGACCCCGCGTCCCTTGAGTTCATCAGCGATCGTTTTATTGAAGGCCAGAAAGATGGTGGACTGCGTAGCGGGTACGCGGTTCATACCTTCAATAATGGTGGTAGACTTGCCGCTACCTGCGACAGCCTCGATCAAAGCGTTCCCGTGACCCTGCTCGATGAACGAAAAGATATTCTGTTGATAGTCGGACCAGTTGCGTGTCATGTTGCTCTCCAGTGTGCTGCGGATGACGTATTATGCACAGAATTGTTCTTGTCAAGCAATACTGGACTAATTCGTAGGGTTATGCGTATGCAATCTCTTGCAGGATTTTTTCAGCTTCCTTGATGTACCAGTCATGGTCAACGTCGCCTGGGAACTGCTCAGGGAGCTCCATAAGTGGCCGCGCCCCCTGTGTGCGGGGTACCTGTGCGCCACTGGTGGCCACTACAATGTTCCCCTCACACCCTGCCGCGTAATACCAGCGGATGGACTTGCCCAGATAGACCCCGTCTTTGTACCCGCCACCCTTGACTGTACGAACGTTCACAAACTTGCGGATGTCAGTGCACTTCCGAATCGTTTCCGCGATTGGTGTTCCATGCACTACCTGAGCAATTACCGCGTCAACGCAGATGGAGTTCGTGGGGTTCTTTTGCAGCCCGCTCTTGGCATAAGCCCCTTTGAGCTTGCTGTATGTGAACGAACCGTCCTTGTTCTTGATGGGTTCCTTGTAGACCGCGATGTAGTTGTTCACGTCACGGCTGTAGAGCGCCCGGTACTCGGTTTCTTCGGTTTCAAACCCCGTATCGCGTTCCCATTGCCCAATGACCCAATTGAGTTCATCCCGCCTTGCTTTGGGGCATTTGATTGCGATACCGTCGGTATTGGCACTGACCACAGTGATGCCCCGCAGCTCCAGTCGCTCAATCAGCATTAGTAACGACAATTGGCCCGTGATGGTAGTCTGGATTAGGAGGTCCGGGCTATACAGTGCACTGAAGCGACTACCTAGCTTGCCAAACGACCCATTGATAGTGATCTTGAGCGAGTCGGCAATAACCTTGTTCCCAGACTTCTTGGCCTGCAAACGGCGTTCAACAATTCCTCGATACACCTTTAGGAAATTTGCCCCGAGATGGTGGGGGTACAATCCGAGATTCAGAATGATGAACGGATAGTACGACGTCACGTCCCGGTCAACAAGAATGGTTTCATCGTCCGCAATGGTTGCCTTACGCTCTTCGCTGCTGTGCAACCCGCCAACCCCCATCCGGTACACGCCATCGGCAATCTGCAGCTTGAGCTCTTTGAGCTCCTCAGGCATTCCAATATTGCCTTCGTCACTAACAATGAACCTTGCGTGTCGAACAACATTCAACGCCCAGTTCATCAACGGGGTTTCGTATCGAATGAAATTTGGGATGCGATAGCTGTAGGCCGTACCAGGCTCAATTGTGGGCGGGAAGATGCGGTGCCCACTCAGGCGTTCGAGTTCTTCACGAATCACAGCTTCCGCAATCTGCGCGTCGGACTTGCTTCGCAGGTCCATTCCGTACTCGCTACTCAGAGACTCACGAAGCGACAACTGCTCTTTCAGTGCATCATGCAGCATCTGAGTATTAACAAGATCGTTCACGCAATACCATCGAACGATCGCCATCTGGTTACTGTTGAGAACCGTGTCGGGATGAAACGGCAGGTCCTGCATCTTCGGAGCATGTAACCGCCCACCGTAGATCTTTAACGAAGCGCGAAGCGGAGCAACTTCAATGAGGTCAATGTGATCAAGCTTCAGTGCTTTCACCTTAGCACTGCGCAGAACGTCCGATGGGCGTGTACCATTCACAATGATTTCAAACGTCGCACCCTTCAGCTGAATATTGCTTCTACCGGCAAGAGCAAGGGCGAGAATTGGGGCGTCATACTGGTTACCGTTGAAACTGACAATGGTGAAGTTTTCAATAATCCATTTCAGTTTCGGAATGTTTAGCGGGTGGGTTGGCGTCAGTTCAAAGTAGACAACCCGCTTCCACGTCTGAGACCAGAACGCGATGAGGAAATAATTCTCGTAACACTCGATGTCGTACACCAGTCGGTCACGGTTTACAGCAGCTTGGACCAGTTCTGCGTCAGTAAACCGTTGCACCGGGAACTTCAACGCAAGCTCTAACCCGGGGAGGTAGTCTGGGCGCAGCCATACGGGCTCAGGGGGCGCGATGCGCTCCTTTTCTTTCTTCGGGGGTTTGGGCGGAGGTGTGTCGTCCCAAAAGAACCCAGCCATGTCAGGACGAGCCATTACTGCTTCATCCCGATAATAGCGCCCCGTAGGCGTTCACCAAAGAACATGCACGGGTTTGGATACGCGCTCCAGTCAACAGTTTTCACAACATCGCGGATTGACTGCAACATGTCGAACGCGTAGACCCCGCTGTGGTCAAACCCCTCAATCTCGTAGCCAGCCCCTTCGCTTTCGTCAGTATGGGTGCAGACTCTCCCGGGTTGAAAAAAGACACGACCCATCTTGTCGCAGAAGGGTTTGATGACATCCATTGCCGCGAATATTCGCTCGTCCACAGGCTTCGCATCGCTAGGCCGATCGAGCACCTTACGCAAGTCCGGCCATTTCGTTTCAAGCAACTGAGTTCGGATCCAGCGGTTCTCACTGTAGTGGAACGTGATGCTGTTGGCGTCCATCTGAATGGAAGTGGGTGGTTCGTTTACCCGCAGCATCTCTTTGATTGCCGCGCGTGGAACGTTGATGGGGTGAGGAACCTCCGCCCCGGTCCAGTATTCAACCAGCACGACGTTATTCGTAGCGAATGCGCTTTGACCAAGCAAGAGCACGCCGTTGGACCAGGGCCGAGAAGCGTCATCCCCTATGACTGGGTAAATCACTTTGAACGCCTGCAGCAGTGCAGCCCCATCGATAGCCACATGCTCGCCGCTGGGCATCACGTGTGGCGTGTCACCATCGACGCAGTCAATGAAGGCTTTGAACTTGCCGCTCTTGATAGATAAGCGCCCACCGGGGGTCATGCTCATCTGTACCGTGTCTTCGCAATTCCCGATAGCGCGGATCAGTGGGTCAGCTTTCGGGTTGCATTTGATATCGAATGCAATGGGGCTGCAGATTGCCAGTACCCCGTTGTAACCGCGAACCGTTCCATTCTCAATTGCGAAGTGGGTGAGGGCTGGAATAAATTCTTTTTTAGCAATTGACCCCATGACAAATTTCAATTCAGATAACATAACGGTTTCCTTTTTAGCGTTCTCAACGGGTGTCAAATATTGAAGGTTGTTATGCACATGCAGACCCGACACTAGTTTCCCCTGCAAGGGGATAATATGGTCAACGTGCATTCCCTTTGGGCAGTTCTTATACACCAAATTAATTTTCTTAAGATCAGCCCATTGGGGCGTCCTATTCATTTTGGATGCGTTTCGCTTTGCTTCTAAAGATTTTCGCACTTCGGCGTTCTTCACCGCGGAACGTCGGTTGTAAACAGCTTGCATTGAACGATTTTGTTCTGCGTATTCCCGTTGATATAGATTGTAAGCATCTGGGTCGCTATGTCTTTGCAATCGGACCGTTAAAAGATTACACTGAACGCAACCTTTACCCGCTACATACCTTTCTGAGTTATGGCCGTGCTTACACGGAATCCCCGTATAGTATCTTTTCAAACCCTTATTGATAGCAGCTTCTCTACTTATTATTTCTAGCACAGCAAACCTTAAAACAGTGTTTGCCGCAGTTCGCGGAAATTGATTTTTTCACGTTCATGGTTCATCTGGTCACCGATGGCCATGTACCCGTAAATGTTAAACGCAGCGCGGGATTCGTACACGGTACTCAACCGCTCATAATCGAACCCCTGCTCAGCGAACGACTTAAGAACTTCTTCTCGTTCCATCGGGCTCAAGTTGCAGACGTGCTGCCCCGCGTCATGCCGTGACGGACTCTTTTCAGACACTGATATGGGGCCCCATTGCGGGGTGACAACACCACCGAACGCAGCCGATTGAATCCAGGATGAGGAGTCCACACTATACCAGTCATAGCGCTCCATGATCGGTATGGCGGTGATACCGAATCCGTGAACTTTGATTTTTGCACGCCCTGACCCGCTCAGGAGGTATCGATCCCAAATTTCGTCCAGCCATACCATAAGCTGCGAGCTTGAAGCCCCCACCATACCCCCCAGCGTGATGTATTCGTAGTTCTCAACGTAGTGCTGGAGGTACCGGGGATCTTCCCCAAAGTGGTAGCAAGGCAGGGGGCGGACACCGCGGGCTTCCATTTCCAACTGGTTGCGGTACGTCTGCAGAGCGTCACCGATACCGTCAAGCACAGAGGCCATCAGCGCCCCGTCCTCAACGCGGATGATGTCAATATTTCGTTTGATGTAGTTGCAATATTCCTCAACGCTCAAGGTCACCCCTAGCGTGTAGGCAGAGAAGGCTCCTGAGTCTAGAAACACTTTGGCCCCATCCATTCGCATGGCGTCCACGAAACGTTGCTTCCCAACATAGTGCCAGGATTCCAGAACGTGCATGGCCGAGTCCGCAATCACCTTTTCACGTTCGTTCAACTTGGCGTATCGAGCACTTTCACATCCGGCGCGATAACCGTTCGTATAGAGAGCTGCGAGGAATAGATTCATCAGACTAGGTCCCAAAGACAACAGCAGGGCCGAAGCCCTGTGTGTATTTTACAGCCGGCGGTGCTTACTTCGCAAGCGACAAAAACTCAGAACGGGTCTGAGGTTCGTCCTTGATGACGCCGCGAAGAGCTGTGGTCACTGTGTGGTGGCCTTGCTGACAGATGCCCCGTGATTCCATGCACATGTGCCGCGCACGAATGAGCACGCCAACGCCCACCGGTTGCAGGTGCTCAACCAATGCATCGGCAATCTGGTCGGTAAGCCGCTCTTGTACCTGGAGCCGCCGTGCGAATGCATCGGCCAACCGAGACAGCTTGCTCAGCCCCACGATTTTTCCGTTCGGGATGTAAGCGATGGAACAGGTACCGAAGATGTCTGCCAAATGGTGTTCGCATTTGGAATAGATGGGGATGTCTTTGACAAGGACCATCTGGTCGTATCTCTCGCCACCATCGTTGAACACCTTGAGCAGCGACGGAATGTCGACATTGTAACCGCTCGTCCAATGTTCCCAGGCCTTGGCCACACGCAGGGGAGTGTCGGCAGTTCCTTCGCGGCCGAACTCGGGGTCGATCTGGCTAATCAGGATTTCAGCTGCGTTGGCCAGATGCTCACGTTGCGACGAACCGTTGCTGCGGAATTCGTAGCGCCCCGGGGTCGTTTGACCATAGTTATACTTGTCGGTCATATCAGCCCTTCATGTAGATGGCGCTGTTGGCACCATGTTCGCGGACTTCGACACTGACGAGGCTGCAACGCGGGGAATAGCCGTAATCCCGCAGCCACTGCTCCGTGACTTCGTAAATCATCCGTGCGAACGATTCACAGCCGGTCGCGGGGACAACAACAACCTGGGCCAGCCCCATGCCTTGCAACGAAGACAGGTAATCCAGCTCGGGGTCATCTTCCGCCACCAGCAGCTTGTGATCGAAGGTGTCTTCCAGAATTCCCTTCAAGCTCTTCAGTGACCCAAAGTCAACGACCCAATTGCGAACGTCGAGTTCTTCAGCCTTGAACTCGAAGCGAACGGCCAGCGCATACCCGTGCAGGAAACGGCAATGCGAATCGGCTCGCCATTGGCGGAAGCAGGCGCTCAGGCCAATTTCGTGGCCGTAAGTTTTGGTGGAACGGTATGCCATGGTTAGTCTTTCTCGTACTGGATGACCTCGGGGAGGTTGTTGATTTCAAATGCCTTGCGGCGCATGTAGCAAGGGCCACAGGTGCCGCAATGACGTTCACCTGCCCGGTAGCAACTCCAGGTCAGGTGCATCGGGGCGCCGACTTCATTGCCTAGCGCGACGATCTCGTGTTTCATCAAATTGCCAACAGGCATGATGACTCGCATCCGCTTCCCGTCACCAACGGCAAAGGGGAGCAGATCATTGAAACGAGCGATGAATTCGGGTTCATTGTCGGGGTAAGCCCCTGCTTCCTCCAGGTTGTTGCCAAGGACGATAGTGCTGTAACCCCGTGCCTCAGCGAAGGCGGTCGCTACACTGAGGAGCAACAAGTTGCGAGCTGGGACCCACTCGTGAGCAAACTCCGCCCCCTCCTCACCCCCCGCCACCTTGCTATCGGGGTCCAGCAGCGGCGAATCGCTTTTGCTGTACACGGGCAAAGGGAAGAGCGTGATCTCGGCCCCTAGGGCCTGCGCCACAGCTTGCACCGCCTTCACTTCGGGGCCTTCTGCACGGCTACCATACTGGAAATGAATCAGGTGCACCCGGTAACCCAAGACCTTCTGGGCATAAGCCGCACTGACCACACTGTCGAGGCCGCCGCTGCACACGACAAGGGCTGTTTCTTCCTTACCCTGTTCCTTGTACAAAGATTCAAGATGGTTCACACCCCAATGGCAGAATGTTGCGGAGGTATACGGGGGCAGCATTCTCGGAGTGTACCGGTTCGGAAAGTAATTCCTGGCGCTAGCAAAGAAAATTCCATACTCGGTTTCGATATACCAAACCGGACGGTAATTCGCCGCCACGAACAGTTGATCGGGTTTAGCTCGGTGTGTAGCCAGAATCGCGAAACTGCCTTTCAGCTTTCTGACGCATTCGTTGAATTGCTGTGCTGTGGGCACAGCAAGTTCCGCCAGCAGTTCAACGATCGCTGCACTATCGATGTCCGACGGGTAGCTGTGCGTCCGTAAGCCCTTGTCGTTGGCGATCGTTCCGTTGTGAACGATCGCCCAGTTACCAAGGGAATACGGCTGCTGATCGAACTTGTTCTTGACACCGACATACTCGGTTGTCGGTTCCGCGCGGAGGTTGGCAATCACAACCGCATCCCCAATAGTCCCCAGGAACTTGGGCGGGTTATGTACCGCGTCAGCGCATTTGTGCACATCCCGGGATACAACCGGGGGCATGATACAACCCCGGTTGATCATGTATCCGCGCCCATCTCGCCCTCGCTCATGGCTGCGATCCCAAATGGTCGCCAGAATGTCGTTCACCTCTGCCAAGGAGGACGGGGTGGATACGCCGTGAAGAACTGCCCCAATGATTGCACACATGTGGTCACTCCATGTTGATAATCTTGTGAATCTGAAGTTGCAGCGTGTAACCGAATTGCATCACCGACTTGATGCACGCCTGCAAATTCTCCGCATTCGCAGCGATGTTCTTGTCGTCACATGGTTGGACGTAAATCGGAACGTCGTAAACGTCGGGTCTGGCAACGAATGGGGATGCAGTATGCCCCAATGCAACCATGGGCAGCCCGTCGTCCTCAACTTCGCCCGCGCGAATGACGTATTTGAAGGCACAGGCGGAACCTTCAATATCCTTGTGGATCTTCCCCGTCTTGGGACTACACACGATGAAGCACCCGTCCGGTCGAGTTACATCGCGGTGCACCATACGAAGAAAGGACGCGCTCGGAACCCCGAGGGTACCGTTCGTCTCGATCTGCACTCTGTAACCTTCATTTACGAGTGTGCGGACCAGAACTTCAATATCCTGGCGGAATGGTTCCCCACCCGTAATGACCACAAGGTCATTGGCCCCTAGGAAAGCTTTCACGCGCCCCAAGATCTCGGCAGGTGTCATCACTTCACGGTTGGAGGTGTAGTCGGTGTCACAGGCAGGGCATTGCAGGTTGCATCCTGCCAGACGCACGAACACAGCTTGTTGTCCGGCAAACGGGCCTTCGCCCTGGATGGTATTGAAGATGGAGTGGACAACGACTTCGCCGTCGTCCCGGAAATGACGTTTCTCGATGGGTTGGGAATTGGTGATTGGGATCACTTTGGCTCCGGTAGTTTGCAGGCATCAGCCTGGGGATTGCGGATTAAAAAAGCCCAGCCCGAAAGGAGCTGGGCTCGGGTCTGCGTATTGTAACGCAGATCAGGCGGCGGCACCTTGACCGGCGTCAGCCTGGGCCGGAGCCGGCTTCACGATGCGGCCCACCAGACCGTGGAACTTCTTCCAGCGGGCGTACTCGGTGCGGATGTTGCTGGTGTTCAGGCCCTGGGCTTCGCCGGTGGTCAGCAGATCGGCAACGGCAACCGGGGAACCTTGTGCGGCGGACATCTGGTCGGCCAGGCTCCACACCTTGCCACACAGGCCGTCCGGGCCGGGGCGGCGGACGCCGTTCTGCATCGGCTGCTTGGCGGCTTCCTTGGCGGCGAGCTTGGCAGCCTTCTCGGCTTCCTTGTCAGCCTTGGCCTTGGCGGCGGCGTCCTTCTTGGCTTGGGCTTCAGCGTCCTTGGCGGCCTTGGCGGCAGCCTTGGCCTGCTTCTCGGCTTCCTTCTTGGCAGCGGCTTCCTTCGCGGCAGCGGCCTTGGCTTCTTTCGCAGCAGCGGCAGCGGCGTCTTTGGCCTGCTTGGCAGCAGCTTTTTCGGCAGCCTTCTCGGCAGCGATTTCTTCTTTGGTCTTTTCGGTCATGATATACTCCTGATGGTTGGTTGAAAATGTCTTGCGACGGAATTGGACTTTAGACGAGGTAGAGTTTGATTGCAAGTCTTTTTGTCAGACAGTCAAACGGAGCTTTTGCCACTCACCCAGCGCAGTTGAGCTCGTGGTCTTCTTGACCCCGTGAGCCGTCTCCAGCTCGGCCATTATGGCCCTGCGCAAAGTAAGCACAGCTTGCACATCTTTCGGGCTTCCAGCATCGGCCCACATCTTGTCGGCCACTTCGAAAATTACAGTCCGATTGCCGCCGCGTGGGGCCGCTGGGCGTGCAGCCAAGGGCATTGCGGGGGCTGGGACCGGATCAGGCTCTGTGGGCTCCGCTTGCACTTGTACAGCCTGTGCAGCAGCCGCTTCGGGACTGCTGGCCAAGGTTGCAGGAGTGAAGAGTTCGTTCAAGGGTTGAGCTTCGACGCTCCCCTTCAGGTAACGATAGAACCCCTTGTCTTTCGAATCGATCTTGGAAGCCTGGACGATAGCATCTTGTCCAGCATCACTTTCGGGTAGCGCACGGGCTGCCCCCAGCACCATTTCGATTAGGTGTTGGTGTGAAAACCCCTCAAACTTGTGGCCAGTCGTGTGCTTGTACAGCAGACGAAGGTCGAGCTCGGTCAGGTCGGGGAAACGACTTGCCACGTCAATTCGGTACACACCGACATGACAATGCGCCACTTCGATTTGGCACAGAGCGTTGAGAACGGCCTTGTCATGATGCTTGTGACGAAAGGCTAGCGATTGTTTATCGAGAAGGATGTACATTTCGATTTCCAGTTTTACGAACGATTGTTCCATTGCAATTGTACACATTTCGTTCCGGGCTGTAAGCCCGCCCCATAATCTGCTCAGGCTCCTTGTAGAGAAAGACGCAACCTTGCGGGGCTTCAACTACCCAGAAGAAGACCCCGACAAGGATACAGAACAGGAAATAGAAGAACGCTCCCACTTCTTGTTCATAGATAGCCCAGAGGGCAGCAATGGTGAACAGAATTGTCCACGTTGCTGCCGGAAGGTTTTCCGGGTTCATTGGCGACCCTTAATGCCGTTGAACTTGCGCCAGGCATAGAACTCGCAGCTCACGTTCGTGCGGTTCCAACCATTCCCGTCGGCGAAGTCGGCAAGCTCACCCGCATTGATGGGCCGACCGTTGATGGAGCGGAACTCGTCAAACAGGTCCCACACCTTGCCGCAGACGGTGCCGTTCGACGGGCGCTTGACGCCGTTTTGCACGGGGCGGTCCTTCTCGATCTTGTAACCCTTGCGAACGACCTTGGGGACGAAGGGGGCCGGGGTCCTGACCACGCGGGGGCGGGGTTGCGCTTTGGGCTCTTCCTCCGACTCGGTGACCACTTTGCCGTCAATCACTTTGGTCGTAGTGCCGACGTTGGCGGGGGCTTGCACGTTACCCAGCAGGGCTCCGAACGGGTTGGCAGCGACGGGGGCATCACCTTCGACCTCATCGGTGATCACCGTGTCGGGGTTGTTCCCCGAAAGCACAGTGTCTTTCTGGGTTTCAGCGGCGGGGGCGATGCCGTTTACTTCGACTTTGTAGTGTGCCTTCAGAGCAGCACGCATCCCAGCATTGTCCAGCTTGCCGTAGCTGATGCTGGCTTCGCGGCAGGCTTGACGAAGGTCATTCTTGCCCATTGCTTCGATTTGATTGCGGTCCATGTTGCGTTTCCTTTACGTTGGAGGGTTAGGATTCATGCACCATCGTTGCGTGCATGAAACGTATTATGGACGAAACTTCAAGCCGCGCAAGCCCTTTGACAAAATAAATTTCTATCAGCTTTCACTTGATGATTACTCAGAACGGAATATCATCATCGATGTCTTCTAAAGGTGCAGCACTAGCAGGGGCCTTGGCAATATTAGCGTTGAGCGCTGGTCTACCGTCGGTCGGTTCGTTAACCCCAAAGGCGCTCCCATCAAAACAATAGGCCAAGATTTCTGGGTACTGCTTATTTGTCCATACGCGCAAGTGAGTTGGCGCTGTGAGTGTGAGAACTTGTTCTAAGGCAGCGTCAACTCCGTCGGGGAACTCAGCCCCCTCAGATCGCTCTTTCCACCAGAGTCTTGCCTTACGCTGAGCCCAGCCCTCATGTTCAATGCAAACGTACTCACTGAAGGATTTCAGGTTGCAATAGTACGTCACCTTCAGTGTGTTAGGGCGCCCAGCTTTTTGATGTTTGCTGAAAGTGATATGATCAACCTTGAAAACGTCAACGACGGGCATGTCTCCTTTGATGACTTGGTCTTCTGCTGCTGTGCGTTGGATCTTGACTTGGAAAGAAAACTCAGCTCCGCAGTATTCGCAATGTCTAACCGATGCGTGATTGTAGGTTGCGCAGCTCCCGCACAGCTTAACAGGTGCTTCCCCACCCCCTGCACCCTTCTTGCGGGGAATTACGGGGTCGTTGATTGGCCCAAGCCGTCTTGTGTTCCCCGCAAAGTCAAGAATGAGGCAATTCTCTTTCTTGTAGTGCTGACAAGTGAACGGACGTGTTCCACGGCCAAGCATTTGCACCCACAGCACAGTGGACGCAGTTGGCCTTAGCACAATGATGCAGTCGATCGCGGGGTGGTCGAACCCTGTGGTCAGAACGTTGTTGTTCACGGCTGCGCGATACTTCCCAGCTGTAAATTCCAAGATAGCTTGGTCCCGTGCCTTGTCGCCCATCTTGCTGTGGATGGCCACAGTTGGGATGCCCATGTCGTTCAACAGGTCGGCAATGTGTTCCGCATGCTCGACGCCGGAAGCAAAGATGAGCCAACTCTTGCGGTCCGCTGCAACCTCTAGGACTTCGTCGATTGCGGCTTTGGTGATTTCCATCTTGTCCACCGCAGCCTGCAATTCTGACGGGATGAAGTCGTTGTTCCGCATGTGCACACCATTGACATCAAGCATCATGCGGGTCTGACGCGGAATGAGTGGGGATAGAAACCCTTCTGCGATCAGCCTGTTGAACGCTTCAAGTCCCGTCAAGTCGTAACAGATGTCGGTGAAAATTCCATCGTCGGTAATGCGACCGGTTCCTAAGCGCCATGGGGTTGCAGTGAGTCCCACGACTTTGAGGTTTGGGTTGATGGACTTCAAGTCGTTCAGGAACTTGCGATACAGAGTCGCTTCATTAGGGCTCACCAGATGAGCCTCGTCGATGAATACGAGGTCAATATGCCCGAACTGCACAGCCTTCTTAGCAACCGAACCGATCCCGCCGAAGGTGATGCTGCCATGCAGGTCCTTACGCCCAAGGCCTGCGCTGTATATACCTGCTGGGGCTTGCGGCCACATGGTAATCAGCTTCTTATGGTTCTGCGCGATCAACTCTTTGACATGGGTGAGCACCATTATCCGCTGACCTGGCCAATAGTAGAGGATCATCTGCAGAATCATGGCAATCACGACAGACTTGCCCGTGCCCGTAGGCATGGCAATGATTGGGTTCCCCTTCTTCTCTTGGAAGTAGTTGAAGACGCTGTACGTCGCTTCAACCTGATAGTAGCGTGGCTGAAGCAGCATGTTAGAACGGTTCGTAAGCGTTGCACGCAGCAAGTTGAAGCTCGGTTGTGAGTACCAATTCTTCAGCCCCCGGGTTCATGCAATACCACTTCCCGTCTTCGCGGGGCTCACTATGCACGCAGGTTCGGCAGTTGCGCTCAGGCGCCTTCTTCATGTGGCAAACGGGTTTGTGATCGCACCAGCTACATTCGAACCAGCCTGGCGACTTGTTGATCTTCTCGGGCGCAACCTTGAGCATAATGATCTGACGCCCACGGTCGACAAACTGATCGGCAAACATGCTGTCAAGAGGAACGATCTCCGCATACAAATCGTCATCATTCTTGTTGACCGCCATGTACAGCGCAACAGTCAGGCCCATCTTTCGCATGTAGACCTGCATCTGTACGAAATGCTCAAACTTTGACTTCCGAACCCCATCAGCTTTCAGCTTCTGGAAGGACTTGTCATTGTGAGTCTTGAACTCCGTGACAGCGGGGAGCCCCTGGGGCAAGTCGGGCACACCAACTGCAACCCCGTCACCACTTCCCCCAAAATGCCCGCCCATGTCAGAGATGCGGAATTGTTTTCCATTCGCATCCTGTTGGTAAATCACGCACCCAATGGTTAGGAGCAGCGCGATGAATCGAGCTTCTTCCATGTGCCCCCGATTAAAGAGGCGAAGGATGCGGCCACCAAAGACTGGTTTTGTGAACCATCGGAACCCGTACCAAATAGCCCGAGGGCAGTTCCCACCAATCACACTCGCGCCCAAATGAGAGCGATATGGATTCGTATCCAACCCCCGATAGGCATCACCAATGTGCGGAATGACGCGTTCAAGGTGCTGTCTATATGCAGCCCCTTGATCCGCGGCGACTGCATCTTCAATCGCTTTGAGGGTTTTGGTCGCGATATGTACGTTGCGCATGATTGCCCATTATAGAATTAAAAAGGGCGCAGCCTTTACGAACTGCGCCCTTCGGAGAACTGCGGCCTTATTGCTGGGGAGCAGCCCAGGGCGGCGCACCAGTGCCACCAGCCGCGGGGGCAGCCGCCATCCAGGCCGGCTGTGCCGCTTGTGCCGGGTGCGGTGCCGCGGGAGCCGGAGCAGGAGCAGCAGCGGCCGGCGCCGGGGCCGCGGGGGCAGCAGCGGCCTGAGCCCACGGTTGCGGTGCCGCGGGAGCTTGCCATGCAACGGGGCCCGGAGCGGGTGCTGCGGGCGCTGCGGGCGCGGCCCACGGTGCAGCAGCGGCCGGGGCGGGGGAGGCCACGACCTCGTTGATGTTCTTGTAGCCGCTGATCTCGTTGGATGCTTCGTACTGGCCGTCTGCAGGGCGGAGCTTGACCTTGGCCTTGAGGGGCTGATTGTGCAGTTCAGCGGAGTCACCCACTTGCAGGCGGCCGAGAGCGTGGCAGATGGCAGAGAGCTCGCGGTAGGCGATTTCCTGAGCCTGCGGGTTGTTGTTGCGGATGTTGATGCGGGCGTACAGCTTGCGGTTCGCATACTGGCCGTCCAAGACCTTGAAGGTCAGCTCGAGAAAGAAGTTGCCTTCGGTCTTGGCGGGCTTGACTTCGCTGGCCTCGATCATCACGTTGTACCAACCAGCCGGAATCGTCTCGAACGGTTCCGCGGGTTTCACCTTGCTTGCATCAAATTGGATTTGTGCCATTTCCTTCAACTCCTAGAGACAGGGCCTTATGCGGATGCCCATTACCGCGTGAAAACATCGACGCCCGACGATTGGTAGATTGCGTGCGCCACCACATTCCAACCCAGCGCCGGAGGTGCTGGGATTGGGAATTCACCAACTGCGCCGAACCGGTTGCCTGCCACATAGCCAGGCGTCCGACTCAGACCAATGACTCGGCCCTTGTTTTGGGACACAGCCCGGGTCACATTGTCAGTCTTGCTGACAAAGACAGGTTCGTACATGAAGCCCACCACGTCAGCCCACTGCGTGATCATTTCACGCTTGCCGTACGTCTTCATGTTCTTGGGGCTGTGCAACAGCAGGTCCCACGAATCGTATTCACCCGAAGTGGGATCCATCATCTTGGAAGCGAAGACGTGGCACGTCAACACGATGTTGATACCGCCGTACACCGCGAGCTGATCGCAGAGCTTGAGGAAGCTGTCGAACTCCTCGTTCGCAAGCGTGTAGGCCTTGCCATACCCGCCGTGGGCGCTTTCCATCGTGATGGTCTTCTTGCTTCCTTCCCGGAACGCGGGATCACGACGAATCACCGCGTCATGGATGTGTCTCTCCAGCGCTGTTGCACTGTCGAACACAAGCGTCTTGTACGGGAATTGACCCTGTTGGCAGAGAGCGATCGTTTCGTTCATCAGCTGGGTCACCTGCGCGAAGTTCTGCAGCATGGGTGTTTTCGGCACATTCACCCCCGCGTAACCAACCTCAAGCGGCACCAGAAGGGGCTTGGGCATGGAAGCGCAAATGGTGGTCTTGCCCACTTTTTCTTGAGCTGCAATCACAATCCGCAAACCCGCAGGGCTCACGCCGGTTGTGACAGCTCCGAGGATACTGCTCATTTTAGCCTTTCAATCTCGCATTGCTGCGGTAACGTTATTTTAACACGGGTCAGTTCGGATATCACAAGTCGCTAGCTGTGCGAATCGTCTGAAACGTTGGGAATCGCGGTTTGTCCTTGACACCCTTGGGGAACGTCTTGAACTTGATTGGCGCACCAATAAGTAAGGTCTGGTCCTCAAAGTACCGAACCCGTTCATTGTGAGTCATACGCCCAGCGCCGACCGTAATGATCTGTCCTTCATGAAAGAAGACTTTACCGTCATACAGGACGTCTTTCAGCACTCGACATTCCATGGAGCCAACCATTCCATTGGGTTCCATGTTTTCCTGGTGCGTGCTTCTTTCGGTCAGGCCAAGCTCATTGATAGTTGCAGCATTGAGGTTCTTTCTCCCCTCGGTAATACTGGTGACCACAGCTTCGCCATCGATAAAGCGTTTGATGCGCAGCAGGCCGCCTTCCCGCACGGTGGAACGGCCGTCCTTATGAAGACCATCCGGATCGCGCAGGATGACACCTTCATAGCCCATGTCCAACCAATTCGATTCCAGAATATCAAGTTGCGACTTAGTGTCACACCAAACGGAAGGAATGGCTCTGAGGTGTGCTGCGAACGGATGTCCCATACGATGGAGAGTTTCAATCCGTCGTAGTAAGGCGTCGTACCTTCTGATATACGCCAAATCCTCAGTTTCGGACGTCACGTAGTCAAAGAGATGCCATAGGATCCACGGCTCACCTGAAATAGTATTCAGTGCACTTGTGGTCAACCTGCACAAGTCTGGGTGACACTCGTGTTCGGCTGCCATTTCGCCGTCGAACCCAGCCAACTCAGGAACGGAAAAGAAACGAGTGATATGGCGGTTTGCGTGGGTCTTGAGACTGCGCCCCGTTAAAAGCCCCGTCATGTTCAAAGACCGCACCCCGTCAATCTTGGGTTGGGCGATGCAGGGTAGCTTAATTTTCGCTTCCACTGCATCGCTTGCCAGCATTGGTTTGCGGCTCACAGCGGCACCATCTCGCGCACGTAAACCGTTCGGCCGCCCTGGGTTTTCTTGAATACAACCAGAAGGGGCGGTGTCTTGGTGCCCAGACCTTTGCTGATCAGGTAGGCCAGAAAGGTGGGCTTGAGTTGCTGGATGGGTTTCATGCCATCACCTCCTTGTAGAGCTGCATCAACCCCGGGATGTGGGGCTCAAGCAATTCCACGATCGCATTAGCGTAGGCACGAGCCTCCACCTGTGCATGGGAATGTTGCCGGAGCGACAGGAAATGCATCAGGTTGCGCAGGTCCTGCTTCCAGAGCCAGTGGGTGTAGTGGTTGAGGGACAGGAACATCCGCGCATGCTCCGGAGCTACCCCCATCGAAATGGCGCGGAGGTATTCCAGATAACCCGAGCGACAGTGCTCGTCCAGGGAATACTTGAATTCCAGTTGAGTCCCGCCGGGCAGGTTGTCCTCCTGCCCCTGCTTCTTGTCTGCAGCTTTGCCACCGACAGTTTCGGGGATGTACCACTCGGCGGGCAGCGTGACATAACGTCCGCTCACCTCGTTGAGTGAAACGGTACGGTGGCGCACGAATTGCCGCGCAACGAAGATCGGAAGCTTCATTTCCAGCCACACCTCGATGGACTCGAACGGCGTCATGTGCCTGTTCAGCATCAAGTACCGGTTCAGCTTCATCTCCACTTCGTAGCTGCGGGACTGGTCCTGCCCCTCGAAGCTCATGCGGGCGCTATTGGCGACGTCGGTATCGTCAGCGTCGAAGGGTCGGTCGGTGTCGAAGAACCCTGCACCGTCCTTCACATAAGGCCGCCGCGTGGGCCCCGCAAGGTTGCGGAGCCGCACGAAGCCATGGTCCAAGACTTTGACTTCGTGCATGGCGTCAGGCGTGGATGTCCGGAACGCTGGTGCTGGCGCGAATGGCGTTGACCGCGTTGCCCAACTTGATCCGGGCGGTGCTGTGTGCCTGCTTGGCCGCCTCGAGCTCACGTGCCGCTTTCTCGAACGCCGTGTTGGCCGTCTTCAGACGGGTGGTGGCCTCGGAGACTTCGACTTGGATGGCGCCGAGGTCAACCGAGGGGGCCTTGGTGGTGTTGGTCTTTTTCATCAGTGAATTTCCTTGGAGTCGGGGTTGGTTTGCTGCGCTTGCACGTCCTCGCGAACGCCTTCCATGACCCGCATCGAGCACCCGATCAACTCGTTCTGCAGAGTCATGAATTGAACCGACTTGTCACCCGCCATGCCCTGGTGGTATTTGGGCATCGGGTTTTCCGTCGTCGCCTCGATCACAGCGATGTTGACGCTCATGATCATGTGCGGGTTCTGTTCGATCAGGTCGGCCACGCTGCGCAGGTAGCGCACGCATTCAGCGCTGTCCCACATCGTACGGCGATGCTCCTCGTCCATGGACAGGAAGGACTGATGGAGCTCGGCCAGGACGGCGTCCGTATTGGTCTGCAGGTTCGTGATGCGGGAATGGTATTCCTTCATCACTGCTGCATCCAGATCGGGGTCCTCGGCTTTGACCTTTTCGTGGGTGTCGTTGTTCATGATTGTTTGCCTGCCTTTCTTGTGGCTTTGGGTTTCACGATTTCCATCGCGGGGGAACCAGGCCTGATGAGTAAGCACTGGTCGAAGAGCTGTTGCTGTTCAGTCGTCAGCTCGTTATACTTGGCCTTGGCCAATTCAGGTTTCCAGCGCAGCACGTCTTCAGGAATTGCTGCTTCTGCGAACCGTCCGCGGTTGGCTTGCCACACAGCCTCGTCCACGTTGCGCTCGAGGCTGTAGGTACCCTTGAGCTTGAAGCCGTCGGGCAAGTCGAACGTATTCGTCCCTTCCTTGGGCTTCGGGAAGTAGTGGGTGAAAAGTTGCTTGCGCAACGTCATCTCACGCCCCTTGACGTCCGCCAGCTGCTTCTTCAGCAGATACCAGTCCTCCAACGCCTTGGCGGGGTTGAAGGGGGTGTTGGGCGGGATCGCTGCCATGGGCTCGTTATGGGGCAGAGGAGCGATGAGAAGCAGAGAGCCCGTCACGTTGTCGTTCGGGTCAGTCATACGTGCCGCCTTCGCTGTCGTCCGGGTTCTTGCGCTCCACTTCACCGGGCTTGTCAGCGCGGGCTTGAGCGGCGGCATCCTGATAAACGCCCTCGGGGTAGCGCATACCCAGCTTGCGCTGATTGCTTGCGATCACCTCGGTGCGGGACAGACCCGTCACCGCGTAGAAGTTGCACAGGTTACCCCGCACTTCGCCCAGCGCAGTAGCGAGCTTGGCAACCATGTCGCCGTCCAGCGGTTTGCCGTAGACCCACAGCTTCTTGCTCAGGTCCAGGAAATCCGCGCTGTACGTCTGCATGTCGCGGAGCAGCATGTGGCCCAGGCGGGGGCGCTGGGACGTGACACGCTCTTCCGCCTCGGCCACCATGACGCGGAAGTCGATGCCCGTTGCGAAGCGCAGATCGTCCAGCACCTGGATTGCAGCCTCGCAGTAGAACTCGAGGTCACCCGCTTCCTCCACCGTGTTGAGGTGCGACAGGCTGTCAGCCAGCTCCTGCACCTCACCGCTGATGCCGATTGCGGCGTGGACGACCGAGCTGAAGTCTTCGTAGTAGCCGGTAGTCTTGTAGAGGTTTTTCACCATGACGGAAAAGGGAACGGTCTGCATGTGGTTACTCCAAGTTGGTTAGTTATGAGCGTATTATTGTGCTAACGACTGTTTGATTGCAAGCGTCACTTCCAGTACACATCAGGCAGATAGATCACTTTGAAGCAACGCCCCACACTTCCCCACTCAGCCGGGATTTTGTCCTTCGGAAGCTCCATGATGTATCCGTTCTCAACCAGTGATCTGATCGTTGAGTCCAGCGCACCAACGTGCCCGCGTTTGTCTTTGAGAAATGAGTTGACGCGCGATGTTCGAATCTGAAGGTATTTGCGAGGTACACACCCAGCCGTCCGCATCGCATCGGGAATACCATAACCCTGTGTTACAGCACCGGTGAGGAATGAGGCGATGGTGTGGAGCACCTTACGCTCACGTGCCATATCATCATTCCCAACATCACCATCATGCATCTTACGACTCATGACGCGGATGTCTCGGTTCACAACCTCGAGAGCCCAGGCTGCATGTTTAGCGGTAATAAGGGGCGTCACGAAGTTCTCAGCCACGGCCAGCAATGCCGCAATCTTCAGTGACTTCAGGTGTGCCCGGTTCCACATCTGCCTCCACGTTTCGTCGTCCGTGCTGTTGATCTGGTCGTCACAATACTTGTTGAACGTGTCAAGGGTGGTGCGTGATTCCTCGTCGAACGGGACGTCATAGTATTGCCCCGGTCCCAATGCCGCCAACCCCGCTGTAAGGTTGGCGAAGTAGGCGCCAGCCCAATGCGGCACCGGTGAGTTCTGGTTTGGATTGAGCTCAGGTCTGAAACCAACGTGTTCAATGATGAGGAAACGACTCATGAACCCGTCTTGCATCATTGTGTTGGTGAGCGCTTCATAGAACGTGTCAGGAGTCGTTTCGCCTATCATGCTGTATGCGACCCCGTCGGTACTCTTGACGTCCTTTTCCTTGTCCGAGTACCCAATACCGCCCACAATCGTCCCCACCGTGGATTTCTGGTACAGGTTCGTCAGCGTAGTGCGCAGACCGCTCATTGGCCCATGGTCCTGGTCTTCAGCCATCCGCCGCAGTTTCCGTCCAAACTCGCCCGCCACGTTGACAAACGAATGTCGCTCCGCTAACGCTTTCACCAGCGCTGGCCCAGAAGCATAGTCTGCGAAGTCCACGTAACTGAGCACAGCAGGGGCGGTGCCGAAGCCCACATGGTTGATGAGCTTGCTGATACCACTGTGCATCGCTTCCTTACCGATAGCACTGCGGGCCACCAACACAATGTAAAGGTTGAGGCCGCTACCCATCACCTGATAAGCACGCCCACAGAGCCCCGCAAAGAGCCCCAGGGCCGACACAATGGCAACCTCGCGCACAGGTCTGGGCGCAACACTGTAGAACCACTGTGCGATCTCCCCAATTACCCCGGGTGGCCATTCCAAGGCTTTGGGCGGCTCAACCAGGAATCGCGGTCCACCCTTCCCTTCTCCACCTGTGACAACCCGACTCTTGATAAAGACGTCAGCTTGCGCCATCATGCGCTCAACGTTGACCGTCTCGCGCTCCTGCCGCCCACGGATGATCCCGAGCGTGCGGTTCAAGTATTTGTCATTCTTGACCGCCTTCTCCCGCTGACCTAAGCCCGAGGTGCGGAACATGCGGCGCACCTGTTCATTCGACTTGGAGTAGAACGCAAGCATGGACAGCAGGGACAGGTCAGCTTCTGACTGACTCGGGTACTCCCTTTTCCCCTGCCAGTGCCCGCCCCACAGCTCCGCAAACTTGGCACCGTTGGACGCTTCCAGCGCACGCTTGTAGACCGTTGCGTCGTCTTCCGTCGCGTCCACCTCTTGCAGCTCAACGCCGGAGTCCTGCTGCGCCGCACGGATCTCCGCATACAGTTGCTGCAACATCTCGTCATTGGCGACGATTGGGCGGTCAAGGTAGACGTTACCGGTACAGATGATGAAGCGCTCTTGGGAATAGATTTCCACCCCTTCCCGCCGCGCCCCGGGGCCCACCTTCCCCTTCACCCAAATGTGGAACCCTTTGCCCGAACGTGAGCGTTCCGTATAGCTACCAAAAGCCCGGACGATCTTTTCGTACCGCGCCAGTTCCTCGGGTGACGTCGTATCCTTAACGTCGAGGTCAATGCAGCAGAACTGATCCGAAGCACTGAGCACGAAGCCTACCCCAGCGCTACCCCAGCGCACAGCCGTTTCGGCCACGACACCAAATTCACCCCATGTGTCGAAGTCGTCCACTTTGGCCATCGTACCGTCTACGCGGTACGGGGCCTTGTCAGGTGCTGAGATACACCATTGGGGGGTGTCCCGCAGCTCCTGCGGGATGCGATTCCAATCTTGTGTCATGCAACCCCGCGGCGCACGTCAAGAACAATCTTCCATGCGGCCAGATAGGGCTCCACGGTTACACGTTCCCAGATGAAGAGCTGCCCCTGCACGTCAATCGGGTGCGGGAGTTTACCCGTGGCGCGGGCAATGTGGACAGTTGAACGGGAGACGTTGAGCCGCTTGCAGATCTCAGTTGTAGTGATGTACTTCCGATCGAAATCCGTCTGGGCTTGGTTGTTAGCTAGTATGGTCATGGGGTGTGACGTAAGCGCGAAAACTGTATTGTAGGGGTGGCAGTGGTTTTGCAACGCTCGTCACATCGTACGCCCCTTCTGGTATTCAGCCCACGTCACCGCTTCAGCTTCGTGCTTGCGGATTGCAGACCGACATTCCATAACGTGGGCCTGAGCTGCTTCCAGCTGGTCTTGCAATGCGTTGGATTGCGCCCTGCGCTCCGCACATAGCGCCAGCCACTGTTCATACAGCGTGTTAGGCCCCTTGGATTGCTTGATCTTTGCACCCTTGGGCTTCCACATTTGCAATTCAGCGGACTTGCGAGCCCTCTCGTAGAACTGCCAAAGGTAGAACGTATAGTCGTCTTGCACCAGGAAACTCAAGGGACCACTCCACCACGATTCACCGCGCGTGAAGCAGTACATGGACTTGGGCGGGCGCGGCATGCTGGACACCGCTTCAACAACGCTGGGGGGAAGGAGCGCCTTTTGTTCTTTGGTGGGCTGGGCACTTTGGAACGGAGGCATTGCGTCCGGCGCAAGGTTAATGACCGGCAAGTAGCCCTCGCGTGCCAGAGACCACAGCATGGCGTTGAGAGTATGGGGGTATGCGAGCAGAGCTTGCCACAAGGTGGGGTCAACTGCGTAAGCATCACCGGCCCGGCCCAGCGCTAGCCCTAGCTGTTGACTGTGCTGGTCAATGAGCCCCTGGTTGGGCCAGTTACTGTCGGTAATGGGTGTGATGAACGGTTCCATAATAGGATGTGCGTTGGTGTAGTGATGCTGCATTGTAGGGGTGTAGCAGTATGAAAGCTAGGGGTGTAGGCATTGTTTAGGGGGTACCGATAGGTGAAACGAGAGTAGGCGCATGGATGCAGTTAATAAAACGCGGGATTAACAAATTAACACCGTTTGCCTATACCCCATTTTAGTTTCGGTGCCCTCCCGGCTAGCTCTACCCTCTACCGACACCAGATTACCCCTACCCCCGAGTTAATGTTAATAATGTGTATATAAGTGTGTGTTGCATATAGGGATTCCGTATTAACCTCAGTTGCAGCGATTAACATTTACACCCAGCTAGCTCAACAGGACACACTGCATCGTACGTGACACATAGTCATCCCGCCAACTTCGCCTCACCTGTGCAGTGCTACAAACTTCATAGCACTACTCTTTTCGAGTTAATTTTTCGCAAGCGATCGCCTCAGTAGGCGGCCAAGCAGTTCACCTACCACTGTGGTCACAGTCTTAGCGTACTTGACGCTCGTTGCGCTCAAACTCGTCCCGCAGTACATTAGCAATGCGGTGCAGCAGTTGCCCTCCCTTAAAGTGCACCGCCCTCGCCCTGGCAGTATGTTGGACACTGCTGCCAGGGCTCTTTTTTAAGAACAATGGATGGAGTCGTGATGATCGCTTTGATCGTCTTTCTGGCTGGGTTTCTACCCACCGACGGAGTTATGAACCGTTGCTGGGTGGACACGGATACCCGGTCGCACAGCGGGGGACATCCCGCGCAACGGCCTGAACAGGCGCCAAGCTCATACGGTTAGTGCGCTCACCCATGTTCGCATTCACACGACTTCAAGCCTGGGCCCCTTGCAACGGATGCGCAGGGGGCCCTCACGTGCAGTCAGCCACATGAAAGGAAAGTCATGCACATATTGCGTAAAGGGTTCAATCGATTGGGTGAGGAGGTCTACACTGTGGGTCACTATATCCCCGTCCGAGTTCTGCAGGAGTGGAATGGATCCCGTTCTGTTGGTGGTGAGTTCGAGGTTCTGCACGAGCTCCCCGATGCTGATGAAGCGGCCGCGATGGTCAACTACCTGAACGGCGGTCTTGGTGCTAAGGGTCCGGACATCGACTACATCATCGCCAGCTTCATCGAGCTGCTGAAGCGGGGCGGGCATTGACATGATGGATTATTTCAAACGTATCCGTCGGCAGCAGCAACTCCGTCGAATCAGTACCATTCAGAACATCTGTGCTATCGCTGGTGCTACCTTGTTGGGGCTTCAGTTCGGCTGGATGGTGGGCTGGGGTGTTGGTCTGCTAGCTTGGGCCGTCATGCCTGTAATAGAAGTCTAACATGATGGAATACATTATGTTCTGGCTGGCGGCGCAGGCACTGATTGTTCTTGCTGTTGCGCTTCTAGCGTTGCTTGTTTATCTGGCATTCGCACTGCCAACGCTCATTCGTCAGAAGCGTTGTAAACATGATGGGCCTAAGACAAGCTGGGCTCAGTACGAACGCTGTACACTGTGCGGCAAGGAACAACCGTTCTGGAGAAAGTGGAAATGATCGGACGCATTCACAATCACTATTTCAAAGACGTCAGCAAGCTCGACACGATTGACGTCTACCGGGTTCTGTCCCTGTTCAACGTCACGGACCCCTGTATTCAGCATGCGGTCAAGAAGCTGCTGGTGGCTGGTGGTAGAGGTGCAGGCAAAGACATCACCCGCGACATCAAGGAAGCCATCGACAGTCTGAACCGGTGGCAGGAGATGCGGGATGAGGACGCACGCCCTGAGGCGGTGTTCGAAGAACCGGGTTCGACTGCAACCCTGCACAGCAATGGTTCTAACCCTGAGGAGCATTTCTAATGACTGACAAGGACGAAACTACCGGGATCGTTGTCCCCGAATGGACGCCCAACTTGGCCGACGCGAACACCGCCATCGCGTTGTTCATTCACGAGAACGAACCGGCGGGGCCCGACGCTCGACTATTCCGTAAGCAGTTCTTGGCCGCGCTGGTCGAGGCTTACAACATGAACACAGAACCGAAGGTCAAGGTTCATGTGGGCACCATTGGTGAATGGCCTGCAGCGCCCAATCAGGAAGTCAGGCGCGTCGACTGGCAGACTCATTGGGCCCAGCTTCCCCCGGGTACGAAGCTCTACAAGTTCGATTGAACTGTTGATGGGGTCTTGATTTGTGCTATAGTGCATCTACATAAACGAAAGGAACTGTGATGCAAGCTGAACAAGACAAGGCCGTGGCGCTGGCTGAGAAGCACTTTGGCAGCTACGCACACGAAGCAAAAAGCATTTTTACCGCCATGCTCGCAGACCACAAGCAGCAAGTGCGTGACGAGTACCGCGAGGAACTTGTAGCGAAGGCGGGGAAGATGCCGCGCGTTTACGAAGAAGATATGTGCGACAACTATTGCGTGGCTTACGAAGTCCGCGAAGCCATCGCCGCCATGCAGGCCCAGCGGCAAATCACAGAGAACAAACTGGCACTCGCAGAAGAGGCCGGTAAGGTTCTATCGCACAACTACACATTGCGCGGAGAAAAGCTGGAACAGTCCGAGGAGCGTGTGGCGGAGTTGGAGAAGGATACAGCGCAAGTTGGTTGGCTGATTGAGTTCACCCCTAAAGTGAATGGGCCACACTGGTTAGACCACAAGTGCAACTTCACAAAAGACAGCCTCAAGTCTCTGCGTTTCGCGCGCAAAGAAGACGCAGAAGCCTTTCTTGATCTGCTTTACAAGCAGCCCGGACGCGGAACATTTTCACAAATGTTCAAAGGATTTTTCAAGCTCGGTAAAAGAGAACTTTGGAAAGTCACTGAGCATATGTGGATCGATGCCGCCATGAACAAGGAGCAGCCATGACCAAACCTGATACTGTGCTGACGCTTGAAGACATTGATCAGATTCGTCAATCTTTGGCAGGCACCAACTACGACCTGTTCGGTTTTGCTGAGGCTGTCGCGCAATTCACACGCGCCAAGCTGGCGCAGCAGAATGCTGCTGAGGTGGCGGAGCCTGCGGAGAATGAGACAATGATGCACAGGCTAATGAAGAAAGAAGGGGCGGCGTGGATGCCTGCGTCAGAGTGGGTTGTCGGTGAGCCTGATCCATCTTGGGTAGAGCTCGTGCGGAGCAATCCGGAAGCAT
>Ga0316628_100000061_pt1 | contig 59788 bp, 39 predicted proteins | sample OWC_Aug_M2_C1_D5_FD_207648 | JGI IMG/M metagenome (GOLD analysis project Ga0316628, IMG submission 207648) | Wetland soil microbial communities from Old Woman Creek delta, Ohio, United States - OWC_Aug_M2_C1_D5_C | ecosystem: Environmental > Terrestrial > Soil > Wetlands | place: USA: Ohio...
GTCCTCCATATAGTGCTTGAACGGGTGTCTGATATTTCCAGAGATATATACTGCCTGAATCTCTAGAGAGCCAAAGTCGGTTATTAACCCGGAATCGTCGTGCGCAACCAGAATGAGGTCGATATTTCCGGCCGCTTCTCCTGATCCGTCTTTCAAACGAATCTCTGGCAGTGAAACCCATTTCGTCCCTTTTGGAAAGAAGAATTCTGCAGCATCCCTAGCAATTATCCAATTCTCACGAAAACGAATCGGACAAATGATGGCAAACCCCTCTCCCTCGGAGATACTGCATACCCCAAGTGGATCCTTTAAACTCGCTTTCGTGCAAGCTGGAACCTTATTATTGAATGGGCAGAGTCCATTTTCTCTAGAACGTTTCGCCTCAGGCGAAAAATTGCCCGCAGGGAAACCGAATATCTCAGCGAGGGGATTCTTTGAAGAATTCTTGGACATTTTGACTAGCACCCCCTATTTCTGATTTCTCCTAACACCATAATTTCATGATAAACTGTTGCAGGTTATCCCATAGCGTCTTTATGTCACCCGGTGCAGGATGAAATTCCGAATTATGTACATATCCATTGAACTGTTCGGTCATAGGAATCGACTGGTTCCCTGAGACATTACACAGCAACATTACGCCCTGCATCTCTTCTTTATTCATTATTCCATTATCGATGAAGTGATCGTGAACCCTTTTGATCTTATTAATTAGCTTGCTATCTTCCGTGACATTCTCAACCTCTTTCTCTTTGATACACCGGTTTAGGCTCAGTTCGAAAAAAACCCTGAATAAAACGGAGGTAGCGTTGGGAAATTTATTGACATTAAGGGTCTTCAGTTCCTGATAAATATTATTCACTCTCGCTTCCGTAATGTTGATTGTGCAATCTTTTGGAATTAGTGTTGTTCTTTTCGCAGTTGGAGGTTTCTCCTTCTTCGGCTCTTTCTTTGGTTTCACATGCGTCTCTGGTTGTTCCTTCTCTTCTTCGACAGGTTTGGGAACATCAATCTTTGGAACAACCTGGAGAAAACCCTCTGACCTGAGTTTTGTCGCATACTCAATCATTTTTTCTGTGGTCTTAATATCATCCACTCGGATTTTTTTAGTCGCGATGTCTTGGACCACTTTTGATAGGTTTCTGAGAGCCTCTTCTTTGGCAATTTCATATTTAAGAATCCCGTTCTCAAGAATTAAACCAAGTGATTTTCTAAAATCCGGATTGCTCAGTAGTCTGTCCAAGTTGGTTATCGGGAAATCAACCAGATTCTGTTTAAAGGTTGCATCGACATGTCTTTCGACGAAATTATATGCTTGCAACATCGGGGAAGCTTGCTTTGTCCTATGGGCTCGAAATCTCTCTATCATTAATGCGTCCCACGGAACCGTCCCAACTCCTGCATTCTTTCCAGTATGTTTGAGTTCAACCCATCTATCGGCTTCCTCCTCATCTTCGAAGACAACGCAAGAGACTTTTCTGAGCCGTGTGAGATCCGCTTGAGTTTTAAGAATCTTGAAGCGATTGACATACGCTTTATTGGAAGATGGAATTTTATTGGGTTTCGATATTGCTAGGAGTGCAGTAATTCTCCTATTCCCATCCTTCACAGTAAGGTCTCCTTCTTCGTTCATATACACAATTGGCAATTCACTCGGGTTGAGTCCGTTCGCAGCGATGTCCTTTGCAAGATTCCATAATTCATCGCCGTAAGACTCCACCATCACTTTGAGGGCGAGTGCATGGCTTTCGACGGGATCAAAACGCGGATTTTCCTTATTCAAATTGAGCCTACTTAGTTGGAGCATCTTTGGGAACGGCAAAATCCACCACCCGATGGCACTACCATAGGAAGTATCTTTGATGTAAATCTTACGCCATTCTGTGCAGCTCCCTCCTGCCACCATTCCGCATTTAAGTACAAAATGCTCGTCTGCACGCAACCCCCTACCATGCCAAGCCATGGAACGATAGATTGGGAAGGGATTGTAAAATTCAATAGCGGGGAAAAATAATACTATCGGATCGTCGATAGGGCGATTCCATTTCGAATCAATACCTTGGTGCTCTGACGTCTTCGACATTATCAATTGTGAATTTTGCTCCCAAGAAGGGTTTAATGATCTTGAATTCCTTTTTGAATTTCTTTATTAGGAATGCTGCTTTTTTTGCTGAACCTCTTTGCGGAGCAATAGTAATAATTATTCTATGATTTCTAGCATCCATTTGAACTGATTGTATCGAATGGTTCGCCTCCCAATGTTTCTGTGCCGTTCTATTGAAATCCTCTTTTAAAAGCAAATAAGCCATCGGATCTGCTCGTTCAAACCCCATGTCGCAATTATCCGCAAGTCTGAATATCGCCGCAAGTAATCTTAATCGGACCTTATCTCTTTCAATATATACTGGTGCGTCTGGTATCCTCGACAAATCCATATTGGATTGATGGTAGCCAATGATGAATTCTAGAGCATGCAAAAGATAGCGTGAAACCGTCCCGTGGCTTCTTAGTTTTTTTAGCATTCTGCAGGATTCTTCAGCGTGATTATTTCTCGCACCTTTCTTAAGATTGCCTATATCGTGAAGCCATCCAGATACATAGAGCAATTTCATCTCATATTCCGAGAATGTTGCCCCATTCTTTTCCATCACGTCTATAATCAGATTGACATATTCGATAACTCTTTCGGAATGATGAATGTCATGCGCTGTATAGTCCGTGATTCCTCTTTGAATGAATGTCAATAGTGCGCGAGCAGCAAGTTCTGCGAGAAAAACATCATTATCAACTTTGTCACCATTTCTCTTTTCGAGGTGACGATATAGCATCCTCGATTTTCTCTCAGGTAATTTACCTTCGGAGTACATTGTTTCCCGATGTACCTTAAGGGAGATATATGTAGTCATTCGATTATGTTGCATCTAGTTATTCGATACCCAGGCATAATTTCTGTTCCTCAGCATACTATTTATACTTTCCCCGCGCATATGGAGGAAGGGTTTATAGACCAGTTCGGGATTGCCCCAATCGGCCTTAGGTGCACTGAGGGAGTGAGGGAAATGAAGGAGAGCGAAAGGAAAGATTGGGAAGTTCTTTCGATAGACCTCAAGATATGCTATCGCATATACGAGGCCCAAAAAAAGAAAGAACCAATTTGGCTCGGAAAGCTCGTCGAAGTACTAAAGAACGATGCGTCTAAAGCTACCATCTCAAAGACCGTAGACAAGCTCTTCGATCTTGGGGCAATTGATGGAGAGTGGAAAAGAGTCGGTGATAAATGGATGAGAACTCTCTACATAGCGGGCGAAGCCGAGAGCTTAATCAAAGGCATATATCGGTATACCAAACCAACGAGCTAATCAACCCCAAAAACGGCCCGGACTCGGGCCGTCATACTCACTTTTTTCAATGAATACATGGCTTTCTCTGAAAGATGTCTCTAATGTGGTTTTAAGATCCATCAGGAAAAGCATATTCGTCAAATACGGCAGGCATATCCCGCACTTTTTTTGACTTTTTGTCGTCTCTTTAGATAACTTATACTGACATAAACCAGGTTTTGTCTTATCGATTCTACATTTATCAATCAAGAAATGAGGGGAGAAAATCGAAGTAAAAGTAATGTCACAATGAGCATTCGTTGCGATTATGTTAAATCTCATCTTTGCAGACAAGTCTGGCAACTCCGTCCGAATGATGTCTTTTAGACGTTTGGAGAAGATAGAATTCGGGTCGAATTCAACAGTAACGCTTATCGCACCCTTCTTGTCAGCTATGGAATCAATGGTGATGATCTCAATGATGGGGTAGTGTCTCCTGAGAACACTCTCAATAAGTGTTTGTAGTTTCGTTTTATCCCCAAATGCCAGCCGAAATTTCAATATTGGGAAATCCGGGTTCCTCTTATTGCGTATGCCACTGAGATAACCAATCAACTCGGTTGTGTAATACTTCTGTTGCGCACCATATTTCGTAAAAGGCATTATAATCGGATGAATTTTGATATGGGGGAATTCCCTCCTGATGGATCGTATCGCTTTTTGATTTATCAGTAAACAAGCTATCGAAATCTCTTTTGCCCCTCCACGATAAAGTTTCTTGACCAGTTTGATGATTGTTCTACCCGAATGAACAGAATCATCAAAAATAAGGATTTTCATACCACGTATCTGGGATTTAGACTCCCACCTCCACCTGTTATCCGTTGCGATATTGAATTTGTTTAAGTGTGGATTATCGAAAAGAAAATCAGTTAGGATGTTTGTTCCTTTTCGATCTCCCGTAACTATTGTATCAATCTGAGTGATTGATGCTTTCAACAATTTCCTTATCCTCTCATCAATTTTCTCCTTATGAATAGCATAACCTTGCCAGTTAGGGAGTAACGAAAAGAGGCTGTATTCCCCTTCGTTGTTCAACGGTATCAAATCAAAAGGATTCAAAGTCATATCGCCCCCCATCTTTTATCAATTCTCAAGATTTCTCGTTTACTGCCTCTGTGAGAATTTCCCACAAGTTTTCTGCAACATCCCTCACTAGGTTGCTTGTCTTTAAGCCTTTTGCTTTATTGCTGGCCACAATTGTATGAAAATTAATTAATAAATTAACAATCATTTATATTCTATGCAATTTCGGGCTTTGCATATAATGTCTCAATACTGCACCTAAAGTGACTGGATGTGAGAGGCGCAGACCCATATTTTCAAAACTCTATCCGATACATCTCATGGTGTACCGGAATGTGGGTGGTTCGAATTCTGGAGGAAATGGCGGATCTGCCCCCCTCGGGCAGGGGATAGAGGGGCATAGGAAATAGTTTTCTAAACGCATATTTCGCACCCGACATACTAGACCATGCCATTCAACTTCAGTCTTGATTGACCCGGATTATTGACAAACAAAGAACAATCAGGGTCATTCCATCAATCAGAATGAACAGCAGATGGATTAGATCGACATACTGAGCAGCTCCTTCGATGGTATAGACAACACCCCACAGCGCCCCAGTAATTACCAATGATACAATGAAAGCGATCAGAGCCTCGATGACGTGGATTGTGCCGGTCATACTGCTGATCATAGGGGATTGACAATCTTAAGTTCATCTACAAATGTCCGTAAGGGGGGAGGTAGCTTAGACAGGCCTGCAACGCCTGATTTCGATCAGGCGCCTCACTCACAAGGGCCCCCAGCCTCCCCCCTCGGCCGATAATCAGTCGGATTGCACTAATAAGTATCGCCGTCTTTCAGTTCCGGTCAGTCTTTCTCCGAGTGTTCCTTGATCATTCTCAGCTCGGTTGCGACCCATTCTCTGCCCTTCGGCGAGAGGAGGAGTTCCATTTCCGCACGGTAGACTTCATGGTCCTTATACCTCTCATAGACCTCGAAAGCCTCCTCCGGGCGCACCTTTCTCAGCAAATTATAGAGATCGGGAAAAAGCTGCTTGAATACGCGAATATGACTCTCGGCTATCGTTTTGTCCGCCTTCATCCTGTCGGTGACGAAATGCGCGTTCTTGATGAGCATATGCTCTTCTTCGTTAGTTAGAGGCGTGACTCCTTTCCCCCCTACCTCGTATGGATGCCATGACTCACGGGATTATTACATTTTCTCTACAAGAAACAAAGGATGAGACTCATGCCAGTAGATTTGCTTCTATCGAATTTATGTGCAGAAATGGCACTTGCCCGTAAATGCCCTAATTTACAGGCAAAGCCGTCAAATTCCAAATGTTTTAATAATCCCATCAGATAAGGCAATGAATTTAGGCCGATAGATATGATGTGCAGGGCTAAGGATGGGAGAACAAAGGGGGAGGTTCTGAGCTCCCTCGACCCGCTCATAGCGGAGTGGTTCGACAAGAAGTTCGCGGACCTCACCGAGCCGCAGGCGCTAGCCATCCCGATCATCGAGGCTCGCAAGAGCGTTCTAGTGTCCTCCCCGACGGGCTCGGGGAAGACCCTCACCGCATTCCTCTCGATCATCGACCGCCTCTACAAGATGCAGAAGTCCGGCGAGCTCGAGGACAGGATATACGCTGTATATGTGTCGCCGCTGAAGGCGCTCGCCAACGACATCAACAAGAACCTTCTCAGGCCGATCGCCGAGCTCACGGAGCTCGCGAAGGCCAAAGGGCAACCGGAGCCGAAGATCAGGGTCGCCGTGCGCACGGGCGACACGAGCTCGAGCGAGAGGCAGAGGCAGGCGATCAAGGCCCCGCACATATTCATCACCACCCCCGAATCGCTTTCGCTGGTCCTCTCCACCCCGAAGTTCAGGACGAAGTTCAACCGCGTGGAGTACGTGATCGTCGACGAGATCCACGAGATATGCGACTCCAAGCGCGGGGTCGCGCTCTCCCTTAGCCTGGAGCGGCTCCAGGCGGAGTGCCCGTCGGAGATAGCCCGCGTGGGGCTGTCGGCGACGCAGGCGCCGATAGAGGAGATAGGCCGGTTCCTGGTGGGGCACAGCGGCGCCGGCTGGAGGGAGCTGATAATCGCCGAGGTGCCGGGCCAGAAGGGGCTGGACCTGAAGGTGCTCTGCCCCGCGGAGGACATGACGGCCCTCCCATTCGAGATAGTCAACTCGAAGATGTACGACCTGCTCGCCGAGCTGATCGCCAAGCACAGGACGACGCTCGTCTTCACCAACACGAGGAGCGCGACCGAGCATGTGGTCTTCAAGCTCAAGGAGCGCGGCCTGGTCGACATCGAGGCGCACCACGGCAGCATGAGCAAGGAGAGCAGGATCGGCGTCGAGGACCTGCTGAAGGACGGCAAGCTGAAGGCGGTCGTCTCCTCGACCTCGCTGGAGCTCGGCATAGACATCGGCTCGATAGACCTGGTCTGCCAGATCGGCTCGCCCAAAGCGGTCGCGAAGGCGCTGCAGAGGATCGGGCGGTCGGGGCACGATTACGGGAAGACGTCGCAGGGGAGGCTCGTAGTCTTCGACAACGACGACCTCGTCGAGTGCGCGGTGCTCTGCAGGGCGGCGCACAGGAAGCACATCGACAGGGTCAGCATCCCGACGAACAGCCTGGACGTCCTGGCGCAGACGCTCGTCGGCATGTCGCTCGAGAAGAAGTGGTCGTTCGACGAGGCGTTCTCGCTCGTCAGGAGGGCCTACTGCTACAAGGACCTCCCGCGCGAGCAGTTCGACGCGGTGCTGAGCTACCTCGCCGCCAGGGAAGGCCACGAAGGAGTCTACTCGAAGGTCTGGTACGACGAGAACGAGAGGACCTTCGGCATGAAGCGCGGCTCGCGCCTGATATACTATCTCAACCAGGGGACCATCCCGGAGGAGGGCTCCTACAAGGTGTTCTCCGAGAAGGGGGCGCCGATCGGCGACCTTTCCGAGAAGTTCATCGAGCGGCTGTCGAGGGGCGACATCTTCGTCCTCGGCGGCAGGTCCTACGAGTTCATACGCACCCGCGGCATGAAGGTCTTCGTCAAGCACGCGCTCGGCCGCAAGCCGACCGTCCCGTCATGGACCGGCGAGATGCTCCCGAGGAGCTTCGACCTGTCGGTCGAGGTCGGAAGGTTCAGGGGCGAGCTAGGGGAGCGCATGGACAAGTTCTCCGACGCGGAGAACCTCGAGTGGCTCCAGCGGGACTTCGACATCGACGAGGGCTCAGCGAGGAGCATATTCAACTACTTCAAGGAGCAGCGCGCCGTCGCGGGCGTCCCCTCGGACAGGTCGCTCGTCATCGAGGGCTACAGGGACGAGGAGGGCAAGTCCAACATAGTGTTCCACTTCCCGTTCGGCAGGAGGGTCAACGACGCCCTCAGCAGGGCCTACGCGTTCAAGATCGCCAACAAGTACGGGTTCAACACCACCGTCTCGATCACCGACGACTGCTTCATGATAACCGCGCCCCAGGCCGTCCCCCTGGCGGAGATCAGATCGCTCGTCAGCAGCGCCGAGATCGAGCCGCTCCTGCGCGGGTCGCTGAAGGACACCGAGCTCCTCGCCCAGCGGTTCCGGCACTGCGCGACCCGCAGCCTCATGATACTCAGGAACTACCACGGAAGGGAGCTGTCGATATCGCGCCAGCAGATGAGGGCCAAGCGCCTGCTGGAGGTCCTCGGGCAGACGGAGGAGACCCCGACCGTCGCGGAGGCGTACAACGAGATACTCAACGAGGTGTTCGACCTCGAGCACGCTAAGCAGGTCCTCGAGACAATCGAATCCGGCGAGAGGCCGCTGAAGTTCTCGGGCTACGGGGACGCTCCGTCGCCGTTCTCGCACAACGTCCTGCTGGCGGGCATATCGGACGTCGTCCTCATGGAGGACAGGAGCGCGCTGCTGAGGCAGCTGCACAGGAAGGTGCTTGCGAAGGTCCTCGGCTCCGAGGCGCTGTCCGAATACAGGTTCGAGGAGGAGAAGGTCCGGGCGTACTTCAAGGCGAAGATCCCCGCGGTCGAGACGGCGGAAGACCTGCTCGAGCTCGTCCGCATGTGCGGACCGCTGCACCTGTTCAACGACAAGAGCTTCAACGCGTCGTCCCTGACGGGTCTCCCGGTGGAGCAGGTCAGGAAGCTCGCGGAGGGGCTGCTGAAGGGGAAGAAGATAAGGTCCGTCTGGCTCTCCGATTCCCACTGGACCGACGCGGCGGACAGGGACGAGGTCTCCATAGCTCTCGACCCCGGCGGGGAGACGTCGGCCTTCGAGAGGAAGATCGTGGCCTCGCTGTCGTCGCCGAAGTCCCTCTCGGAGATCGCCGCCGAGCTCTCGCTCACGAGCGAAGAGGCGACCGAGGCGGTGCACTCCCTCGAGCGCAGGTTCCTGGCGGAGAGGCCGACCATGTCCAGGAACGCCTTCAAATGGTCGGCGTCAAAGCCGGCGTACGGGGACCGGGAGGACGCCCGCGCGCGCCTCATCGAGCGCCACCTTGGGATGTTCGCGCCCCTGACGGTCCAGGAGATCGCATACCACTTCAGGCTCTCCGAGCAGGACACCAAGGCGGCCATCGCGCTGCTAGAGTCGGAGGGCAAGGCGGTCTCGGGCCGCTTCATAATCGGCGACGATGTGCAGTTCATGCTGACGAACGACTACGTTTCGCTCAGCCACGAGGGCAAGGACGTCTTCGACGAGGAGACCATCAGGCGCTACCAGCTCTGGAAGCAGTTCCAGGGGATCCGCTCGATCGACGACTACTTCGCGTGCTTCGGCGAGGCCGGGATGCTCTACGACATCTACCAGCGCTTCCCCTCGCTCGACCTCGACGAGTGGATAGCGAAGCGCAGGTCCAGCGGCATCCTCAGCGGCCGCTTCCTCAGGGGCAGGGTTCGGTACGTCAGGGCGGAGGACGCCCCATACTTCGTCTCGCTATACAGGACGGAGGAGCCGCAGGAGTTCGACAACTCGATCCTTCGGAAGATAGACGAGCTGGGCGAGGCCTCGATATTCGAGATCGAGAAGGAGACCGGGGAGCACAGGGAGCGGATCAGGACCTCCCTCGAGAGGCTCGACCAGAACATGTTCATCGTCAGGCAGTACACCGAGGGGGAGGACTGGAGCGGCCTGAACGTCTACCGCACCTTCGAGCCGAGGAAGGCCGAGGCGGACCCGAAGGGCTGGATCGTGAGGCGTTTCCTCGCCGGCCACGCCCCCGTCTCGCTCTCCGCTATCAGGAACTACACGGGGCTGGGGGTGGAGGAGATCCTCCCGATCCTCAAGGAGCTCAACGTCAGGAAGATACTCACCGGCCTCTCGGGCCAGGAGCTGTACGCGCTCGAGGAGGACGTCGCGAGGCTGAAGGAGTTCAGGCCGGAGCCGGACCGCATGCGGATACTCTCGCTGTACGACCCGCTGCTCGAGACGAGGTGGGCCGAGCTGTCCAGCCGCTACGGCGAGGGGTGGTACTTCCCGATCGTCAAGGACGGGCTGATAGCCGGCATGACGGAGATCTGGCCGCTCAGCAGCTGCATAGAGATCAGGGAGATAACCCTCGACAGGCAGACCGGCGAGATGCTCTCCGAGTTCCTCGAGGCGCTAACGCACTTCTCCTCCTTCTTCGAGTTCTACGGGATCGACCTCGTGAGGATACGCTCGGTGTTCGGCGTCGACGTCTCGGAGCTCGACGAGAAGCTCTCCGATGTGCTGAACCGGGCGGGCTACCGGCTGATAAACGGGATGATGGTGAAGGGGAAGGTGATCGACAAGACCTTCACGGACCAGGGGATCATGGCGCACGTCTTCTCGAAGCAGCACATCGCGCCGTCCAAGCAGTTCAAGACGGTCGAGCTGGCGCTGCGCTCGATGGGGGGCCTGAGGAGCGAGACCGAGGGGCTCATCCGGTCGAAGACCCCGGGCGACGGCAAGCCGATCTCCCGCCTCGACGGCATCTACAAGGGTATCGGGATACCGCCCTTCATGATGTCCATGAACATGGCGAGCGCCTCCCTCTACATGACCGCGAAGGACGCCGAGCCAAGCGAGGACATGTCCTCGATACTGAAGGTCATACTCGGCAACGCGCCGATGAACAAGGAGAAGATCCTCGAAGCGTCCCCGCTCGGCCCGACGGAGGCGTCGGAGGCGCTGCGCAAGCTCTACCAGAAGACGTACGTCGTCATAGACTCCCACGGCAAGTACACCGCCGTCCCCAGGCACGACCTCGGCACGTTCGGGTCGAGGAAGAGCGTGGTCAAGAAGTGCTTCGAGCTGTTCGGGCTGTTCTCCGCGGAGGGGCTGGCGCAATACCTCCACCACAGCTTCGGCATGCGCGAGCTCAGGCGCGCGCTGCGCGAGCTCGAGGCGGAGGGCCACCTCGCGAAGGGATATCTGCGCCCCAACGACGAGACGCTCTACTGGGTGGTCGAGTCCGAGGTCAAGAGGATGGAAAGGACAAAGTTCGACGAGGGCTTCGTCCTCTCGCCGCAGGACCGCCTGCTGATCTACCTCCGGGACGGCTGGGGGATAAGGCACGGCGACACGGGGCAGTACATAGTCTTCGACGGGACGCAGCCGTGCGGCAAGTTCAGGGCGAGGATCGACAAGCACGACATCGAGATATGGGACTTCGAGGGGAACGACAGGGCCAGCGCGATACTGAAGGCGTTCTACGCAAAGCTCGGCAAGTCCGTCCAGAAGGAGAGCGACAAGCGGCTGAGCGAGTGGGAGATCGCCGACTTCTTCGAGAAGACGAACGTGTTCATCAGGGACGACTAGCGCGCAACCGAGTGATCGCCCATCTCATCTCTTGTACCCTATCTTCTCAAGGAAATCCTTCCGCCATTTCCTGTCCTCGTCCTTCTCGATGCCGAGCGGCCTCTCGCCGTCTAGCACCCCGAGGATGCCCCGCTGCTCCCCCTCCGATCCGACCACAACGCTGAGCTTGTTCGCGGTCGCGCAGAATATCTGGCAGACCTCCGGAACCGATTTGATCGCGTTCAGGACGTTTATCGGGTAGCAGTTGCCCAGCACCACGACGAACGAGTGGCCGGCGCCCACCGACATCGCGATCTTCTCCGCGGCCTTCACGAGGTCCTTGTCGCTCCCGTCGGACCTGACCAGCCTGGCGCCGCTAGCTTCGCAGAACGCTATGCCGAACTTCGCCCCCGGGACCGTGCCCGCTACAGCCTCGTATATGTCCTCGACCGACTTTATGAAGTGCGTCTGGCCGACTATCACATTGCAGTTCTCCGGGAACTCCACAGGAACAAGCTGGATCTGCACCGGTCATCACCGAGGTGAGGGTAGGGCCCCGTTTAGCGATAAAATTGTCGCATGAGGGCGTTCCCGCTCGTCAGCCCCTCTTGCCCGCGCATCCCCTGCCCCACGAAAGCATCGCTGGCGCCTCAGCCCCCTCCTCCTGCTTCCGGAACACGTTGCCGCAGAATTCGCAGACGCTCCAATGGGCCGGGACTTCTTTGGAGCAGGACGGGCAGGTTTTCAGGAATTTCTTCTCATCGGCCATCGGATTCCCCTTCTCAAACAGGATTGCGCGCTGTACCGCATAACTCCCTGGCCTCGGATAAAGATAACTGCCAGGAAAGTGCCTCGATTATGAACAAGGCGCCCAAATCCGTCCATCCAGTCGGAAATATTGTAATTATCCCTTTATTGTAGGGGCGAGGTTAATTATTTATTAGCGGAGTATGTTAGTGTCGGAGCGCATAACTCGGAGGCAGTAAGATTTGCCTGGGCCTACCACTGGAAGATTATGTCCTATTTGCGATTCTCCGATCGAGAAGGGCGCCAAGAAGTGCTCCTTCTGCGGAACGGATCTGACGATATTCGGCAGCGAGTCTGAGGGGGCGCAGCAGCAGGAGGAGCGCCTCGTAAAAGACTCCCAGCCCGCAGTCGAGACGAAGGCCCCGACGCCCGCATACGCGCCGAGCGCCGCACAAGCCGCACCGGCAAAACCGGCGGCCCCGCCAGCGCCTAAGGTGGAGCCCGCGGCACAGGCGGCCGAGGAGGCGCTTTTCCAATGTCCGAACTGCAACGGCATGGTCAAGGAGAGCGACACCGTCTGCCCGCACTGCGGCGCGATGTTCGTCGAGGACGAGACGGCGCAGTTCGAATGCCCTGCCTGCGGAACGCTGGTGAACGCCGACGCTACGACATGCTCCGGATGCGGGGCGATTTTCGTCGAGGACGAGGCCGCTGCCACGGAAGCAACTCCGGCAGCCGCCCAGGAAGCCCCGAAGCAGGCGGCCCCTGCAGCGCAACCCGCGATTCCCGGTGAAGAAGAAGTCGTGTTGGTGTCGGAGGGGACGAAGGGAGAAGAGGCAGAGGACGCGGATGTCCACAGGATAGTCTCTCAGATCAAGGAGGAGCGGGGGCAAGAGGTCGGCGCCGTAAAGAAAGTCAAGAAGCCCGGCATAGGCGGCATACTGAGGGGCGGCAAGCGCGAGGAAGCGCCGGCCAAGAGGATCGTGCAACCTTCCGCGGGCCCCGCGGCCGCGGGGGCGCCCAGGCCGGCAGCCGCTCCAGCGCTCGCGATTTCACTTCCGCCGATGACCAAGAGGCAGATCCCGACGGACCCGAAGGACCAGGGGAGGGAGCTGGCGAAGCTGGTCAACGACGTCAGGTCGCTCCTCAACATAGCGACCGAGAAAGGCATAATCATGGACGAGAGCAAGGATCTCCTGGACCGGGCGATCGCTGCGGGCAGGGAGAGGCAGCTCAACCAGGCGCTCACGATGGTCATCAACGCCGAGGAGAAGCTGAACACCCGCCTCAGGGACTACGTCGTGGCGAGCTTCTCATCGCTGCAGGAGGAGATGGCCGTCGCCGCCAGGCTCGGAGGCAACACGGCGAAAGGCGAGGTCTTCTCCAAGGAGGCGAAGAGGGCCGCGGAGACCCCCGACTACCAGGCGGCATTCGTGTTCATCGACAAGGCCAAGGCCGAGCTGGCCCCGATCACCGGCAAATACAACACGGTCAGGGACCTCATCAGAAAGTACGAGAGGCTCGTGAGGGACTCCCGCGCGGTCGGCATCGACAACGAGCCGCTGAAGGACACGCTCGAGGAGGCGAAGAGGGCGTTCGAGGTGCTCAACTTCGAGAAGGCGGAGTCGATTGCCAGGGGCTCCACCGGGGAGATAATGTCCCAGGTGAAGGACAGGATCGGCCCTGAGATCGACAAGGCGAAGCAGATGCTCGTCGAGGTGAAGATGAAGGCGGAGTCCGGGGTCGGCCCGCAGATCACGATACTGAAGTCGGCGATCAAGGCCTACAAGGAAGAGAACTACCTCGAGGCGCTTGCGGAGATAAAGCGCTTCAAGAAGGAGATGAAGAAGCTGCTCACTCCAACGTGACGGCTTCGAGCTCCCTCTCCAGTATCGACAGCTCCTGCGTTTTCAGAGTGCCCGGGCTGACGGATATCATCATTATCGAGCTGCTCTCCGAGAAGTCGTCGATGAGCCTCCTGATGAACCTCAGGACGCTCTCGAAGCTCGTGTTGCTTATCAGGTACTGGAGCCCGTCCAGGAGCAGGACCCCCCTCCCGCCGGGGGGCATCGTCCCCTCGACCTTGTGGATTATGACCTCAAGGCTCGGCGGTATCGTCTTCTCGGTCTTGCTGTCCTTGTCCGTGAGCCAGAGGACCTCCCCCTTCGCCCCGAACTCCTCCCTGACCTGCTTGGGGTTCAGCCTGCTGATCTCCAGCCCCTTGTAGCCCTCCTCGACCTTCCTCGTGTAGAGCCGGATGCTCCCGGTCGGGCGGTCCTCCTCGATCAGGTAGCTGTGCCCGGGCTTGATCTCCGCGGTCACGGGCGCCTCCTGCTTCTCCTCCTGCACGCCAAGCGTCGGAGCGAGGATCTCGTCGGCGAGCCGCAGATTGATATCCACCTTCATGACGGCGGCGAAGGCGATGAGCCTGTTCAGGGCCGCCTCCATCTCCCTGACGTTGTTCGGGAATTTCTCCGCCACGTATCTCAGCGCCTCCTCCGGCACCTCCTTCCCCTTGTCCTTCGCCTTCCTCTTCAGTATTTCGAGCCTCGTCTGCTCGTCGGGCGGCTGTATGTCGGCGATCAGCCCGCTCTGGATCTTCGCCGACAGCGATTCGGAAAGGCGCGGTATCTCCTTCGGCAGCCTGTCGCTGGCTATGACGATCTGTCCGCCGTTCTGCTTCATCTCCTCGAGCAGGTACAGCAGCTCGCCCTGGGCCGCATCCTTGCCGAGCATGAACTGGAAATCGTCGATCATGAGCGCCTTCTTCCTCCTCAGCCCGTCCCTGAAATCGTGCAGCCTGTCGCCCTTGATCGCGCGCTCGAGCCCCTCGGTGAACTTCTCCGCCGATATCAGCACGACGCCGCTGTCGGGGTGGTCGGCGGTGATCTTCTTCGCTATCGCGTTCAGCAGGTGGGTCTTGCCGAGGCCGCTCTTGCCGTAGAGGAAGAGCGGGTTGTACGCCTTGTCCGGCGCCTCCGCGACGGCCACCGCGGCGGCGTATGCGAACTTGTTCCCCGCGCCGACCACGAAGTTGTCGAAGGCGAAGTCTTCGCGTAGCGATACCCTCCTCTGCTCCTCCGCGGCCGGGCTGCATCTCCGGCACATCCCGACCTCGTCCAGGTCGCCCCCGCATTTCTCGCACTTGCGGGCGGCCTCCCCAGTCCCAGCCTGCTTCTCCTTGTACTCCATTATCAGGTCGTTGTAGAGGTCGCCGGATTTCTCGTCCCGCTGCTTCTTCCTGAGGTCCTCCTCGATCTTCTTCTCCGCGACCTTGTTCTGCTCAATCCGCTTCCTCGTGCGCTCCCTGAACTTGACTATCTCGATCCTCACGGACTCCAGCAGCGAAGGGTTGTTGAGCTTCTGCTTCAGGCGGTCGATGTCCTCCTCGAGGCCGGCGCGCGGTATCGAGTCGAGCAGCCTGCCTATCTCGGTGAGCTCCTCGATGTTCTCGCGGTACTTCGGGAGCTCCTTCTCGGCCGCGCCCTTGTCCGACTTGTACAGCTTCTCCAGGTCGTCGACGATGTACCCGTCCTGCCTCATCTTGCGGATCTCCGCCAGCACGGAGTCCTCCTCCTCGGCCTCGTCCGCCGCGCCCTCCTCCTCGACCTGCTTCGCGGCGACCTTCCTCGTGACCTGCGGCCTGGCCATCTTGCCCTTGATGTCCTCCAGGTCCTGCAGCTTCGCGTCGGGGAAGCGCCTCTCGAACTCCTCCCTCGGCACGCGGCTGTGCAGCTCGATGAGCGAGAGCTTGTCCTGCGCGTCCTCCCAGATGAACCTGAGGGACTTGTCCCCGGCGTATATCCGCCTCATGTCCTTGGGCTCCTTCTTCTCGAACTGGTATATCGAGAGGCTCGGCTCGCCCGCATCCATGACGATGTAGCCGGCCGAGCTCAGGTTCTCCTTCCTTAGAATGACCTTGACGTACCCGGTGAAAGAGTACTGCTTCAGGTTGCCGAGTATCCCCCTGAGGACATCGGGGCCGCCCCTGGCGGTTCTAACGACAATCCCTTCCGGTATGCGCAGGTCTGTCGACAACTCTGAAGCCTCTCCTCTCCATTACGGTTTTCCCATTAAACTTTTCCGACATGCCCGGGGCATGCGCGAATCTGGAATACAGCATGTAATGGGCCTCCCTCTTGAAAAAGTATAACTACTCATTGAAGGTTCAAAGTCAAACGGTGCCACTGTAGCTCAGCGGCAATGCGCCCTAAGGGGCCATCGCTATAGAGCGGCAGTTTCGTAAACTGCAGGCCGGGGGTTCGAGACCCTCCAGTGGCTCCACTCCCTCTTGTCAGAAAATCCTGCCGGTCAGTGCCTGCTGAACGAGGTGAACCTCATCGAGGTGCGCATGAACGTGCCTCCGAGGTTCCTGGTCCCTTCCAGGTCGGCCAAGCGGATTATGCGCTTCTTCTTGATGATCATGGCGACCATCTTCTCGTCGATGAAGCCTTCCACGGTGTCGACGATCCCCTTGTCCTCGAGCACGTGCACCCAGAAGCTGAACGCCCTGAGGCTGAGCTTCTTCGCCTCGATCAGCCTGCCGGCGCCGATGAGCTTCAGTACGTCCATGTCCAGCGTCCCGCCGAACTCCCTCTCGCCGGTCGCGACCAGGACGAGGTTGAGCAGCTTCTTCCGCCCCTTCCTCATGCTCACAATACCGGTGTAGCCGTAGATCGAGCCGTCCTGGACCTTCTGCCGTATCTCCCAGATGGGCAGGTTGTCCAAAGCCCTGACTCTCTCTATCAGAACGCAATAGTCAGTCGCTTTCCGCAACCGCAGGAGATACGGGTTGACCCTCGTATTAGTCCCCCAATTCGTTTTTTCCAGGCGATATTAGGTTCAACAATTCCATCTGTTGGATTAAAAGGTTGCGGTTTCGTTGTCATCCGCGACCACGCAGGAGGCGGTTTTTCACTTTTTCCTTCGGCCAGTTTTCTTCTTCGGGAGCGCCTCGTCGGAAAGCCTCATCGCGCAGTACTCCCCGCACATCGTGCACACCGTGGCGTCGCTGCCCTTCAACCTGCCGCGGATTTCCGACGCCCTCTCCTCGTCGATGCACTGCTCGAACATCTGCTCCCAGTCCCGCGCCTTCCTGGCCATGGACATGTAGGCGTCCCAGTCGGAGTCTATCCCCCTCGTTATGTCCGCGGCGTGCGCCGCGATCTTGCTCGCGATGACCCCCTCCCTTATGTCGCCGACGGAAGGGAGGGAGAGGTGCTCGGAAGGGGTGACGCAGCAGAGGAAATCCGCCCCGTAGTATGCCGCGAGGGCGCCCCCGATCGCGCCGGTTATGTGGTCGTAGCCAGGAGCTATGTCGGTCACGAGCGGCCCGAGCACGTAGAACGGCGCCCCGTCGCAGACGGACTTCTCGAGCCTTATGTTCGCCTCGATCTGGCTTATCGGGACGTGCCCGGGCCCTTCCACCATGCACTGAACCCCGGCCTTGCGCGCCCTCTTGACCAGCTTCCCCAGCACCAGCAGCTCGGCGATCTGGGCCGCGTCGGTGGCGTCGGCCACGCAGCCGGGCCTGAACCCGTCCCCGAGGCTTAGGGCGACCTCGTGCTTCTTCGCTATCTCGAGCAGGTAGTCGAAGCTCTTGTAGAGGGGGTTCTCCTGCCCCGTATGGGACATCCAGTTCAGCAGTATCGCGCCTCCCCTGGACACGACGTCGGTGATCCTGCTGTTCGCGGAAAGCGCCTCGGCGGAGCCCCTGGTGACCCCGCAGTGAACTGTTATGAAATCCACACCCTGGCGCGCCTGCTCATCGATCACGGAGAACATGCCGTCCTCCGTCATGCTCAGTATCCCGCCCTTGCCGCCGGACCTGCACGCGGCCTCGTAGATCGGCACCGTGCCGAGCGGCAGCGGCACCTCCTTCAGCAGCTTCTGCCTGATCTGCCTGAGGTTCCCGCCGGTGCTCAGGTCCATTATCGTGTCGGAGCCGAACCTCCAGGCCACCCGGGCCTTCTCCAGCTCCCGCTCCACCTCTATCGAGTCGGGCGAGGTCCCGAGGTTCGCGTTGATCTTGACGCTCATCCCCTGCCCTATCGGGCAAAGGAAAGCCCCCTTGTGCGCCGGGTTCCTAGGTATTATCGCCCTGCCTGCGGAGACGGCCCTCCTGAGGCGCTCCGGGTCGACCCCCTCCCAGCGGGCGGCCGTTTCGATTTCCGTAGTAAGTCCATTTCTCGACTCTTCTAGGAGGCTCATTGTGACTCTTATCGGGACATTCGATATTAAGGTTTCACGAGATACGGCGGCTCCCTGCCGAGCCAGTATCGCAGGGCACCTCTCCTTCCGGTGCAATTCGTCGGCCGGACACCCCTCGAAAATAATTATATATAAAATATTATTAATTATTTTTCATATAATTGTAGCCAGCAGGGAATCAAAAGCCTTAAAAACAAGCAACCCATAAGGGTATTTGAAATTGATAAAATCGGCTCCTGGATAGGATGGGTTGTTGAGCTTTATGGAGGTCCTTGGATGAGCGAAGACAATAAAGGCCAAAACACCGCCGACTCGGATTACGGCGCCGACAAAATCCAAGTCCTCGAGGGCCTCGAAGCGATCAGGAAAAGGCCCGGCATGTACATCGGGAGCACCGACCTCTACGGGCTGCATCATCTCGTCTACGAGATAGTCGACAACTCGATCGATGAGGCGATGGTCGGCTTCTGCAAGAACATCCAAATCACGATCGGCGAGGATTCCGTCGTCACGGTGAAGGACGACGGGAGAGGCATCCCCGTCGGCATCCTCAAGAAGTACGGGAAGTCGGCGCTGGAGATCGTCATGACCAAGCTGCACTCCGGCGGGAAGTTCGACAACAAGGCCTACAAAGTGTCGGGCGGCCTTCACGGCGTCGGCCTAGGCGTAGTCAACGCCCTTTCCGAGTTCGTCGAGGTCTCCGTGGCCCAGAACGGGAAGCTCTACTCGCAGCGGTATGAGCGGGGGATACCCGTCACCGAGCTCAAGGAGATGGGCCCCTCCCAGGAGCATGGGACGACGGTCCGCTTCAAGCCGGACACCCAGATATTCGAGAGCATAATATTCGATTTCAACACGATAAGCGTCAGGCTGCGCGAGCTCGCCTTCCTGAACCGAGGCCTGAAGATCGAGGTCGAGGACCTGCGATCCAAGGAGAAGCAGGTCTACCGCTACGACGGCGGCATAGTCGAGTTCGTCGAGTTCCTGAACAAGAACCGCAAGGTGCTGCACGAGCACCCGATATACATCTGCGGCGAGAGCAACGACATCAGCATCGAGATCGCGATGCAGTGGACCGACGGCTACTCCGAGAGCATCCACACCTTCGCGAACGACATCAACACGGTCGAGGGGGGCACGCACCTCGTCGGGTTCAAGAACGCCCTGACGAGGACGCTCAACGACTACGCCAGGAGCAACAGCTACCTGAAGCCGAACTCCGACGGGCTGAGCGGCGAGGACGTCAGGGAAGGCCTCACGACGATCATCAGCGTGAAGCTGAGGGAGCCGCAGTTCGAGGGGCAGACGAAGACCAAGCTTGGCAACAGCACCGTGAGGACCGCGACCGAGTCCCTGTTCGGCAAGAAGCTGCTCGAGTTCCTCGAGGAGAACCCGAAGGTGGCGCAGGTCTGCGTCGAGAAGTCGATGCTCGCCGCCGAGGCGAGGGAGGCGGCGAGGAAGGCGCGCGAGCTGACGAGGCGCAAGGGGCTGCTGGAGGGAGGCGGGCTCCCTGGTAAGCTGGCGGACTGCAGCGAGCGCGACCCGTCGAAATGCGAGGTGTTCCTCGTCGAGGGGGACTCCGCAGGCGGCAGCGCGAAGCAGGCGCGGGACAGGACATTCCAGGCGATACTCCCGCTGAAGGGCAAGATACTGAACGTCGAGAAGGCCCGCCTGGACAAGATGCTCAAGAACCAGGAGATACGCGCGCTGATAACGGCCTTCGGGACCGGCATCGAGGAGGAGTTCGACATCGCCAAGGCGAGGTACCACCGGATCATCATACTCTGCGACGCAGATGTCGACGGCAGCCACATCCGCACACTCCTGCTCACGTTCCTGTACAGATACATGAAGCCGCTCATCGACTCGGGCTACGTCTACATCGGCCAGCCGCCGCTCTACCACGTCAAGAAGGGCAAGTCCGAGGTATACGCGTTCTCGGACAAGGAGAAGGACGACCTGGTGCTCGAGATGGGCGAGGGCACCGACATTCAGCGCTACAAAGGCCTCGGCGAGATGAACCCGGACCAGCTGCGCGAGACGACCATGGACCCGAAGACGCGGATCATGAAGCGCATCATGATCGAGGACGCGATGGTCGCGGACCAGCTATTCACTATACTCATGGGCGATGCGGTCGAGCCCCGGAGGGAGTTCATCCAGGAGCACGCCCGCGAGGTCGAGGTACTGGACGTGTAGGTGATCTCTCTTGGCAGAAGGAACTGACGATCAGTCGATTGCGAAGAAGGTCAACCCCCGGTCGATCGAGATCGAGATGAAGAAGTCGTACATCGACTACGCGATGTCCGTCATAGTCGGCCGTGCGCTGCCCGACGTGAGGGACGGCCTGAAGCCCGTCCACCGCAGGATACTCTACGCGATGAACGAGATGGGGAACACCAAGAGCAAGCCCCACAAGAAGTGCGCCAGGATCGTCGGAGAAGTCCTCGGTAAATTCCACCCGCACGGCGACGTCGCGATATACGACACGCTCGTCAGGCTGGCCCAGGACTTCTCGATGCGCTACCCGCTCATCGACGGGCAGGGCAACTTCGGCAGCGTCGACGGCGACTCGGCCGCGGCGATGAGGTACACGGAATGCCGCCTCGACGCGATAGCGAACGAGATGCTCGCCGACATCGACAAGGACACGATCGATTTCACGGACAACTTCGACGGGACCCTCAAGGAGCCGCTGGTCCTCCCGTCGAGGCTCCCCAACCTGCTGGTCAACGGCTCCTCCGGCATAGCCGTCGGCATGGCGACGAACATCCCGCCGCACAACCTCTGCGAGATCGTCGACGCGACGATCTACATGATCGACCACCCGGAAGCGGAGATACGCGAACTCATGGAGATCATCCGCGGGCCCGACTTCCCGACGGGCGGCCTCGTGTACGGCATCGACGGCATAGTGGAGGCCTACACGACCGGCCACGGCCTGATACGCATCCGCGCCAGGACGCACATAGAGGACGAGGAGGACCGCGGGAGGATCATCGTCACGGAGATCCCCTACAACGTCCGCAAGTCCGATCTGCTCGAGACCATCGCCGAGCTCGTCAAGGCGAAGAAGATAGACGGGATATCCGACCTCAGGGACGAGTCCGACAAAGAGGGCATGAGGATAGTCATCGAGCTGAAGAAGGACGCCATCGACGAGGTCGTCCTGAACCAGCTCTTCGCGCACACGCAGATGCAGGTGACGTTCGGCATCAACAACCTGGCGCTGGTGGACAACCAGCCGGTCGTGCTCTCGCTGAAGGAGATGATCGACTACTTCATAGAGCACAGGTTCGACGCCGTCAAGCGGAAGACGAAGTTCGACCTCGACCAGGCGAAGGCCCGCGCGCACATCCTCGAGGGGCTCATCACCGCCATAGACAACCTCGACGAGGTAATCAGGCTGATAAGGAAGGCGAAGGCCCGCGAGGACGCCCGCGACTCGCTCATGAAGCGCTTCCTGCTCAGCGAGCTGCAGGCCAAAGCGATACTGGAGATGCAGCTGCAGAGGCTGACCGGACTGGAGATGAACGCGGTCAAGGAGGAGTACGCGCAGGTGTCGAAGAGGATCGAGGAGCTCCAGCACATCCTCGGCGACGAGAAGGCGATATTCGCGATCATCAAGGCGGAGCTGACCGAGCTCAAGGGGAAGTACGGCGACGAGAGGCGCACCGAGATCATCATGAAGGCGGTCGACCTCGACATCGAGGACCTGATACCGGAGGAGGACGTCGTGATCATGATCACCGACACCGGGTACATCAAGCGCCTGCCGCTGGACACCTACAGGCAGCAGAGGCGCGGCGGGGTCGGCCTGATGGGGATGGAGACGAAGGAGGAGGACTACGTCGTCGACCTGTTCGTCACCTCCTCGCACGACTACCTGATGTTCTTCTCGACGAAGGGGCGGGCCTACTGGCTGAAGGCCTACAAGGTGCCGGCCGCGGGGAGGCACGCCAAGGGGAAGCCGATAGTCAACCTGATCGAGCACCTCGAGCCGAAGGAGTACATAATGAGCACCATCCCGGTCAGAGGGTTCGACGACGAGCGCTTCCTGGTGTTCGCCACGAAGAAAGGGGTCGTAAAGAAGACCAGGCTGAGCGCCTACCAGCACGTCAGGGCCAGCGGGATAATCGCGATCAAGATAGATCCGGACGACGAGGTCATAGACACCGCGATAACCGACGGGACGAAGCAGATAGTCCTCGCGACGTCGAAGGGGTCGGCGGTGAGGTTCGACGAGAAGGGCGTCCGCACGACCGGCAGGGCGACCTACGGCGTCAGGGGGATAAGGCTGCGCAAGGACGACTCCGTCGTCTGCATGGCCACCGTCACGCCGGAGAGCCAGCTGCTGACGATCACCGAGACCGGCTTCGGCAAGAGGACCCTTGTCGACGAGTACAGGAAGACGCGCAGGGGCGGCCTCGGAGTGATCGCCATCAAGGCCGGCGGCAGGAACGGCAACGTCGTCAGCGCAAGGGAGGTCACGGACGACACCGAGCTGATAATCACCAGCAAGTCGGGGATGGTCATACGCATCCCGGCCGAGCAGGTCCGGCTGGTCCACCGCGCGACGATGGGCGTCACGATAATGCGCCTGAAGCCCAAAGACAAGATCTGCGCGGTCGCCGCGCTGGTCGGCGCGATGGAGGAGGAGCGCCTCCTCGCGGAGCGCCACACCCTCACGCCGAACGGCGGTCCCGACGAGCCCGAGGAGGAAGGGGGCGAAGAGGGAGCGAAAGAGGAGGACGGCAAAGAGGAGGAGTGAGCTGGCCTCCGCTTCCCGTGCGGAACGCACGTGTTTTTTCCCGCGATAACTTAATCAAAAACCTTTATTAGCAGTCAGGCGATTGAGAAGAGGCACCGACCTCGTCTGGTCGGCACAGAGGCCCATCCGATGTTCAAGGATTCTATCCCCGGGTTGGACAAGGTTTTCAAGCTCGACGTGGAGAGGCCGAAGGTCACGCTCGTGACAGGCCCGCCAGGCTCGATGAAGACGAGCTTCTGCTACACCCTGATGTCCAAGTACCTGGAGAAGAGGAACGAGTTCGGCCTCTACTGCACGCTCGAGGAGACCGTGGACAGCCACCTCAAGAACATGCAGAGCCTCGGCGTCAAGCTGACCACGAAGATGCAGATCTCGGACCTCACGGACCTCAGGGAGATCGACGAGATCGACCAGGCGATGGGGAAGAAGGACGAGATCGACTACCTGCTCTTCATCGAGAGGATGATCCAGAAGTTCAAGGCGGACTACCAGGACAGGTTCTCCGTCTTCGTCCTCGACTCGCTCGGCGCGCTGTACTCCCTCATGGAGAACACGCAGGACATGCGCAAGAAGATGTTCTACTTCTTCAAGATGCTGAGGGACAGCAACCTCTACTCGTTCGCGATCATGGAGCGGTCCCCGCAGGGGGAGTCGCAGCTGCTGGGGAACGAGGGTTTCCTGGCGGACGGCATAATCATGCTGGGCCTCGACAGGCAGAGGGGCACCCTGACAAGGTACCTGCAGGTCGAGAAGATGAGGGCCTCCGAGCACAGCATGGAGAGGCACGCCCTCGAGGTCGGAAAGGGGGGCATAGCCGTTCTTGGGCCACTGCTCACGGGCGGCGACTGAGGCCGTTGATAGGAACAATACGGACAGGACAGTGAAGATATGGCTGACGACAACACATCAATCTCGAACGCGATCGAGGACATACTCACCAAGCTCAAAGCCCAGGACGCAGAGATCCGCAAGAAGAACCAGGAGATCGAGGAGCAGAAGTCCGAGATCGAGAAGCAGCGCAAGGAGATAGAGAGGAAGAGCTCCGACGTTCAGAACCTCGAGAAGCGGATCCACGAGCGCGACATCGAACTCAACAAGCTCAGCAAGACGCTGGACGAGAAGAAGGTGGAGCTCGACAACAAGGCGTCGGAGCTTGACACCAAGGTCTCGCAGCTGTCCGAGACGGAGGAGCGGCTGAACGCGCGGACAGCGACCTTCGACAAGCTCGAGGGGGAGGCGCTCGAGAAGATCGAGACGGCGAAGAGGGAGGAGCAGGACATCATCGACATGCGCTCGGCCCTCGCGCAGCGTGAAGTTTCCATCGCCGAGGAGCAGAAGCGCCTCAGGCAGATAATCGACGAGCTGGACTCGCTCCAGCAGGACGCGATGAAGCGCTACGAGCAGATGACGAAGGACCAGCAGGAGCTGCAGATCCTGCGCGAGAAGCTCATCGCCGACAGCAAGCGCCTCACCGAGAGGGAGAGGGCGCTCATAGAGTCAGAGAAGACGCACGGCCAGGTCCTCATCCAGGCGGCGGTGGCCGCGAAGGAGGAGGCGAAGGAGATGATATCCGAGACCACCGTTTCGCAGCCCAAGGCGGACGAGATCGCCTGCCCCAACTGCGGCACGATGATCAGCAAGGACGCGACGGTGTGCTACGCGTGCGGAGCCGAGCTCAAGGCGCAGGCGGAGGAGGCCGGCGAGGCCGCCGAGGCTACGGGAGGGGAGGAGGAGGTAGCCTGCCCCAACTGCGGCACGATGATCAGCAAGGGCGCGACGGTGTGCTACGCGTGCGGCGCGGAGATACCCTCGGGCGGGCCCGCTACGGTGAAAAAGCCACCGGTCTTCGTGAAGAAGGTCATGAAGAAAAAAATCGGCTAGCCAGGACAATCAGACAGTTGTCCTGGATTCCGATAAAAAAGAGCATAGATTTTTATACGCTCACGCTCTTACTAAACCGACAGCCCAGATATGGGTCGGTGAACTTGATGACAGCTTATCGCCACCGTTTTGCACAGATAATGAGCGCGAGCATAGTGTCCTTGTTCGTCATGGGGAGCTTCCTCGGGATAATCGCGGCGACTCCGTCCGCTGCCGCGGCGCCCGGAGACTTGACGATCAACGGCCCCTTCACGATCGGCGGTCTACCGGAGAAGACGATATACTATGTAGACGGCAACGTGAAGATACAAGCCGCAGGGACGCTGACCATCAGCAACGCCGAGCTGCGGATCACGAGCGACGTCAGCAACCAGCACTGGCTCAACGTGAGCGGCGGCAAGCTCATAATGATCGGCGGCACCATCACCACCTATCTCAACGCCACCCATCCCTGGCCGTTGCTGACGATGGTCGTCGAGAACGGCGGCAGCGTCACGATGACCGAAGACTCCATTCTCGCATTCCCTGGATGGTTGGAAGTCAACGGCTCCTCTTCCAAGATCACAATGACTGACAGCAACATCACCTGCCTGCCATCCACCGACGGGTTCGATAGCGGCGTCGGTCTGTTGCTCGATGATGTCAATGACGGACCTGCAATAACGGTCACCAATGGCACCGTCGAGATGTTCGATTCCTTCATATTCGATTCTCCCGAGGGAACGAACCGGGCGGACATCACGCTCGCAGGACGGGCAAACCTGACTGCTGTCAACTCATTCATCGATGTAGATTTCCTGAACACGACTGACAACCCGACCACATACAACGAGCTCGTGCTCTCAAACGATGCGAATGCATATCTCTACGGCTGCACGTTCGACGGGGTTCTGACCCCGCCAGGGGACAGCGCGATAAAATGCGCTTCATACAGCGCGAACTCCGTGCCAACCCATCAAGTATTTGCATGGGATAACTCAGGAGAATTATTAACCGACCTATACCAAGAAGACGGAACCTTCGTTTATAATTTAATTGCCGGGGAGAGAATGGCTGTTGATTTGTTCAATTTAACTCCTATCCAATCGTCAACGTACCATATCTTATCCGTAAATCTCCTCTTGAAATTCACCGCTTCTAGCGATTATAATGGTACCCGTCCTATTAACTACACTCTCGGGGGTACAACGAAGTCCACAGGGATTACCCCAGTAGCAAATGATATTCGCAGAATCGAAGTCGATATGTATTCAAAAGGCGTGGATACGAAAACGGAAATAAACTCCCTCATAGTCTCCTTCAATCATACTGGATCTACTGGTAACGTACAATTTGATTTACTATGCCTCGAAGTCGTCGTTGGCCCGCGGGTCTATATATACCGCTGGGGCGACATCTCGGTCTCAGACCAGTACGGCATCCCTCTGAGCGGGGCCAATATCAGCGCGAAGTTCAACAGCTCGACATGGCTCGGCAATGTACCGGTCTCCTACTATACGCCGAAAGGGTCCTGGGTTAACCCATGGAACACCGTCCTCACCTATCTGGGCAAGACCAACGCCACATACCGGCTGACCAACAGTGAGGGCAATGCGCTAATCCCGTACCTGACTGACATAGTTGACGCTAGCACATCGCCGAACTCGCTCGCAGTGGGTTCATTGAATGTCACTGCAACATATACCCCATACTCGAAATACGTCGACGCCAGGTTCGACCCGTATCCATCGATGAGCGCGGAAAACAAGATGCTGTCCGCCTCCGTCTCGATAACGGGCGCGACGGCCCCGACCTGGGACAGCTCGAAGTACCTGGTCGTCCCGCCGAACAAGCTTCTGACCGGCGCATTCACGCATAACGGCGACATCATCGTGAAGCCGACCGGAAACCTGACTCTCCAGGACATCGACTTCGCCGTCCAGAGGGACGCCGGGGAGACAGCAAAGGCCACCGTTTACAGCGGGGGCGCGCTTTGGATCATAAGGGCGAACTTCACCAGCGACCAGCCGTTGGAGCTGGAGGTCAAGAGCGGCGGCAAGCTGGTCATCGCCAACTCAGTGATTGGCAACACGGTCTCCATCACGGTTCACGGGAGCGCGACCGTTCAGATGGCCGGGAGCGAGATCCAAGGTCAGCTGACCTTCGCATCCGATGCGACCCTGACGACCGAGATCAAGAACACCTCATTCACCAATGCACCGATATTCGGCGGAACGAGCACGGTCAACCTCACCGGCGTGTCAGCTCCTTCGATAGCTCAGGAGGACAGCTCGAAGGTCAATCTCTACAGGTACGTGACGGTCATGGTGAATGACATGACCGACAAGGCGCTGGAGGGCGCCCTTGTCAAGGCCAGGTTCCAGCTGGAAAGCGTGTCAACGATTCGCGCATCAGGGACCTCGAATTCAAGCGGCATGGTATCCCTCAAACTGCTGACCTGCAGGATGAACGCCTCGGGCGGATCGGTCACGACCAACTACTTCGGCAACTACAAGTTCAACACCACATATTCTCTGCCGCCGACAAAGAACGCCACGGAAAAGAGTATCTCGCTGATCTCGTACACGGAGCCGCTCGAGGTCATCGACGTCAGCGTCACGATGACGGTCCCGGTCGCCTTCTCGGACCTCACCTTCGGAATCAACGGCATATACACCGACCCGTCGCCGCCGACAGACGGCACCGCGACAATCGTGTACGCGCAGATAGACAACATCGGCGGAGCCGATATCCCGTCAACAGATCCGTTCAATGTATCGTTCTACTACGACGTCGTGGACCAAGCCCACCTGATCGGCAACTACACCATGGCCGGGCTTGCATCCGGCGGATCGGACACGGCTCAGGTCACATGGGGCAACCCGCCGGCGGGCATCAAGACCATATTCGTCCGGATCAACCCGCTGCACATCGTCATTGAGAGGAACTACGGCAACAACGACGCCAACCTCTCCCTGGAAGTGCTGAAAAAGGCCGATATCGACATATCCAGCATGTTCATGTATTACAGCAACACGCAGATACCGTCCGGCGGCGAGATACCGTCAGACCGCACAGTCCTGCTCTACGTGTTCGTGCGGAACACGGGGAACACCAGCGTAACAAGCCAAGTCACGGTCATGCTGTACAACGACACCATAAGCGTCGCGAACAGGATCGCCCACGCCAACATCTCGCAGCCGATGTCCAAGACAGACACCCCGATACAGGTCGTGTTCACCCTGGTTCTTCCGCCGATCAACGAGTCCTACGTCGATAGGACCTACTGGGTGATGGTCAACCCCATAAACGACTCTATAGAAGGCGGCTATTTCGCCCCGATACCAGAGGTCAGCAGGGCCGACAACCTCGAGTCATACGACCTGAGGATACTCGATTCCAGGCCTGACCCGATGATCACGGCGAGCAGCATAGCCCTGTACCTCGGCAACGACGAGCTGAGCACCAAGGGCAACAACATCTCATACGCGTCGGACCTGCGGGTCGTCGTGACCGTCGTGAACGACGGCATCAACGGCGTCGACCAGGTCTCGGTGTCCCTCGACATAAACGGCACGGGGGCACTGATCGGCGAGACCGCGATCGGAGGGAACGTGAAGTACGTCGACCTGAACGGAAGCGGGGCGATCGGCTCTTCGATAGCCGTCGAGTGGACTTACAAGGTGACGGTGAAGTGGGCGGGCGCCTACAGGGTAAACATAACCCTCGACAAGGAAGGCCTGATCCTGAACGACAAGAACGCCTCCAACAACAACGCATGGCATCTCATCAACGTGACTTACATCAAGCCCGTCATCTCCCTGTTCGCCAACTTCCCGGCGACAAACGTCACGAGCGGAAATCTGATCACAATCTCCGGCGAGGTGAGGTTCCCCGTCACTAACTATCCGATGGCAGGCGTGCCGGTTGCGATACAGGTGCAGAACGGCATCGGGACCTCGATAGGGGTTCCGACGACGGCCACGGCCAACACGACCAGCGGAGGCATATTCAGCGTGCAGGTATCCATACCGTCCGACACCCCCAGCGGCCAGTACAAGATCGTCGTCACCGTGAGCCAGACGACGGAGGAAGTCAAGACGATCAACATCTCTGCGCCGGGAACGATCATGGACTATCTGTTCATAATCATCATAATCGCGATCGTCGCGGCCGCCCTGGTGTTCACCTACTTCATCTACAGGCAGGGAGTCGGGAAGCTCGTCGAATGCGGCGAGTGCGGTTCCCTGATACCGGAGTCCGCCAAGAAGTGCCCGAAGTGCGGCGTGGAGTTCGAGGAGAACATGGTGAAGTGCAGCGAATGCGGAGCATGGATCGCGTCGGACTCGCTCGAATGCCCGAACTGCCACGTCAGGTTCGGCACCCCGCTGGAAGGGGAGAAGTCGTACGAGGAGCAGATGATGGACCAGTACGACCACATGGTCCTGGCTAAGTACCGCGAGGTCGCGAAGGGAGAGCTCGGCAAATCCTACACAGAGGAGACCTTCCAGAACTGGTGGGCGGGTAACCCGGCATATATCAGCTTCGAGGACTGGCTCGTCAAGGAGGAGGAGCGGCGCAAGCAGGCCAACCTCGTAACCTGCTCGGTCTGCGGCACCCCGAACCCGCCAGGCTCGACCACCTGCAACAACTGCGGCTCGCCGCTCGAAGGCGGCAAGGGCGAATCAGGAGGAGGCGGCGCGGGCGGCGCAAGCACCGTCGTCATCGAGAAGCGCGTGATCAGGCAGCCGGTCGACCGCAGGGTCGTCCCGAAGAAAGTGGTCAGGAAGCCTCTCGACGAGCAGCAGCAGGGCGGCCAGAGGTAGTCCGGCCGCCCGTCAAACCACTTCCCTTTTCTCGTTTTTATTTTCCTGTAACGGGCGGCACGCTGCCTATGCGTCGTGTCGTTCGCTTGAAAAACGCCACTGTCACTTCGCAGCCGTGGCGGTCGTAGCGGCCGGCGGAGCGGCTGCAGGTGCAGGCGGCGCGGGCGGCGGCAGCGGCGCCATCCCGTACTTCTGCGGGTCTGCCGCCACCTTCGCCCTTATCTCTTCCATCAGCCTCTCCGGGTACTTGTAGTAGGCGGAGATGATCTTCGCGACCTCCTTGTAGTTGGTCGCGCCGCCCTTCTTCATGAACTCCAGGATCTCAACCCTTCTCCGGACCTCCCTCTCCATCTCCCTCGGGGTCCAGTTGTGGGACGTCCTGATCTTCTCGTAGACGTAGCTGTGGCCGCTGTAGTTGAAAGTGTCGTCCGCCGGGTTCCAAGTGAACACGGAGTTGGTGATCAGCTCGTTCGTCTCGGGGTCGATGCCGACGACCTCCGTCAGCCCCTTGACGCGCCTCGTCATCTTCGTGCCGACCTTGACCTGCGCCTGCAGGAGCACGATGTTCAGCGCGGTGATGAGCGCCCTCGGCAGGTTGATCGGGTCGTTCTCCATCCTGTGGACCATCGCCTGCACGTCCTCTGCGTGGAAGGTGGAGTAGGCGGTCTTGCCGGTCGCCATCGCCTGGAACACGACGTACGCCTCCTTGCCTCTGACTTCTCCTACCATCAGGTACTGCGGCCTCTGCCTCATCGCGGTGGTGAGCAGGTCGAACATGTCGATCTCGCCCGGCGCCTTGCCGGTGATCGCGCTCTTCCCGCCGAAACCCTCCCTCGTGAGGGACGGTATCCAGTTCTCGTGGGGGAGGTTGAGCTCCCTGGTGTCTTCGATGCTTACGATCTTCATCTGAGGCGGTATGAAAAGCAGCACGGCGTTCAGCGTGGTGGTCTTGCCCGATGCGGTGCCTCCGCAGACGAGCATGGACTGCCCGTACTCGATGGCCGACCAGAGATAGACCATCATGTCCGTGCTCATTGTCTTGAACCTGAGCAGGTCCAGCGGGGTGAACGGGTTCTCCTTGAAGCGCCTCACCGTGAAGGACGACCCCTTCTTAGTGACGTGCTTCCCGAGCGTCGCCTGCAGCCTCGACCCGTCCGGGATCGTCGCGTCCAGCAGCGGCCTCGCGACGGAAATGTGCTTGCCGCACTTCTGGGCCAGCCACACCACGTACGAGTCCAGGTCCTCCTCCCTGTCGAACATGAGGTTGGACCTTATCGAGCCGAACCTCCTGTGGTATATGTAGAACGGGATCTTGACGCCGTCGCACGACACATCCTCGACGTTCGGGTCGTTCATCATCACATCGATCTTCCCGTAACCTATGAAGTCCCTGACGATGTAGTAGATGATTCTCTCCTTCGTGACCGGGTTCAGCTCGATGCCGACGTCCTTCATGATCTTCGTGACCTGGGTCCTCAGGTACTTCTCCTTCTCCTTGACGTTCTCCCATTCGATGGTCTCGATGCCGGCTATCATCAGCCTCTTTATCAGGTCGAGCACCTCGCCCTCGTCCTTCATGATCTTCGGCTCTATGACCTCGTAGAGGTACTCGTTCGCGATGTTGTCGTACTTGATCCTGACGTAGGTGTAGCCCTCCTTGACGGTCACGAGCTCCACCTCGTCGACCTTCGGGTCGACTATCTTCTGTATCACCGTGACCTTGTCCATGCCGTCCGCATTGTCGCTCTTGGGAAGGGCCACCCTGATCGGCTTGTGCTTTATCTTCATGAGCAGGCCCATGTATCTGGAACCCATCGTCCTCTTCACGCGGGGTCCCTCCTCCCCGGGCCCGACCGCCCTGTCTTCCGCGTAAGTGGCTTCTTCTCCCATTGCTCAGCACCTCTACCCGAACAGCAGCCTCAGCGAGACGAAAGTCATTATCAGCATTATGAACGCGTGCTTGAGCCCGACAGGGATGTTCCCCTTCTGGAGCACGCCCGCCATTACCCCGTCGCCAACTGCGTGGGCAATCGCCGCGCATAGGAAGGCGAAGTTCACCGCCGGTATGACCGAGACATCCAGCTTCGAGACCGAGCTGAGGTCTGCGCCGCTCTGCGAGACCTGCTCGAGGCTCTCGCTGAGCTGCGTTCCGGCCATCTCCATCTGCGGCAGGAATGACGCCATCAGGATGATCACGGTCGCGATGAACACGAAGAACGAGATGTAGATGACCGCGACATAGGTGCTCATGGTGATGCCCTTCTCGGTCTCGGTGAGGATGGTCTCCCTTGCGTCGTGCGCGACCATCGTCAGGACGTCTGCGACATTCCCTCCGGCGTCGCTCGCCTTCATGATTATCGACACCATCCTCTGGACGAGGGGCGTCTTGACGCGCTCCGAGAACAGCCTTAGCGCCTCGTTCGAGGGGACCCCCCATTCGATCTGAGCGGCCATCTTCTTGATCTCAGGGGTCAGCGGGCCGTACCTGCCGGACGAAGCGACGATTATCGATTCCGCGAGGGTCATGCCGAACCTGCCGGCCTCCGCGACATCCCTGAGGAAGTCGGGCAGCCTGTCCTCTATCTGCTTGATCCTCTTGACGCGGGCAGACATGTAGAACCCGTACGGTCCCATGAGTATCATCAGGCCGAATATCAGCCAGTCGATCCACTCGAACGGCAGCGAGACCCCGGACGCGCCTCCCGGATTCGTTGCAGACGACTCGTACATCATGTCGAGCAGCCCGAGGACAATGCAGAGCGCCATGAGGCCGGCCGATATCCCGAGTATCTTCTTGGATATGTCCTTCTTCTGCATGCCCGGTATCTCGAGCGCGCCCCCTTTCGGTGCCTTCGTGCTCGCCATCTAGGTCGCGGCCTCCTTTTCGCTGTTCCAGATCACGAATATGAATGCGAACTGCGCCAGCGGGATCATGAGCAGGACGACCAGGTATAGTATCATTACCGTGCCGCTCGAGTTGCCGCCGACGATCGCCATTATCGCGAGTATGACGACCAGGAAAAGCGGGAACGCGACGACGACGGTGACGAAAGTTTCCGCGAGCAGGCCGAGCGTCTCCATGCGCGCCTTCAGCTCCAGCTTCGCATCCTTCTCGTACTCCTCGGCCTTGAGCAGGAAGTACGGCTTGAGCTGCCCGCCGGACGTCGAAGTGGTGATGACGCCCTGCAGGAAGTCCTGGAACTTCTTCGACGGGGTCCTGGTGGTGGATTTCTTTATGGCCGTCAGGATGTCGATGCCGAGGAGCTCCGTGTCCCTCGTGATCCATTCCGCCTCGCTCCTTATCTCCCCGTATATGTGCTGCCTCGCCAGCTCCTTGAAGATGACGTCGATGTTCACGTCGGCGGAAGCCATGGCGGATATGAAGCTCATGGCCGACGGGAGCCTCTTCTCGATGTCCTTCGATATCCTCTTGGCCTTGCTAGCCGGGGAGCCCTTCAGGAGCATGTAGACAATGAGCGGGAGGAAGATCCCCATGCCCATGACTATTATGATCTGCAGTATGATGTTCACGTGGAGCATCAGCCCCATGAACACGACGCCGAGGAACATCCCCGCCGCAACGCCGACGACCGCGACTATCACCGTGGCGGCCAAGACATAGGCCATGTACTCCTCCGGCCTGATCCTCATGTGCGACTTCGTGAGCTGCTCGACGAAGTCATCATCGAACTTCTCCTTCGCGCTCATCCTCCTACCGAACATCTTCCAGGCGATCTTCTGGAACGGCGTGAGGAAGATGTACTCCGGGGCGGCGCCCGCCGGCAGCCTGACTATGTGCGGGACCTCCTTCTCCTTCATCTCCTCCGGACTGTGGGTCTTGATGTAGAGCTTCTTCGTGGAGTCTATCCTCTTGAACAGGTCGGTGTCCTCGGACATCTTCAGGCCTCCTGCATGAGTTCGCCCTGTTGGTTCAGGATGCCCATCTTCATCAGCTCGCCGCGCACCATCGCGGCCGTCTCCAGCGGCTCCTTGTAGTAGGTCTTGATCAGGTTCCAGATCTCGATGTGGTCCTCGATGTTCTTGGTGACCATGTACCTGATTATGTCCACGCGCCGGTTGAACTCGTCCATCATCCCCTCGTGCGTGAGGTTCTTCATCTCCATGATCTTGTCGAACAGGAAGCTGTGCCCCTTGAAGATGAACCTGTCCTTCCCCTGGTCCCACTCGTAGACGGTGTTGGTTATCAGCTCGTTCGTCTCCGGCTCGAAGCCGACGATCTCGATGAGCTGCTTTATCCGCCTCACCATGTCCATGCCTACCCTGGCGTGGGTCTGGATTATGACGTTCCTCAGCGCCGTCAGCAGGATCCTGGGGCAGTTGATGGGCGGGTTCTCGAGCCTGTTCACCATCCCCTTGACCGAGTCGGCGTGCATGGTGGAGTAAGTCGTATGGCCGGTGGCCATGGCTTGGAACATGATGTAGGTCTCCTTGCCTCTGACCTCACCGACGATGATGTAGTTGGGCCTCTGCCTCAACGCCGCCCTGACGAGGTCGAACATGTCGATCTCCCCGGCGGTCTTGCCGTCGATGCCCCGCTCGCCGACCCCGGACCTCGTCGCGCCTGGTATCCAGTTCTCGTGGGGGAGGTTGATCTCCCTCGTGTCCTCCATGGTGACTATCTTCGCGGTCGGAGGTATGAAAAGGGAGATGGCGTTCAGCGTCGCGGTCTTGCCCGATGCGGTGCCTCCGGCTATGATGGCGGATTCGCCGTGCTCCACCGCAAGCCACATGTACGCGACCATCTCCTCGCTCGCGGTGTTGTACCTCACGAGCTCGACAGGGGTGAAAGGCTTCTCCTTGAAGCGCCTGATCGTGAAGGTCGAGCCCCTCGTGGTTATCTCCTTGGAATAGGTGGCCTGGATACGATGCCCTTCCGGGGAAGTGCCGTCCAGGATCGGGTTCGAGACGGATATCTGCTTCCCGCATCTCTGCGACAGGCTGATGACGAACGAGTTGAGGCCGTCCTCGTCCGGGAAGGACACGCTGGTCTTGAGGCTCTCGTACTTCCCGTGGTAGACGAAGAGCGGGATGCCGATGCCGTCGCACGAGATGTCTTCGATGTAGGTGTCGTTCATCAGCGCGTCGATCGGGCCGTAACCTATGAAGTCCCTGATTATGTAGTACCTGACCTTCTCCTTGGTGACTTTGTCCAGCTTGAGGTTCCTCGACTTGAGGAAGGATTCCACGCTGTTCTCCAGGTAGGACTGCTTGTCAATCGCCGTGAGCTTGTCCCACTCGTATGCGAGCGTCTTGTCCAGGGAGTCCTTGACCATCTTGAGGAGCTTCCTCTCCCTCTCGGTGAGCTGCGGTTCGATGGACTCGAGCATGTACTCGTTGGTGCTCTTGTTCAGAAGGGCCCTCATGAAGCTGAAAGGCTTCTTGATGGGGTAGATCTCGATCTGCTCCAGGTCGGGATCGGTCAGCATCGGGATGTAGGTGTACGCCGACCCGCCCTCCTCGGTGAAATCCCCGAGCGCGGTGGAGGGCATCTTCTTCGGTACCGGCTTCCTGCTAAGTCTCATCGTGGCTCACCCCTCTCCCAGCACATCCTGGGCTCCCCTCCTATTTGAACCTTGGGCGCCGGCTTCTTCATTGCGGCATCACACACCTATGTCGGCTATGGCGACGGACGCGACCGCCTTGGTGAATTCAACCGATATGACGTTCTCGATGACGACGATCACTGTGAAATAGCCAGTGGCTTTCCCGCCAGCTATCTCCGGTACAGGGTTGGAGACCCTCCCCTGGTTAATGTCCGTTACATCTATCCCGCTGTTGCGGAGAGTGTCGTTGTAGTACTCGCTCCATGCCACGCCGTGTTTTGTGAATATGCTCAATGTCAGCGGCATCGGATCAGAGTTGTTGACCGTCGTTCTGGAGGCGTAATCGACCGCGGTGGTTATGCTCTTCGTCCCAAAGCCCCCGATGGTCTTGTCGCTGCCTATCAGCGATGTGAACGTGATCATCACCATGTAGCCGCTATCTCCTGACGGCGTTATCTTGATCGATATGCCGGCCAAGACGACTTCCCCGTCGTTCTGGCTCAGGATGATCGCGCCGTTCTCGTAGATGACGGACTGCTGCACGAAGTATCTGTTCGGCCCGACGAATTCGATCGTTCCGCCGGTCACTGTGCCGGTTTGGTTGCCGAGCCAATAGGGCTTGCCTGCGATGTAATAGGTATAATTCAGGCTCGCATTGGCCCCTCCCGAGGCTTTGGCCCCCTCGAAGCCGAGAGAGCCTATGGTCGGGCTGGCGAATATAGGCACGCCGTCCGCTTGCAACTGGATGGGCGAGTATATCGGGGAGCTGGCCACCATCGCCTGCGAGGTCAGGATCTGCATGTCGATGCCGGACTTGAGGTTGCTGAGCTGCCCAATGACCTGGTTCATGTGCTTGTTCTCGTTGTCCTTCATCCAGATCGGGACGTACTGGTTGGTGAACATGCCTAGGAATGTGAGGAAAACCATCAGGGACAGAATCGTGCCGACCGTCGCCGCGACCCCGTCCTCATCCCAACTCTTCTTCCTTTTGATGCGCAGGAAAGGCGCCTCCTCGGGGGTTCTCTTCGATGCCGTCCTAGACCGTTTCGATAGTATAAGCTCACCACCGTAATAATTGGATGGATTTTCGGATTCTGGAACATCTCATAAAACTACTGTTCCGTATTTAACCCTGTCGTCATTGATATCTCAACAGCTAGCAGGTCGCCCGCCGCCCCGAAACCCCCTCCTTCCGGAAAACTCTTTAAATCTGCCGTTGGCATCTAGGAGAACGCGCCGAGCCGCGGTAACTCAGTCAGGGAGAGTGCAAGACTGAAGATCTTGAAGTCGCCGGTTCGATCCCGGCCCGCGGCACTCCGCAGATAATGGTTCTTTCCGACCCGATTGCAGCGCGCGCTGTCCTTTCGATCTGATAAAAATGGATGGAAGGGATTTGGGAAATTTTGGGCGGTCCTGAGATCTCAGAACCTGTCCCTTGACTCTCCCGACGATCCGCCGTAGCTTCTCCGCGGTCCGCCGCGCCCGTGCCTCGGTCTGTCCGGCAGGTCATGCTCGGCGTTGCTCAGGTTGATCTCCTCGTTGACCGTGGAGACCCCCTCCGTGACTTTCTCCATCTTGCCGTACTTGCCGATGTTGAGGCGGATATGCCCTTTTCCAGGCGTCGTCGGGCTCTTCACGAAGGACACGTATCCGTTCTCTATCTTGATCAGGTCGTCCTTCTTGACTAGGCCTATCTGGTCCTCCCAGAGTGAGAGGATTACTGTGCCGGTCTCATCGCCGATCTGGGCGTCCGCTACCTTGCGGCTGGGCCCGAACCTCGATGGGATCTCCCTCGTGTCGCCTACATTCACAATCTTCGCCAGCAAGTTGATTTGCTTGCTTTCGGGAGTTATTTGCTCGATTTTCATCATTCCGTCGGTCATGCCAAATTCTTCCTTGTCTCTTGTATGGCCCGGTCGCTGACCGAGCTTGAATGGAAAAACAGTCGCAATATATAATACTGCTTTGTTCAGCGGACCAGTCGTTTCGCCCAGCCTTGAGCGCTCCGTATTTGCAGTGATGCGGAAAGGTTAAACGGGGATGCGGCATTGTTTATTTCGAAATGACGACCACGATAAAGGGATTCGATGTGAGTTCGATCGACGCGAAGCGCTTCACCAAGCCTGGGGAGAAGCTGCAGAACCTCAGGATCGACAACAACAGCACGGTTACCACGATAAGCCAGTCCGGGGAGGACCAGGCGACGCTCGAATACAGGTTCACGGCGAACTACGTCGGAATCGGGGTGATCAAGGTCGAGGGGAGGATCCTCATCGACGGCGACGCGAAGAACCTCGTGGACACCTGGTCGAAGACGAACAACATGCCGCCCGAGGTCGCGAACATGGTTCACAGCACCGTCATCACCAACTGCCTGCCAATCGCGGTCGTGATCGCGAAGGACATTGCGCTCCCGCCGCCCATGCCCCCTCTCCCGCAGATGCAGATGCAGATGCCGAAGAAGCCGCAGACGGGCAAGGACAGCAGGCGCAACTCGCCCGAGATAACCTGAGAGAACGCTTGGAAAATCCGCCGGCTCTTCCGCCTTCTATATGATCATCTGATGTGGTCCAGCGCGAACGAGCCGATGTTCACGGCGCTCTTCGTCGTCGTGTACCTTATCCATGCCCTGGACTGCGTGTCCCCGATGCCCTTCACGCAGAGGAAGGTGTTCAGGTTCTCGACCTTGAACTCTATCATTCCGTCCATGAGCGAGCCGACCATCTGTATCTCCTGGTCGCCGTGCATCCCCTTCTCGATGAGGTACATGCTGACCGCCTTGTCCCTCTTCCTGCGGCCCGCTATCGGGTTCAGGAACCTGAAGGCGGTCGCCGGGTCCAGGTAGGCGATCATGGTCGACACCGACCTGAAGACGAACCTGTAGTACTTGTGCTTCTCAAGGACCAGCTTCGCCGCCTCCTCTATGCCGTTCTGGATCCCCTGGAAGTCCGTTGGTGCATCCACGTAGATGACGTTCTCGTCCTTCGAGGTGTCGCCCATGCTCCTCGAATATGAGTCGACGAACCTCACGAGCCCGAGCTTCTCGTACTCCTCGAACCCGCTCTTGACGAACCTCATCTCCTCCCTTATCTCGTGCGGCGTCTTGTCGGTGACGACCCATATCACGGGTATGCCCTTTGCCAGCCCCTCGAAGACGAAGTTGTTGACCAGCACCTCCTTACCCATGAAAGGCGGGCCGTAGATCAGGACGTTGTTGCCGAAAGGCAGGCCGCCCATGAGCAGGTCGTCCAGCCTGCCCGTGCCGGTCTTGACCTTCTCGATCTTGAACTCCAGCGCCCTCTCCTCCTCCTTCCTGTCGATCTCCGTGGAGATGACGCCCTGCTCCCTGAAGCGCAGGTCCTCCTCCTTGGCGGCGATGAACTTCTCCTTCGCCTTGATCTCCTCCTCCTTGGCGGTGATCTCCGATTGCAGCTGCTCGAGCCTCTTCTTGAGCTCCATCTCCTCCATCGAGCCCATCTCCACCTTCATCTGCTCCAGGCGCCGGATCTCCTCCTCCATGAGCTTCTCCCGGTGCATCATGTCCTCCTCGCGCCTCAGCAGCTCGTCCTCCTTGAACCTCATCGGGTCCTTGAGGGCCTTCATCTCCTCGTCCTTGGTGATGACCTTCTCCTTGAGCATGGCCAGCTCCTCGTTCCTGAGGGCCAGCTCCCTCTCCGTCCTCTGCAGGTCGTGCAGCCTGGACTTCAGCCCCTCGTTTATCTTGCCCCCGTCCGCCTTCTGGTATATGACCTGCATCTCCTCGCTCTTCTGGCCGAGGGCGACCTCCATCTCCTTGTTCGAGATCTTCAGCTTCTCGATCTCCCCCCTGAGCGCGGTCTCCTTCTTCTCGAAATCGAGTATCTTGTCGTGCAGCTCCGTGGCGAACCTCTCCCTGAGGTCCGCCTTGCCGTCTATCTCCTCGACGGCGCGCTCCCTGCTGTTGGTCTTGATTGTCTCCTCCATCTCCTTGATCGTGCGGTCCTTCTCCGCGATGTCGGTCTGCATGCGCACGAGGTCCCGCATCTCCTCGGGGATCTCCTCCATCCCCTTCTCGAACCTCTCGTTGAGCGTTTCGATGGACGAGCGCAGCTTCAGGTTCTCGATCTCGAGCTCCTCCCTTGCGGCCATCTCCAGCGCGAGGTCGTCCATCAGCTTCTCCGAATCCTCGCCGCCCTGCGCGCTCTTGAAGTACTTCGCGAGGGCCGTCGATCCCTTCCTCACGCTCTCCAGCTCATCCCTGAGCTTGGAGTTTTCCGCCCTGGCGGCCTGCAGCTCCGAGAGTAGAGCGAAGGCCTCCTTCGCGATCTCCTCCGCGCCGGTCTTCCCGCTGCGGAAGTCCTCGAGGAGCTTCCTCATGTTCTCCACGGCCATCTCGGCCTTCTGCCTGGCCTCCTCGGTCTGCGGGGACGGGGCAGCCTCCTCCACAACCTGCTTGGCGGCTTTCTCGCCGCTGAGCCATGAGGAGATGTCGTTGACGTTCCCCTTCAGCCAGTCCTCGATGATGCCGGGTTCCTCCGCGGTGGGCCCTGCTGGCGCCTCAGATGCCGCGGCGGGAACAGGCTTCCCGTCGACGATCTCCGTGAAATCCTCCTTCTCCCCCATGAGCCATTTGGCGAGCCCCTTCTCGTCCATGTTGGATTTGACGTGGGGCATGCCGCTCAGCTGGTCTTCGCCCGATGATCCGAAAATCTCGTCGACCTGCGCATCCGTCCCGGTCCCTCGGCAATAGGGGCATTTCTCATCCTGCGCGGGATACATCTTGCCGCAGTTGGGGCATTCCTTCATCTTCTTCTTGGGAGGAGGCACCTGAGAATCACCCATTCTTCAACAGTTGTTCCGATTTTCCGGGCGGCTCGTCACTACCGAGGCAACAGGCGATATGCCACTTGCCAGATATTGGCGGGTGGTTAATTATCTTTCTCTCATATATTTGGTTCTATCCTCTCAGCAATTTGCGATGGGAACACCCCGAACCCCATCGTGCCAAGTTTCAAGTATATCGTAGCCCAATAACAAAATTAGACGCTGGCACTGGAGAATATTAGATGCACAAGAAAATCGAGGTGCTGCTCGACAAGACCACGAACCTCAGCCTCACGGAGGTACTAGAGAAGATCCGCGTGCTGCAGGAGCAGAACCCCAACCTCGAGGTTTTTTTCGACGGCGACGAATACGCGATCTGCAGCAGGCCGCGCCCCGCCAACAAGTAGAAGAAAACGCCCCCCGCCGTTTTTTCTGCGCGTAGAAATCCGCCGTTGGAAATCTTGCGACTAGACGATTTCCCGCGACCGTGCCAGGATAGTAACGCTTATATGCTCGACCTATCATAATATGGAGCAATCTGAAAGCGGGATGCACTGATGCCGAGAGGGACTCGGAGATGAGGCCTTTGTCTTATGGCAGTTGTTCTCTCGGACGGTGCTTTCAAAGGCTTTTGGATGCGCGTAGAAAGGCATAGAAGGAAGATAGAATGGTGAATCTGGACAAGTACTACAAGGAGATGACCCCGAGCAGCATGACACTCTGGGTGGACAAGCCGGAGGAGGCAAAGGACCTGATCAAGGAACTCAAGAAGGATTGGGGCCACATCTTCTGGGAGATCGTCAGCCGGGAGAACTCAGAGGGCGAGAAGGAGACAACGCTATACATCCTGAAGATCACCGAACAGAGCCGCGGGTCGGTCGGAAGCTGATGTCGGCACCCCTCTCTAAAACAATTTTATCTCGATCCGATGGTCGGCGCCGAGCCGGCCAGCCATTCTCTTTTATCATTTTTCCACCCCGGCTCCCGGGCGCGCCGCCAAATTGTTAATGTCCGGAAGGCATTCAACCTCCGTGACCGGCGTTCCAGATATGGAGGAGCTATCGACTCCGGATCCCGGCGACTGGGTGTCGGAAGGCGCTCCGGGCGGGACCCTGGACTTCGTCATCTTCGCCCTGGGCGCGTCGCTCATCCTCCTGTTCACCGTGCTGAATTTCTACGCGCTCCCGCTCGGCACGGTCTCGCCCCAATCGGTCTACGATAACGCCGGGGCGATCTACGGGTCGGAGATAGAGGTCTTGGGGACGATGGAGCATTCCAACGAGCAGGAGTTCACCCTGCACGAGGAGAACTCCACAGCCGTCCTCGAGGTGGTTTGGCTCGGCGGATATACCCTCCCGCTCAACGGCACGCGGGTCGTCGCGACCGGGCAGATCATAGAGGGCACGACCGGGCCGGCGATGATGTGCGACCGCTTCTCTGCGCAGGTCGGCGCCTACACATCCTACGAGAACCCGTGGGCGCTGCCGTCTCTGCGCATGCTGTCATCCGTCCTCCTGTGGTTCCTCGCTATGATCTTCGCCACGGGCCTGCTGGCCCTGCTGCATCTGCGGAAGCGGACCGAGGAGGAGAAGCACCGCATAGTCGCGCTGACAGAGGCCTGCACCATGGCCGCGGGCATATTGACCGCCGCGGTTGTCGCGCTGCTCATGTCGGAACCGGAGCTGAGCGGCTCGGCCGGGATCTTCACATACTGCGCCGCGGCGGCGTTCGCGCTGCTGCTCATATCGTCGATCACCCGCAAGTCCAGGCGCGCGAACCTCGCGGAGCTGGCGAACCCGATGCCGGTCATCGCGGCGATTGTCGCGCTGCTCGGACTGCTGCTGTCGTTCCTTAGCATCCAGCTCGCGCCGGAGGTCACCGTGCTCTCCGAGGCGATGAGGCACCTCCCCGATTTCGCCGTCGCCGCGCTCGTCGGCACCTCAGGACTTATCTTCATGAGCATCTATATTGTCAGGCGCAAGTCCGAGCTTTCGGCCATGGATGACTCGCATCTTATGGGGGCAGAGGGGGGAGCCTGATATGGGAATAGAGCTTCTTTTCATAATCTCGATCCTGGTCTGGCTCGGCATATTCCTCTACCTTCTGATACTCCACCTTCAGCAGAGGAAGCTTGTCAAGAAGGTCGCCAGGCTCAGAGAGCTGTCGGAATCCATGAGGGAGAAGCGGGAGCCCTAGGGCCGTCGCCGCATTCTTTTCGACAGCTTCGAGAGGGAGCCCCTGTCAACGCCGTTCAGCCTGACGAACGCAAACACGATCAGGCACGCCGCCAGGAGGAACAGCAGTATGTTCGCCATCGAGGTCGGCTGCGCCAGCTCCACCAGGTACACGTCCGTCGCGTCCCCAGACAGGACCACGAGGCCGCGGGCGACCGTCGCCCCGTCGCTGACCAAGGTCAGCAGTATGCGATCCCCCTCGCCGAACGGCGTCGGGACGACGAAGGAGACGGTGGCGCTGTCCCCGGAGACCGCCAGCGAGGAGTTCTCGCCCGTCTCCAGGTTCACCATCTCTATCACGCCCTCGGCGACGTACTCCGGGAGGTGCGCCTCGTATGTGTAGCGCCTCATGATGCTCACGTTCTCGAAGATCCCGTAGTAGCGGTAAGAGCCGTCGGCGGCGATGCCGTAGACGCAGACGTCATAATGTCCGGGCGGTAGCTCGTCCAGCGCCCCGCTCCCGCCAGCAGAGTCGGAGAAGTTCAGCTGGCCGGCCGTCTCCAATCCTCCGCGGACGAGCGCGTCGCAGCTCCATTCATCGATCACGGGCGTCTCCCCCCACACGAACGAGATGGAATCCGCGAGCCCGTCCCCGTACCTGTCATCGGATAGGTGCATGTCGATGCCAGGGTCCGGGGCGGTGTAATGGGCGCCCGTCAGGAGCAGCTCGAGGAACCCGGCCCAGGCCGCCGCCACGTCGCTCGCGTTGACGTATCCGCTTATCTGCGCGGTGTTGTTCGGGAAGAACACCGAGAACCCCTGGAACGAGTCCGGCGTCAGGAAGCCGGCGTCGATCGGGGCGATGAACACCTTGTTGAGGGCGGTCGAGTTGCGCAGCCCCTCCAAGAGGTCGAGGCTCGCGCGGGCCAGCCTCTTCGGCGTGTCCGGGTGTTCGGCGAGGCCGATTAGGTAGCGCATCAGGTCGACGGACGGCCCTCCGCCTATCCCGAAAGTGGAATTCCTCACCTCGTTGAAGACCGACCTGGCGAGCGGAACGAAGAGAGCGCCCTCGTCGCAGAAATCCTCGAACTCGCCCGCCGCGGCCTGCAGAGACGATAGACCCATCACGGCCGCCTGCGAGGTGATCCCCGCCACGAGCGCCCCGAACCTGACGTAGTCGTCCGCGAAGATCTTCGCGACCGCCAGCGCGCCCATCGAAGGGTCGGCCGAAACGCTCGCGAGGATGGAATCATAAGGGAAGCCGTATTCCGGCACCTGGATCTCGGAGGAGACCGAATACTCCGCCAGCCCCGGCAGCAGCGACAGCACTTCCAGCGAGCTCATGCTGCAGGCATCGAATATCACGAGGTCGACCGGCCTCCCGAGCAGCCCCGTCGCGTTGCCGAGCCCCTGCGCGAGCTCTTTCGGCTCAAGGTAGTCCCCCCTGTCCTCGCACACACCCATCCAGCCGTTGCCGTGGCCCCACGGGATTATCCCGACCTTTCCGCCGGAATAGTATCCGTCGATCGCGAACCCGATGAAATCCGCCAGCGTGCTGGCGTTCCCCATGTTCGCCTCTCCGCCGGCGCCGAGCGGAGGATACGGCAGCTTCTGCGAGACTATGCTGTCCGAGTCGGACGGGTCGCGCGCTATCTTGTAGACGGCAGTGTCGTTCATCCCAGGCGGGTCCACCATCGCGATAACCGTTATGTTCTGGCTGAGGAGCCCGCTCTCCATCTCGTTTATGTCCGCGCTCCAATTGAGCGGCGAGCCTGGCTCATCGGCGCTCATGTAGGCTATGAAGAGCCAGGAGCCGCCCGTCGCGGCGGACCCGCCCGTGCCAGGGGCGCAGGCGCCGGCGAGCTGCAGCAGGGCGACTATGCCGACGACAGTCGCGACACGCGCATGCAAAAGCCGCTCCCTCTTCTCCGTCATAACAATCATGTGAGCGTTGACGCCTTGCGGTAGGTTTCGCCGCTGGCTCTCGCGTCGGAAGTCTGATCCTCCCTCTCAGGAGCGGGGGCTCTCACCGTCGTGGAGATCAGCACTATCTCCTTGTTTATCGCGCGGAACCTGGCCTTGCCGCCGATGATCAGGGAAGCTATAGCGTACTTGAGCTGATACTTCGTCAGGCCGGACTTCCACTCGAGTTTCCCGACCTCCTCCCCGAGGACGCCCAGCCCGTCCATGATCCCCTTCAGCGCATCGTCGGCGCGCTTCCTGTCGCCGCCGAAGGCGTTGGAGGCGTTGTCCGAGATGATCCGGTTGAGGAACGAGGTGTACAGCGCATCGAACCCGTCCGGATCCTGTATGAGGACCTTCACGAGGTCCGCGACCTCTATGCCGAGGATCTTCCATCCGGCAGCCTGCTGGAACTGCTCGAGGATCTGCTTCCCCCTCTCGTGCGCCCGCCTGAAATCCGCGTCGCCGGGAGACAGGTCCATGAGCTTGTCGAGCAGCTCCATCGCCGCCGCCGGCTTCCCGGAGCGCTGCAGAATCGTCGCCGCGTTGTAGTACGGCATCGGGAACCTCTCGTCCTTGCTGATCGCCTTCTCGAACGCCGCGAGCGCATCCTCGAACCTCTGCTGCGAGAGGTACACAACGCCGAGGTTGTTCCACGGCTTCGGATCGTCCGGCGCCATTTCGGACGCCTTGAGGAACAACGCTATCGCCTGCTCGGCGTCCCCCTTGACCGCGTGCATGTTGCCGATGTTCAGCACCGCCTCCGCGTTGTCGGGGGTTATCTGGAGCGCCATCTCGTAGCAGGTGTTCGCCCTGTTCGTCCTGCCCATGGCGTAGTAGATGTCGCCGTAGACGCACCACGGCAGGCTGAGCTTGGTGGCATAGCCGGTCCTGGAGAGCAGCTCCATCGCCCTCTCGATCTCGATCAGCGCCCGCTCGTAGTTCTTCTTCTCGAGCAGCTTCGTCGAGTTCAGGAGGTGGGCCCAAAGCCTCGCGCTCTCGAACTCCCTCAGGAAGTACAGCGACAGCGGCACGATCGAGAACACGGCCCCCTCGAGCGCGAGGACCTGGTCGTAGATCTCGAACGAGCCGGAGGCCTGTATCCTAGCGAACTCGTGGAAGGCAACGAGCGCGACCATCGTCGCGCCCAGCACCCAGCAGGAGAAGAGGCTCGTCTGCATGCGCATCGAGTTCAGGGCGACGAAGGAGATCGATACGCCGATGACTATCAGCGCCCCGTCGAAGAGCGTGAACCCCAGGATGCCGCCCCCGCCGCCCCAAATCCCGAACGCCTGATGGACCGGCACGAGCGCGGCTATGATGGCGCCGGCGCCGTAGGCGGCTATGGACAGCCCCTCCCTCCTCTCTATCCTCGGCGAGGAGATCATCAACGCCAGTATCGATATGACGACGATCACGGAGAGCAGGATCGCGATGTCCGCGGAGTCCCTGCCGTAGAGCAGCAGGAGCGCCAACGACGCAGCGGTGGCGGTCGACGCGATGCCGAAGATCGTCAGGCTGCCGATGGAGAAGACCCGGCGGCTGCCGGGCTTCCTGAACAGCAGGAAGAACCCCGTCAGCACGCATCCGGTGGCGAGCAGGAACACGTAGGTACTGTAGAGGTCGAAGCCGTAGTACCAGAGGTTCTTGAGCATGAAGAATTCCATTATTATGCCGGGCAGCGTCAGCAGGTACGCGAGCAGCAGGACTATCGCCGGATGCCCCAGCTCCAGCATGACGTCCTTGCCCTCTCCTCCCTTGTACCTGTAGCCGCCCACGACCGTCGCGAGCTTGAGCGGCTCGCCCGAGTCGACGGGGTAGTCGCGCTCGGCTTGGAGCACGGCCAGTGGCTCTTCGGTCGGCTTCGCCTCGACGACGTCCTCGGAATCCTTAAGGAAGTCCTGGACGCCGCTGACATCTCCGGAGGATTTCTCAGGCATCCTTCGCACCCCGCCTCCTCTTCCTGAACAGGAAGAACATCGCAGATATGAAAAGCACCGGTATTATAATGTCCGAGAACTCCGGGACGACCACCACCTGCCCCGGGTTCGTGACGCCCGGGGACTGCGGGGTCTGCCTCCAGGTCGAGTACGGCGGGTCTCCGATCCTCGAGTAGGACCTGTCGTTGGCGTTCTCCTTCGCGTTGACCAAGTCCACGACGGCGCCGCTCTGGTCGAGCAGCCTCAGACTGCCGATCTTCGAGATCGAGAGGTCGTAGATGACATAGACCTCATTCGGATTCACGGTGACCGTCCCGAAGGTGTAGATGAGCCTGGTGCCGTCGTATACCGTCCAGCCGGTCATGGTGATCGGGTCGCTCCCGGTGTTGAAGAGTTCGATGTAGTCGACCTGCCCTTTGGTGTTGAGCACCTCGTTCAGCAGTATCCCGCCGAACGCCTTCATGTAGGATGCGAACTGCAGGTTGCCGAACAGCATGAACTCGTCGGAGTAGTCGATCCCCTCCTTCCAGTCGGTCATGAAGAATTCCACCACGGCGGTGTCGTTGTCCCCCAGCGGGACGTTCGATTTCGCGAACGCGAACTCCATGTGCTTCCTGTCGACCGCGCACCTGACCTGGTCTTTCAGATCCCACGAGCCGTTGCCGGCAGGGTTCCAGGCATACAGCTCCGAACTCACGACCCTCCCCTTCTTGCCGGTTATCAGCACCAGGTAGTCGCCCCCCAGCGCGCCGTTCACGTCGGCCCCGGTGCTCAGGTTCAGGTCGGCGTCTATGACCGCCCCCGCTATGTCGGCGCCGATCATCTCCGGCGAGGCGAAGTTGGGCAGGCCGGTGGACGGGACCGGGAGCCGCACGTCCTTCGGCAGTATCGTCCCGTTCATGATGTGGTCTTCCACCGACAGGTACATCGCCACATCGTTCGCGTCCACGTACATGCCGTATTCCTGGATGTCGATGGACCGGTTGCCGTTCGCCGTCCCTGCCGGGAACACGACGTCCCCGCTGGCGTCGGCCGCGGTGACCCCGTTGACCCAGTCGGCGAAGGCGCCGTCGATGACCACCCCTCCGGGGGCGACCCCGATGTACGCGACCTTGGCGCCGGACTGCCGCTCCTCGGCGGTGACGGTCGCCCCGTTCGACACGACGATGCTCGGCGAGCTGAGCGACAGGCCGAAGGAAGCCCCGTCCTGCCCGGCGTCGGCCGATACGGACACGGACAGCAGCCTGCCGTAACCCTCCCTGACCTCCAGCTCCGGGGAGAATGAGACGGTCGGGCTGTTCGACCGGCCGAGGACCGTGCCGCCGTCGAAAACCGAGATGTTGTACCTGGTCGCATTGCCCAGTTGGTTGAATGTGATGCTTGATACGCCCACGCTGCCCCTGAGCGCCGAGAGCTCCATCTCCATCACGCCCTCATCGTGGCCCGCGGAGATCACCTCGGCCAGGGTGAGGTTCGCCTGCACCCTCAGGGCCGCATGGCCGAATCCGATGCTGTACAGGGACGCGTCTTCGTTCCCCGCGTAGCTCTTGGAGAAGAACCTGGCCACGGGGTCGCCGACGCTGAACTCGGTGAATGAGAACTCGATCTTGTTGTCGGAGCCCATGACGTTGATGCTGCGCCCGGACTCCCACCCGGTGAAGGCGTTCCTTTCCGCGGTGCTTGAGAAGTCGTATACCCTGCTCGAGCTCGGCCTCACGCTGCCGTTCCAGCCGGATATCTCGACCATTGTGTCTGCCCCGATGCCGTCGATTATGTACCCGGTTCCAGGGTCATTGTCCATCTCGAAGAAGACGAAGTAGCTGTCCGGACGGTCGCCCTGCGGGAACATCGTGCCGGCCGTGGCTATGTAGCCGTAGACCCTGTCGCCCGAGATCACAATCGAATACTCCTGGATGTCGATGTCGGAGGCTGCCGTGGCGGCGGACTCGCTGAAATAGCCCGCCCTGTCCCAGTCGAAGAAGTACCCGTCTATCTTGATCGCGTCCGCGGGCATCGAGTACACCAGCAGGAACGGGATTATCACCACGAGCGCCACGACGGCGAACACCGCCGCTATCCTGAGCGACGGGTTCTTCTTGGAGAGCGGGATGATCTTCGGGGCGCTGGTCAGCCTGAACCCGTTGATGAAGCCGTTCCCGTTTATGAGGCCGTTCTTCCTGCCGTTGCCGTTCGAATGGCCGTTGTGATTGCCGTTCGTCCGGCCGTTCTTCACACCGTTGACCCTGCCGTTGGACAGCCCGTTGACTCTGCCGTTCTTCAGCCCGTTGGTCCTCCCGTTCTTGAGGCCGTTGATCCTTCCATTGCCCACGCCGTTGACGGTGCCGTTCGTGAAGCCGTAGACCCAGCCTCTCTTGAGGCCGTTTATGTGACCGTTGGGGAGGCCGTTCGTACGCCCTCCCCTCAGGCCGTTGATACGCCCGCCGGTCGATCGGCCGGGCTTCGCTGGACCGGACAACCCATTGACGAACCCCGGCGGAGCTGATCCGCCCCAATCCACGTCGTATGGGACCGCCTTTCTTTTCTCAAAAATACGGGAGTCCCGACGTGAGCTCCGCTGGCTCTTCCGTCTGCTTGACGACATATCGTCAATTCTGGGCGTGCGCCGAATGTCTCTCGTCATGTTTCCGTTCGCGGCGTTTTTTCTATCACCGAGCCGAACGGCCGCCCAGGTTTCACCCCCTTAAGGGAGGCTAGCCAGTCATTGGGAATTCCCGGCCTCTCTGGTCACCCGTCCGATTCGGTTTTTCCGTTTTTCCGCCTTTTTGGAAATATCGGGCAAGTGCCGTGGTGCGTAAAGCACACGCGGTTCCCAAATGCCGAATTCTCCTTAAGGGCGGATTCTTCCCGCCAGAGTGATCAATTCTGGCGGGTTGGAATATAGTTAGAAAGACAGGCTATTTGAATCTTGCCGGTCGGCCTGCGAACGGGCCGTTCTAAGCCCGGGTGATGTTTAAATACCCGGTCTCGCGGCCGCAAGCGTTTCCTCTCATGGAAACTTGTTTGACGAGGGATTCGCTACAGGAATCCGAAGGATGCTATGAAGCCTGCCCAGAAGACCGGACGACTGACCATCGGCCTCTACAATTCGTATAACATCGTTCAGTTCCGGGAGGCCCACAGGAGGGTGGTCGCCCGGGCGGCGCCTCTGGCCGAGGCGTTCGATTGGAACCTAGCCGTCTTCGGATTCCCGTTCCCCCCGGAGCTAGACACCTCCGACAAGGTGGCGGGGTGGATCTCTGGCACGACCTCGATCGGCGACGAGGGGAAGTACACGGTGGAGCTCTCCGACCGCGGCCGCCTCCTCGTCTTCGACCTCCCGAAGAGGGGCTTCCCGCCGCAGCTAGGAACGCTAGTCATCACCACTAGGAAGCCGTGGAAGGAGCGCTCCGTGAGCGTGATGGATCTGGCCAGGAGGGCCGCCTCTGGGGAATCCCTGCTTTTGCTCTTCGGACTCGGTCCGAAAGGGCTGCCGCAGGAGCTATTCGAGATCGGCGGATCGCACTTCGACGTCACAGGCAAAGGCAAGTCGCTCGAGACGTGCACGGCGATCGGATCCGTCGTTGGCTCCCTGAGCACCGCAATAGGTCGGCTGCTCGAGGAAAAGTCCTGAGTCAATAACTCCTGTACTTCAATCCCATCGAGGGGACCGTTACCACGCCGGAGTCGTCGACCTCTCCCACGACCTTCGCGCCCTTTCCGAGCCTGGCGATTATCCCCTTCGTCTCCCTCTTCGGAGCTATGATCGCGAACCCGAGCCCCATGTTGAAAGTCTGGTACATCTCCTCGTCGTCAATGTCGCCGAGCTCCTGGATGACGTTGAAGATCGACTTCGGCTTCATCGGGTCGTCTATGCCGAACCCGACCCCCTCCTTCAGCCTCACGAAGTTCCTGAGGCCGCCTCCGGTGACGTTGACCATGCCGTGGACATCGAAGTTCCTCACGATGTCGAGCACCTCGCGGACGTAGATCTTCGTCGGCGTCAGCAGCTCCGCCCCGACGGTCTTGTTCAATCCCTTGACGCGGTCGCGGAAGCCGTACCCGCTCTTCTCGAAGACCTTCCTGGCGAGCGTCAGGCCGTTCGAATGCACGCCGGTGCTCGGGAGCCCGATTATCGCGTCCCCGGGCGCGCATTTCTGCCCCGTGATTATCTCCTTCTTCTTGACGATGCCCAGGCAGGTGCCGCTGAGGTCGAGCCCCGTCACGAGGTCCGGGAGTACGGCGACCTCGCCTCCGACGATGGCCGCGTTCGCCTGCCTTATGCCTTCCTGCAGCCCCTCTCCAATGGCGGCCATCACCTCCCGATCGGGCTTGTCGACCGCGATGTAGTCGACGAACGCGATCGGCTCGGCGCCGACGCATATGGTGTCGTTGACGTTCATGGCCACGCAGTCTATGCCGATGGTGTTCCAGACGCCCATCTCCTCCGCGATGAGGAGCTTCGTCCCGACGCCGTCGGTGCAGAGGCTGAGCGCGTACTCGCCGAAGTCGATGAGCCCCGTGAAATGGCCGGGCAGGTCGATGGTCTTCCATTTCCCCTCCCGCTCGTCACGGAGCTTGGCGACAAGGGTGGAGATGCAGCTCGACTTCAGGTCGATGTCGACGCCGGCCTTGGCGTATGTCATCCCTTTCTTCCGGGGCTTCGCCATGCAATCCTCGACACGGAATACGCTCTTCGGGAATAAACCTTCTCGGTGACAGGCAGTGGTGCGCATCGTTATGCCAGCAATAGCACCACGGCGACGTTGACGACGGCGAGCGTTATCATGACCGCCGGGATGCCTATCTTGCAGTAGTCCTTCCAGGTGTAGGTGATGTTCGCCTTCTCCGCTATCGCAAGGCCGACGATGTTCGTCGATGCGCCTATCGGGGTCGCGTTGCCGCCGATGTCCCATCCTACCGTCATCGTGTATGCGAGCGATTCGACAGGCACGCCCGTCTGCGCGGAGACGGACCTTATCACAGGGATCATCGCGGCGGCCAGCGGTATGTTGTCGAACACCGCGGCCATGAGGCCGACGGTCCAAAGGAGCACGCTGAGCAGGATGATCGGGCTGTCGCCCGAAACCCCGACGATCGCATCTGCGAACTGGCCGAGCAGCCCGCTCTTCTCGAGCCCCCCGACCATGACGAACAGCCCGGCCAGGAAGACGATCGTATGCCAGTCTATCCTCTCTATGAGGTGGTCCATCTTCCTGCGCCCGAGTAGCACAACAAGCGCTCCGCCGAGTATCGCGACGTACGCGACCACCAGGTCAAGGGCGCTGTGCAGGATCAGCAGCGTCACTGTGAAGCTGAAGACCATGAGCGCCATCCTCATCTGCTTGACGTCGGTGACCGCGCTGAACGGATCGAGGTGCTTGTTCTCCTCGATTATCTTCTGCACGTCGACCTCCTTCTTCTCGAAGATGCCCCTGTACCAGAACCCGAACACCACCAGGTTGACCGCGAAAGCGATTATCGCGATCGGGGCGGTGTGCGTGGCGAAGTCGATGAAGCTCATGTTCAGCTCCGTGCCGATTATGACATTCGGCGGGTCGCCCACCATCGTGGCGCACCCTCCGATGTTCGCCGAGAATATCTCCGCGAAGATGATCGGCAGCGGCGGCGCCTTGAGGATCGCGCAGACCTCGATGGTCAGCGACGCCATGAACACCATGACTGTAATGCAGTCCATGAAAGCGGAAAGGAAGGCCGCCAGTCCGCAGAACACAATGAAGACCTTCAGGAGGTCGAACTTGGTCGCCCTCAGCGCATGGAGCCCTATCCAGCGGAAGAACCCGCTCTCCGTGAGGGCCGCGACGAGGATGAACATGCCGAAGATCAGGCCGAGCGCCTCCCATCGGATGGAACCGATCGCCTCCCCCTCCGTCAGGACGCCGAGGCCGACCATGGTCAACGCGCCGAAAAGGACCGCGACCGTCCTGTCTGCCAGGTCGAGCACCATCACGATGTAGACGGCGACGAAGATGACCAACGCCAGCAAGCCGTTATCCAAGAGCGCATCCCGGCCTGAGAAAGCGCTCCTAACCTAAAAGTTTTGTTCTATTACCTCGCCTACTTCTCCTTCCAGGACATGAACTTGCTCGCGAGGACGAAGAAAATCAATCCGCATGCGAACACCACCGCCAGGTTCACCAGCGCGCTCGTGTCGTTGAAGTAGACCATCGTGTCCCTGAGCCCGTTGTTCAGGTAGGTCAGCGGCAGGGCCCCCGCTATCGCCTGCAGGTAGCTCGGCATCACTTCCAGCGGGAAGAAGCTGCCCGAGAGGAACATCATCGGGAAGCCGACCGCGTTCGCGACGGCCGCCGCTCCCTCCGGGTCCTTTATGAACACGCCCAGCAGCATGCCCATCGACGTGAAGGTGAACGCGCCCGCCGCGATGAGCACGAACGCCATCGGGGTGAGGACCGACTGCATGTTGAAAGCCATCCGGCCGACCAGGTAGGTGAGCACAAGCGATAACGATAGCAGCGCCGCGTAGAATATGAACTTGGACACCAGCCATTCCCATTTCTTTAAGTTCGTGGTCGCGAGGAGCTTGAAGTAGGTGCGCTGCCTGTACTCCGCACATATGGAGGTCATCGCAAAAAGTGCGTTTGTCATAACCGTCATTCCGATTATTCCGGGCAGGTAGAAGTCCATGTAGTTGAACTTCTGCGTCTGCGCGATCTGCCTCGCCTCGACGCCGAGAATGGGCTGCGCGTGGGCCAGGCCGAAGTTCATGGCATTGGTTATCGCCCCGGATGCGCCCAGCACGACATTGTAGGTCGTCTTCGAGGGATCGCCGTACACGATCACGCTCACATTGCCGGTAGCGTTGGCCGGGTCTGTCATATGGGCGACAATGTCCGCCGAGAAGTTCGCCGGGACCACGACCGCGACCGTCAGCGATTTGTTCTTGATGTACTCAGTGATGTTCTCATTCGCCGGGATGTCCACTATCGTGAACGAACCGGCCTTGGTCATGTTCTCGACGAACATGTCCCCGAACGGCCCAGCATCGAGATTCTGGACATGCACCGTTATCTTCGAATCCCCGCCGCCCATGAATATCGCGCCGAAGACGAGTATGAGCAGTATCGGGAATATCACCGCGAAGAACATGCCGATCTTGGAGCGGAGGTACTGCTTCCCGTAGTTGATGATGTCGGACGTGAGCCGGCTCATTCCTTCAACACCCCGTCTTCCATCTTGCTGCCTATGAGGTTCAGGAAAACGTCTTCCAGCGTCTCCCTGCGCGTGTAGATGTCATCCATCGCGATGTCGGAACTCGCGATCCTCGCTATCATCCCCCTCATCTCGGAGTGTCTCTTCACCGGGACCAGGACGTTGCCGCCGTCAAGCTCGTCCAACGATGCCTCGATGTTCATCTGCCTGAGCTTCGCGAGGCCGGCCTTGCCGGAGCCTTCCAGGACGATCATCGTGCTCTTGCCGTGCTTATCCACGAGCTCGTCCGGCGAGCCCCTTGCGATGATCTTCCCCTTGTGCATTATCGCGACGTCGTCCGAGAGTTTCTCCGCCTCGTCCAAATAGTGCGTCGTAAGGAATATCGTGGTGCCCCTGTCCCTGATTATGTTGATCAGGTTCCAGAGGTCGCGCCTCGCCTTTGGGTCGAGGCCGGTCGTCGGCTCGTCCAGGAAGAGCAGCTCCGGGTTGTTGACCAGTGAGAGCGCGATGCCGAGCTTCCTCTTCTCCCCTCCGGAGAGCTTCTTCGACATCAGGTTCTTCCTGTCGGTGAGGTTGACGCTCTCGATGAGCTCGTCCACCTCCTTCCTGGTGATCTTGATGTCGTACAGGTTCGCCCAGTAGGTTATCGCCTCCCAGGGCTTCAGGAGGTCGAACGGCTCGAAGTTCTGGGGGAGCGTGCCGACCCTCTTCCTTATCTTGCTATAGTCATCGAAGATGTCGGTGCCCAGCACGGTAGCTTTCCCGGAAGTCGGGTGGCGCAGCCCCTCGAGTATCTCGACGGTCGTCGTCTTGCCAGCGCCGTTCGGGCCGAGCATGGAGAAGATCGTCCCGGCGCCGATCTCGAAGCTGATGTCGTCCACCGCCTTCACATTCGGCGGGTAGTGCTTCTTGAGGTTCCGGACTTCGACGACTGTCTCTGGCATTGCTGCGCCTTCTATCAATTCGGCGAACGCATAGTCCATAATAAAACTTGTCCGAGCCTCAGGCAGCGATGATGCTCACCATGCCTCCATACTCTCCCTGCCACGCTGTCTCCATTGGCGGAAGCAGGAGCGAGCCATTATATTCCCTCCTTTCCGATGTAGAAACGCCTTATAATCACGGGAGTATGGGAAGGATGGAGGACAGTAGGAGATACATCGCCGAGCTGATCGGGACATTCGTGCTGGTCTTTATCGGATGCGGGAGTGCCGTGATTGCGGGAGCAGTCCCGCTGGGCATCGGCTATCTGGGGATAGCCTTTGCGTTCGGAATCTCCGTGCTCGCGATGGTGTATGCGATCGGCGGGATTTCCGGGTGCCATATCAACCCGGCCATCTCGATCGCGATGCTCGTCGCCGGCAAGATGAGAGCGAAGGACACTGCGATCTACATCGTCATGCAGTGCATCGGCGCAATAATCGCGGCCGGAGTGCTCTTGGCGATCGTCTCAGGGCAGCAGGGGGTTTCGACCCCTATCACCAACCTCGGGCAGAACGGATACGATTCGCATTCGCCGCTCCACTACTCCATGGCGGCATGCCTTGTGGCGGAAGTCGTGTTGACGATGATATTCCTGTTGGTGATATTCGGATCTACGAGCAAGAAGGCCCCCGCAGGATTCGCTGGGATTTCAATCGGCCTATCGCTCACGATGATCCACCTTGTCGGAATACCGATCACGGGGACATCCGTTAATCCTGCCAGGAGCCTAGGGCCAGCCCTGTTCGCCGGCGGGGACGCGATCGGGCAGCTCTGGCTTTTCTGGGTCGCCCCCATCATCGGAGGCGTCATAGCCGCGCTCGTCTGGAGATATGTCCTAGAGGGGAAGGAAACGGTCACAGCCACCTGATTCGAAAGGCATTTCCCGTGTTAAAATTCGAGACGCCGCCGGGGAGGCATACGGCACAATACTTATTCGAGCCGTAAACCAGACTAAATGATGGCCAGTCATCGAAGCGGTGCCCGTCCCCCCTCAAACCTCTCCAATATTCATTCATCACGAAGCCAGGCTATGTCTCCTTTGAAAGGCTAGGGGGGAAACCTTTTTCGTGCCCTAGCCGTATGCTGAACCGGTCGAAAGGAGATGAAATGGAATAGGGCGGTAGCCCTATTGGTCGTATTCTCGATGACGGTTTCGGCCGTGTCGATGTTGGGTCATATCCAATCAGCAGAGACGGGCGATGAGGTGCAGAAGGCCAGAGCGGCCGCATACACCCCGCATGCCCCGATATACATCAGCGGCAACCCCGGCTTCACCCCGTCGAACGGGGTCATATCCGGGAGCGGGTTCTCCTCCAACCCGTACATCATCGAGGGATGGGACATAAACGCATCATCCGCAAACGGCATCGAAATAAGGAACGCCGACGTGTATTTCATAGTCAGAAATTGCCAAATACATGACGGCGAGTCGACCTCTCATTATGGAATCTACCTTTACAACTGTGAAAATGGCAAGTTGGACAACAACACCTGCTCGGACAATTATTATGGGATATGTCTCATCGATTCGCACGGTAATGCTCTGATCAACAACACCTGCTCGGACAACGGCGATGGTATCGCCGTCTACGGCACGCCCTTTTTCATATCACCCAACACTCTGAGCGGCAACAACTGCTCAGACAATCAGGAAGATGGTATACTGCTGATGGGCACGGAACTCAGCACTGTTAACGATAATATTTGTAACTCAAACGATAATGGCATAGTTCTGTCATGCTCTAGCGGCGATGTTTTCGACAACAGCATCGGCTGGAATGTAGGACACGGCATATTGGCAACGATTTGGCAGGATGAGGTATCACAGACCACCCCCCAATTCTCGAGCCATTTCTGGAAAAACACACTCTGCTATAACAACGGAGCAGGTGATACCTTTGATCCGGCACATGTACAGGCAAACGACGAATGGTGGGAAAACTATTGGTACAGCCCTAGTGGTTACGGCAACTGGTGGGGCGACTGGCAGACGCCCGATGGCAATGGCGACGGCATCGTTGATGTGCCCTATGCGCACAATTTCATGGGTCATGTTATAGATTACTACCCGCTAGTCATCGATGAGGCGCCCCCGACCTGCACCATTATCACACCGGCTTCCGATCCATACTGCGCCAACAGCTCGACGATTGACCTTGCAGGCACGGCTTCCGACAACATTCAAGTTACAAGCGTGACTTGGTCAAACTCCGCCACCGGCGGACACGGCACAGCTGTCGGCACTACCAGCTGGAGCATATCCAGTATCGCTCTGAACCCCGGATACAACCCTATTGCGGTGACGGCGCATGACAGTGTTGGGAACACCGCATCGGATACAATCGCTGTGGATCGCTCCTTCTCTCTCCATGCCCCGATATACATCAGCGGCAACTCCGGCTTCACCTCGCCGAACGGGGTCAGATCCGGGGGCGGGACCTCCTCCGACCCGTACATCATCAGCGGCTGGGAGATAAGCGCGTCCGCGATGCACGGCCTCACGATCAAAAACACGGACAAGTACTTCGTCATACACGATGTCTATGTGAGGGATGGAGGGAGCAGCCGCTACGGGATCTATCTCAACAATGTGACGAACGGGAAGGTCAATGACAGCGTCTGCAGCAACAACCTCATAGGCATATGCCTCAGCCTTTCGAGCAACAATGTCGTCAGAGACAACAACTGCTCTGGCAACTCCTACGGCATATGCATCAGCTCATCGAACGGCAACGTGATCAGTCACAATGGCTGCAACTCGAACGCGCTGCGTAGCATACAGGTTGAATTATCTAGCAACAACTTACTGGACAATAACACATGCAGTTCGAACGGCGATCGTGGCATATACGTCTATTCATCCAACGGCAATACATTGAGCGATAACATCTGCTCATACAACCCAAATGACGGAATCTACTTCAAGTCGGCGAGCAACAATAATACGCTTAGTGGCAACATATGCTCGAATAATCTATGTGGGATATCACTATTCTCGCAATCATGCAATAACCTCCTCGACACTAACAACTGCTCGAGAAATGACTATGGCATTAATGTGAATTCATCATGCCAGAATAGATTGGCCAATAATACTTGTTACTATAACAATGTAAGCGGAATAGGGATTTCTTTATCTAGCTACGCTGTGTTGAACAACAATACATGCAAGTTCAACTCTTACTACGGCATCACTCTATATTCTGCACATAATAATGTGTTGAACAACAATACATGCATAAATGATACAAAGGCTTGCGTGAGACTCGTATCATCTAGCAACAATACGCTGTTGAATAATTACTGTGCGGATATCCCTTATAATTACTATAGGGTGGGAGGAATACGCCTTGAGTACTCATATAATAATTCGATCTGTAGCAATACCTGCTCTAATACTGGGGCTGGCATAAATCTGCTTTACTCATATGAGAACATGCTGACTGACAATATCTGCTCGAACGCTTCTTATGGCATATATTTTGAATCATCCTATGACAACAGTCTAGTGAATAACATCTGCTCAAATAATTATTTTTATGGGATATATTTAGATGGCTCATATGGGAATGTGCTGAGCTACAATATCTGCTTAAAAAATCAGTATGGCATTTACATAACTCATTCTTCGTTTAACAACAATTTGCATGACAACATTTGCTCGGACAGCAAATACATCGGCATCAGTGTTGGAGCAGCGAGTGGCACTATCATTGTGAATAATACCTGCTCAAATAACAATGCATCTGGCATACAGATGGTGAATTTCGATTTTGGCATAGTTAGCAATAATACATGCTCGAACAACAAGCATGGCATATCGGTAGGCTCTTCAGATCACAACACGATAAGCAACAACAACTTATCGGATAACACGGACAGGGGTTTATCTATCGGTTATTCGAACAGCAATACCATTTGGAATAACACATTCTATCATAATAACGGTGCCGGGGATAGCTATGATCCAGCGCATATTCAAGCATCGTCAGATGCTGGAAGCGGCAATGTCTGGCATCGGAATGGCTATGGCAACTACTGGAGCGACTGGACACGGCCGGACTATGTCCCCCCCTGGGGCATCGTGGACAGCCCGTACAACATCGCTGGAACCACAGGGGCGAAGGACTACTATCCATTAACCCATAATCCGCTCATACACACCCACCCCCCCATCTACATCAGCAGCAATGCGGATTTCGCCTGGAAAGCCGCCTTCGAGGGTTGGCCTGGCGACGGTAGCGAAGGCAACCCGTACATCATAAGCGGATATGAGATCAACTCAACCTCCAACAACGGGATATTCATCAAGAACACCGACGTCCACTTCACCATACGGGACATCAATGTGGTCTCGACCAACCACGCCTACAAAGGCATCTACCTGAACAACGTGTCCAACGCCCGCATCGAGTACTGCGTGGCAACTGACAACCTCTACGGCATATATGCCGCGATGTGCGGCAATCTTGAGATATCCGGCTGCAACGTGTCGTCCAGCTCGGGGAACGGCTTCTACATCATCTCCTGCGACAATGTCACGATCTCCGGATGCGATGCCTATTCGAACGGCAACAACGGCATACATCTTGATGCGTGCACAGACGTGACCATCGCGACCGCCGACACGACATCCAACAGCCTTAGCGGCATATATATGAAAGCCACTCCCGGCACGGTCGTCACGGGCGGATCGCACAGCAACAATTCGTGGCACGGCATCAATGCCGTCTACTGCAACTCGACAGTCATTGAGGGAGGCGGCTACTCGGACAACGGCAGGAACGGCCTCTACATGTACAAGTGCAACGACCTCTCGGTCTCGAACCTAACCGCATCCCGGAACGAGAACGAGTGGAACGGCATATACCTCGTCGGATGCAACTGGGCGAACTGCACCTCCGTAGTTGCCTCTTCCAACGCCGGCAGCGGCGTCTACGCCTACCAGAGCGGGAACGTGAGCATCTCCGGCGGCAGCTTCCTCAGCAATGCGATGAACGGCGTGTTCATCTACCGCTGCTTCGCCTCCGCCGTCAGCGGCGCGACATGCTCGGACAACCTGCAGAGGGGCGTCTACGTGCTCTCCTCGTCAATGACGACGATAACCGGATGCGACCTCTCGTCCAACCCGCTGGGGATGTACGCCCTGTACTCGAACGGGCTGGACATGATTGACTGCGACGTCAGCTCGAACGGCATCTACGGCGGCATATCCATGTGGACATGCGCTGATGCGACCATCCAAGGCGGCACGGTGTCGGGGAACGGCTGGTGCGGCATATACGTCTACGACTGCACCGGGATCACTACGATAAGCTCCGTCAACCTCACCTCGAACCTTAGGAGCGGCGTATTCACGCAGCTCACGGACAACGTCTCCGTCACGGGCTCGCTCGTCTCGTCCAACGGGCAGTACGGCATAAGGATGGAGACCGGCGTTACGATGGTGGCATCCGGCTGCACCGTATCGTCGAACGTACTGACAGGCATCTACGCGGTCGGCTGCACATACACCACGATGTCCGGCAACGCAGTGAAGTCGAACCATGCGTACGGCATAGCGCTGACATCGTGCAGAGGCACGAATATAACAGGCAGCAACGTCTCG
>Ga0316628_100000062_pt1 | contig 58736 bp, 59 predicted proteins | sample OWC_Aug_M2_C1_D5_FD_207648 | JGI IMG/M metagenome (GOLD analysis project Ga0316628, IMG submission 207648) | Wetland soil microbial communities from Old Woman Creek delta, Ohio, United States - OWC_Aug_M2_C1_D5_C | ecosystem: Environmental > Terrestrial > Soil > Wetlands | place: USA: Ohio...
CCGACAGTTGGAGACCAGGTAACCAAGCAGGTCGGGAACGAGGTGGCCAACAGGCTGCTAAGACAAATACTGCCGTTCTGATTCCGCCTTGTAATATCCAATGTTCCAAGGGCCGGTACATACACTGGCCCTTTTCCTTCTTCCCGCCGCAACGGAGCGGGGATAGGTCCGCTTACTTCAGCCGGCGTATATTCGCCCCCAACTGCGAAAGCTTGGCCTCGATGTGCTCGTAGCCGCGATCCAGGTGGTAGATGCGGTCAATGACCGTCTCCCCCTGCGCCACCAGCCCCGCAATCACCAGGCAGGCTGAGGCCCTGAGGTCCGTCGCCATGACGGTGGCGCCCTCAAGCCGCTCCACCCCTCGCACGACGCAGGTGTTGCCTTCCACGTCTATCTGCGCCCCCAGGCGGATAAGCTCCTGTACGTGCATGAAGCGATTTTCGAATATGGTCTCCACCATCATTGCGCTGCCCTCGGCCACGGCGTTGAGCGCCATGAACTGCGCCTGCATGTCGGTGGGGAAGGCGGGATAGGGAGCGGTGCGCACGTTGACCGCCTTGGGGCGGCCGTTCATTTGAAGGTAAATGCGGTCGCCCTCGGCTCGTATCTGGGCGCCGGCCTCGGTCAGTTTTTCGAGCACGGTTTCGAGTATGTCGGCGCGCGTGTCGGTCAGGGTGACGCTGCCGCCCGTCGCCGCCGCCGCTACCAGGAAGGTGCCGCCTTCGATGCGGTCCGGCATGATGCGGTGCGCTGCTCCATGCAATTTTTCCACGCCGACAATGGTGACGGTGTCGGTGCCGTCGCCGGAAATCTTCGCGCCCATGGCGCGCAGGCAGTTCGCGAGGTCAACCACTTCCGGCTCGCGCGCGGCGTTTTCCAGCACGGTCACGCCGTCCGCAAGCGCCGCGGCCATCATCAGGTTTTCCGTGCCGGTGACACTGACGATGTCGAAGAAGATGCGTGCGCCCTTGAGCCGCCCATTGCCGCCGTTTTTCGGCACGGTGGCGTGGATATAGCCGTGCTCGATGTGTATTTCAGCGCCCATCGCCTGCAGTCCCTTGATGTGCAGGTCCACCGGGCGCGAGCCTATCGCGCAGCCGCCGGGCAGCGATACGCGCGCCTCGCCGAAGCGAGCCACCAGCGGCCCCAGCACCAGCACCGCGGCGCGCATGGTTTTCACCATGTCGTAGGGCGCTTCCCAGTTGGTCACCTGGTCACCCTGGAAGGTGATCTCACCCGTGGCTGTCTGCGCCTCGATGCCCATCTGCTCGAGCAGTTTGCGCATGGTGATCACGTCGTGCAGGTCCGGCATGTTGGTGAGGCGCAGCGCTTCCGAAGTCAGCAGCCCGGCGCACATGATGGGCAGCGCCGCATTCTTGGCGCCCGAGACGCGCACTTCCCCCCGGAGCGGCGCACCGCCTAGTATTGCGAGTTTTTGCATAAGTCGAATCGCAAGCGAGACGGCGTCCCGCTAACGGGTGTTCTCCCATTCCTGTGGCGTTAGTGTCTTTATGGACAGGGCGTGAATTTCCTCGCGCATCCTGTCCCCCAAAGTCTGATACACGCGCTGGTGGCGCTGCACGCGGCTCTTGCCGGCAAATTCCTCGCTGACCACCAGCGCCTCGAAGTGCCTGCCGTCGCCCTCGACGCTCAGATAGGTGACGTTCATGCCCTGCTGGATGCTGTTTCTGATGCTTTCTGGTGTCACCATGTCTTGTATTCCTGCAACCGTCCGATTTCCTAGAGACGCAACTTGTAGCCCGACCTCAGCATCGCCAGGGTGAACGCCGCCATCGCCACGAAACACGCTGCCACCAGGGTCAGGCTGAACCAGGGCGAGATGTCGGACACCCCGAAGAAACCGTAACGGAAGCCGTCTATCATATAAAAAAACGGGTTGAAGCGCGACACGCTCTGCCAGAAATCCGGCAGGGAGTGAATGGAGTAGAACACGCCGGAAAGGAACGTGAGCGGCATGATGATGAAGTTCTGAAACCCCGCCAGCTGGTCGAATTTATCCGCCCAGATGCCGGCCACCACGCCCAGGGCGCCGAGGAATGCGCTGCCCAGCACGGCGAACACGATGATCCACATCGGGTGCACCATGGGCGGCACCGCAAACCAAAGGGCGGCCAGGTACACGCCTGCGCCCACCGCCAGCCCGCGAACGACCGATGCGAGGACGTAGGCCGCAAAGAATTCCCCGTAGGCGATGGGCGCGAGCAATACGAACACGATGTTGCCGGTGATCTTGGACTGGATCAGGCTGGAGGAGCTGTTGGCAAAGGCGTTTTGCAGCACGGACATCATCACCAGGCCGGGGATAAGAAAGGCGGTGTAACGCACGCCCGGGTATACCTCGACATGCCGTTCCAGCACGTGGGAGAAAATCAGGAGATACAGCAGCGCGGTGAGGATGGGCGCGAGCAGGGTCTGAAATGCGACTTTCTGCACCCGCAGCACTTCCTTGTAAAACAGGGTGGCGAAACTCGCTTTCATGCATTCCCCACCACTTGCAGGAACACGTCCTCCAGGTCGTACTGCTGCAAATCCATCTCCACCACCGTCACGTTCGCGGCGCGCAGCTCGGCCAGCACGGTTTCCAGTGCCGCATACGATGACAGGGCAAGCACGTAGCTGCCGTTTGCATGCTCGACCACCTGCGCGGACAGGACGGCCGGAAGCTCGCCCGACAGGCGCAGCCGGACTCGGCACGCGGCCACGCTGTGCAGCAGGTTGCGCATGGTGTCGAGCGCGACGATCCTGCCGCGCTTCAGCATGGCCACCCGGTTGCACAGCGCTTCCGCTTCCTCCAGGTAGTGCGTGGTCAGCAGCACGGTATGGCCCTCGCGGTTCAGCCGCTGGATGAAACGCCATAGGGCCTGGCGCAGCTCGACGTCGACGCCTGCCGTGGGTTCGTCCAGCACGATCACGGGGGGCTTGTGCACCAGCGCCTGCGCGACCAGCACACGCCGCTTCATGCCTCCGGACAGCCGGCGCATGTTGGTGTCCGCCTTATCGGTCAGATCGAGATGGTGCATCACCTCGTCTATCCAGGCGTCGTTGCGGCGCAGCCCGAAGTAGCCGGACTGCAGGCGCAGGGTTTCGCGCACGGTAAAGAAGGGATCAAACACCAGTTCCTGCGGCACCACCCCGAGCAGGCGGCGGCTTTCGCGGTATTCGGCGACCACGTCGCGGCCCAGCACCCGTAGCTGCCCGGCGTCGGGACGCGCCAGGCCGGACAGCAGGTTGATCAGGGTCGTCTTGCCCGCCCCGTTGGGACCGAGCAGGCCAAAGAACTCGCCGGCCTCGATGCGCAGGTCCACGTTGTCCACGGCCTGCAGGCTGCCAAAGCGCTTGGACACGTGGCGGACATCAACTGCGGGAGCCATTCGAGAGTCAGGTCATGCCCGACTGCTATGCCGCAGCATTGGCACAGAGAGGCAGCATGTCCGCCACGCCGTACAGCCGGGCAAGGCTCATCAGGTTATCGGGGATATTTGAAAAACAAATCGTCACATTAGTGCGCTGCGCCTCGCGCAGCCAGGCGAGCATCAGACTGACCGCCGCCGAATCGACCGCCTCGACCTGCGACATATCCACCGCCAGCCTGGATCTGCCGCCCGCCTGCAGCCCCTGGTCGAACAGCGCCTTTACCGTCTTCAGGGTCAACGGCCCGGCCAGTTGCAGGTTGTCGCCGTTGCGGGTAATCACTTGGAACCGGCCTTGATCAGCGGCTGAGTGGCGTTGGCGCGGTTCTTGTCAGCCAGGCTCTTGATCAGTCCGTCAATGCCGGATTGTTGCACCTGCTCTGCAAACGTGCCGCGGTAGGTGGCGATCAAGCTCGCCCCCTCCACGGAGAGGTCAAACACCTTCCACCCGTCGTCCTTCTTTTCCATCCTGTAATCCACCGCGATCGGCGGCGAGCCGGGCTTGACGATTTGCGTGTTGACGGTAACTTCGGTATCGGCAGGCTGCAGCCTTAGGGGCGTAACCTGCACGGCTTGGTTCTCATAGCGCGAGAATGCGGCCGTGTAAGTGCGCACCAGCAAAGTCCGGAATTCCGTGACCAGAGACTGCCTCTGCTCGGCCGTGGCCGTCCGCCAGGGCCGGCCCACGGCCAGACGTGTCATGTGCTCGAAATCGAAATGCGGCAGCACCTTGGCTTCCACCAGGTCCAGCACCTTTTTCTGGTTCCCGGCCCGAATATCCTTGTCGCCCTTGACGGCCGCCAGGACCTCATCCGCTGTGTCGCGGATCAACGCATCGGGCGCCTGTACATCCGCGCGGGACGCCACTGCGATGCCCGACAGCGACAATGCCAGCAATAGTTTGATTGCCATTTTCACGGTCACTCTCCTGAAGCCTTTCCATTCGCCGCCTTGGGCTTGGACGAACCCTCAGCCAGCATGTTTATCACCTTGCCGATCAAATCTTCCAGCACCACGGCGGATTGAGTGTTCTTGATCGTTTCGCCGTTCTTCAGCATCTCGCTGCCGCCGCCCGGGTCGAGGCCGATGTATTGTTCGCCGAGCAGGCCGGATGTCAGGATCTTGGCATAGGTATCCCTGTCGAACTCGTAGCGCTTGTCTATCGACATGGTCACCTTGGCCTCGTAGCGCTGAGTATCCAGGCTGATCGACTTGACGCGACCGACCAGCACGCCCGCGCTCTTGACCGAGGCTTCCTGCTTGAGCCCGCCGATGTTGGCGAAATAGGCCTGCACTTCGTATGTCTGGGACACGTTATAGGTCCCCAGGTTGCCCACCTTGAACGCCAAGAACCCCAGCGCGGCAATGCCCGCCACCACGAATATACCCACCCATAAATCCAGTGTGGTGCGCTCCATACTAATCCCCCCGAAACATGAATGCAGTCAAAATAAAGTCCAGCATCAAGATGGCCAGCGACGATTCGACCACCGTGCGGGTGGTCGCCCCCGAGACGCCTTCGGCTGTCGGCGGCGCGTCGAATCCTTCAAACAGCGAAATGACCGTCACCGCCACGCCGAACACAAAGCTCTTGATCAAGCCGTTCATTATATCGTGCTGAAAATCTACGGCCGACTGCATCTGCGACCAGAACGATCCTTCGTCCACGCCGATCGCCACAACCCCGACCACATAGCCGCCGAACACGCCCATGAACGAGAAAATGCAAGACAGCAAGGGCATGGAAATCACCCCGGACCAGAAGCGCGGAGCGATCACGCGCGCGATGGGGTTCACCGCCATCAGTTCCATGGCATCGATTTGCTCGGTTGCCTTCATCAGGCCGATTTCCGCGGTCATGGCGGAGCCTGCGCGGCTGGCAAACAGCAAGGCGGCAAGCACCGGCCCCAGTTCCCGGACAAGGGAAAGCGCCACCAGCGAGCCAAGCGCCGATTCGGAGCCGTAGCGCTTGAGCGTCTCGTAGCCCTGGAAACCCAGCACCATGCCGACGAACATGCCGGCCACCACGATGATGATCAGCGACAGCACGCCGCTGAAGAACATCTCCCGGATGGTCAGGCCGAAGCGACGGAAGCTGGTGCCGGAATACATCAGGGTCAGCGCGAAGAACCGCGCGGCAAAACCCAGGCGCCAGACCGTATTCACGGTGCGATGGCCTAATCCCACGATACTTTTCTTGACTGGCATAGTTTATCCGGCCTGCAAATTCAAACCTTGTTTGTAGTCACCGCCCGCAAAATGGAACGGGATCGGGCCATCCATCTGGCCATGGACGAACTGGCGCACGAATGCCTCGTCGGACGCGATGATGTCATCGGCCGTGCCCTCCGCAATGATCGCGCCGTTCGAAACGAAATAGACGTAGTCCACAATCTTCAGCGATTCCTGCACGTCGTGGGTGACAATGATGGAAGTCGCGCCCAACGCATCGTTCAGGCGGCGGATCAGGTTGCCGACCACGGTCAGCGAGATCGGATCCAGCCCGGCGAACGGCTCGTCGTACATGATCAGCATGGGATCCAGCGCGATGGTTCGCGCCAGCGCCACCCGCCGCGCCATCCCTCCGGAAAGCTCGGCAGGCATCAGGTTCTGCGTACCATACAGCCCCACCGCCCGCAGTTTCATCATCACCATGTCGCGGATGACCTCTTCGGGCAAATCGGTGTGCTCGCGCATCTGGAAGGCCACGTTGTCGTACACCGACATATCGGTGAACAGCGCGCCAAACTGGAACAGCATGCCCATCTTGCGCCGCAAGTCATAGAGCCCCTGGCGGTCCAGTTCATGAATGATCTGGCCATCCACTTTGACGTGACCCTTGGTCGGCTTGAGCACCCCGCCGATATGGCGCAGGATGGTGGTTTTGCCGCAACCGGACAGCCCCATGATGGCAACCAGCTTGCCCTTGGGGAAATCCATGTTGATGCCTTTCAGGATGGGACGGCTGTCGTAGGCGAAATTGACGTCGCGAAGCTCAACCAGCGTTTGTGAAGACACTTATTCTGAAACCTTGTTGATCGGATAGGGCATTCTAAACCACGCCCCCGTCAGCCACAACACCTAGTGACCCGTCGCCCCCTTGTTCCCTTCGCCCGACGTGCGGTGTGCGCGCGAAATTCAATGTGACTCGCATAAACCGCTCCATAACACTCTGTTTTTTGGTGTTGTTGTGGCAATAGATCGAGAACGAGCGCCGACGCTCCCTTTCGGTCGATTATCCGGATTCGCGTCCCCGCCCTGCCTCAGCACCCGATCAGCTAAGGAAACGCTGAATAAGTCGTCACACCGGCGGGGGCCGGTGTCCAGTTCATTGAAATCACTGGATTCCGGCCTGCCCCCGAAAGGGGGCGCCGTGGTTGCCTCGAAGAGGTTCTCGCACCCTTCGGGTGTAAGGGGCTAAAGCCCCAACAACGCACGCAGCGCCGGAATGACGAATCGGAGTTATTCAGCGTTTCCCTAATACTCCCAGTGCAGCCTCACGCCGGCGATCGACACCGGCCCGCGGTCGGCGTTGTAGGCCGGGTTGCGTACACGCTGAAAGTCGGCCGTGAGCCACAGGCTCCTGACCACACCAATGCTGTAATAGGCCTCCACGATCTGCTCGTCGCCATAATTCAGCTTGCCGTCGCCGATAAAGTAGCCCAGCCCTCCCGCGGCCAGATACTGGCGATATATGCCGGAGATTGCATTGCGCATGTACGCCACGCCGATGGTATCGCGCTCGCGCGCCCACAGGCTGCCGTTGAGCGACGAGCCCAGCGCAAACGACCGGTGCGCTTCGGTGAACGCGAAAGTCTCATAGCGACCGTCCTGCCACATGGCACGGGAAAATACGCCGATGTCGGGCGTAACGGCTTGCTCGAAGTTATACCCGACACCATATTTCACCGCCTCCTGGCGCACCGTGCCGGTCGCCGGAATCCCCGCCGCATTGTCCGCCGCAAAGCCGGGGCTGGCCATCGCGTCGGCGAAGCTTCCGGTGCGCACGGCATTTCTGTACGCCAGTACGCGCACTTTCCCCGGCTGCCCCATCAATTCATGCGCATGCTCGATCTCGACAATCTGTCCGTGGTGGCGGAAGAACTGCCAGTCGAGCGCCACCATGTTCGGGTCCCTGGGTTCCATGAACTGGCCAACCCGATAGACCCAGTCGCCGCGATAATCCTCAAGCGCCAAGCCCCAGCTGTACCCTCGCGCGTCCGCGGCATAGTCGAAGGCACAGCTGGTCATGCTGCACCAGTTCATGAACTGGGTGCGGGGATCATGCGCGTAGCTGTTGTTGTCGAATATGTCCAGCGCGGGGAAAAACCCTGCTGTGAGCACGATGCGGTCGCTGTCCACCATGCCGGCAAGCTGATTCATCTCCGATGCGACCGCTTGCCGCCTCCCGCCTTGCTCCCATGTCTGGCGCACAAACAGACGGGCGCGGTACGCCACCAGGCGGGAGCCGCTTGCGCGGGTGATCTCGCCGTTGTAAAAGCCCGCCATGCCGATGAGGTTGCCGGACAGGGGGACGCCCTGGACAACCTCGGGATCGAAATACAGCTCGCCGCCGCGCCACAGGCGCTTGCCGAAGGCCGCGGTGAACGAGAATGTGTAAGCATTCTCCGGCCTGCCTGGCAGGCTGTTGGCGCCGCTATACGGAGAATTGAATCCGGGCTGGTGCTGCCAGATATACGTTGACTGCGCCTTCGCGTTCCAATCTTCCCCGGGCTCTTCTTGTCGCGGCTCTTCCGCGGCAGGCGCGGCTTGCTGCGTGCCTGTTGCACCCCATGCTGAAGGCACAAGCACAGCGCCCAGCACGCCGCTCAGCAAGGGAATCGTACAGAGCCATAAACGCCCCTGCATCCGAAGATGGTAGCCGAAAGGCCGGCGCTGTGCCTGCGCACGCATGATAGCTACCCGAAATATCGGCCGCCTGGTGACGTGCAGCATATTTTGCCTCGTGATCAAGCGCGCTAAGCGCGCCTCCAGGTCGTGCCCTGCGGCGTGTCCTCCAGCACAATGCCCGTTTCCAGCAGAGCCTTGCGGATGCGGTCGGCCTCGGCGTAGTTCTTGGCCTTCTTCGCGGCGATGCGCGCCTCAATCTGCGCGTTGATTGCCGCATCATCCAGCCCCCCGACGGCTGCCCCGCCCCGAAGGAATTGCAGCGGCTCTCTCTGCAAGAGACCCAGCACGCCGCCCAAGGCCTTGAGCTCTGCCGCGAGCTCGGGCGACTGTGTGCGGTTCACTTCGTTGGCGAGGTCAAACAGCACCGCCATCGCTTCCGGCGTATTGAAGTCGTCTTCCATCGCAGCCTTGAAACGCCGGGCGTAGGGCTCGTTCCAGTCGACGGAGTTAGCTGCGATGGACTCCCCCTTCAGTGCGTTATAGAGTCGGGTAAGCGCCCCCTTCGCATCGTCGAGATGCGCATCCGAATAATTGAGCGGGCTGCGGTAATGTGCGCGCAGAATGAAGAAGCGCACCACTTCCGCGTCGTATTTCGCCAGCACCTCCCGGATCGTGAAGAAGTTGCCCAGACTCTTGGACATCTTTTCGTTGTCCACGCGCACGAAGCCGTTGTGCATCCAGTAATTCACGTATTGGCACTGGTGCGCCCCTTCGCTCTGCGCGATTTCATTCTCGTGGTGCGGAAACTGGAGGTCCGCGCCGCCGCCGTGAATGTCGAAGTGCTTGCCCAGCAGCCTGGAGCCCATGGCCGAGCATTCGATGTGCCAGCCGGGCCGGCCCTTGCCCCACTTCGAGTCCCACTTTACTTCGTCCGGTTCGCTGTCCTTGGCACTCTTCCACAGCACGAAGTCGAGCGGGTCGTTCTTGTCCGCGGCGACCTCTACGCGCTCGCCCGCGCGCAGGTCTTCCAGCGACTTGCCGGACAGCTTTCCGTAGCCCGGGAACTTGCGTACCGCGTAGTTGACGTCGCCGTCGGCAGCACGGTAAGCCAGGCCGTTCTTTTCGAGTTGCCCGATCATGTCGAGCATCTCCGGCACGTACCGGGTGGCGCGCGGCTCGTGATCCGGCGGCAGGATGCCCAGGGCGCGCTCATCCTCGTGCATGAAGTCGATGAAGCGCGAGGTAAGAGCATGGATGGATTCCTTGTTCTCGACTGCGCGCTTGATGATCTTGTCGTCGATGTCAGTGATGTTGCGCACGTAGTTCACGTCATAGCCGCTCGCCCTGAGCCAGCGGTTCACCATGTCGAACACCACCATCACGCGCGCGTGACCCAGGTGGCAGTAGTCATAAACGGTCATGCCGCACACGTACATGCGCACCTTGTTGGGCTCGATGGGCGTGAATTCCTGCTTGTCGCGGGAGAGCGTGTTGTAGATCTTGAGCATGATTGATTCAGGCGGGCATCGGCTTACCATCACGGAGGTTGAGCCAGCCCTTGATGATGCGGTAGATGATCCAGACAAAATTGGCGAACAGGATGGCAAAACCCACCAAAACAAATGCGGTGATCGCGCCGATCACCGCCCACAGCAGCCCATACCAGAAAGTGCGAATCTGCCAGCGAAAATGGCTTTCCAGCCAGGTTCCCGCCACATCTTCCAGCTTGACATAGTTGATGATGATGCCGACGATCGCGGTAACGCCAGTGAAATAAGAAAGCGCATACAGCAAATACACCACCTGCGTGATGCTTCTAAGCGACTGAAGGCGCTCATCGTCCGAGAACGTGCTTCCCTCGTTCACGCCTGCTCCTTGGCCCACGAATCTTTCAAGGTCACGGTGCGGTTGAATACCAGCCTTCTCCCCGGCTGGTGCTCGCGGCGGTCGGCGCAGAAGTAGCCCAAGCGCTCGAATTGGTAGCGGGTTTCCGGCCGCGAATCGTTCACGCACGCCTCCACCCAGCCCTGTACCACGGTGAGCGATTCCGCATTGAGGTAGTCGAGGAAGCTCGTTTCCCTGTCCGCATCCGGTTCCGGCACGGTAAACAGTCGGTCGTACAGGCGTATCTCCGCGGGCAGCGCGTGCTCGCGCGACAGCCAATGGATCACACCTTTGACCTTGCGGCCCACCGGATTCTTGCCCAGCGTATCGCGGTCTATGGAACAGCGCAGCTCGGTGACCTTGCCGGAGGCATCCTTCACCACGTCGTCGCAGCGCATCACATAGGAATAGCGCAGGCGCACTTCTCCGCCCGGAATAAGGCGCTGCCAGCCCTCGGGCGGCACCTCGGCGAAATCGTCCGCCTCGATGAATATCTCCCTGCCGAAGGGCACCAGGCGGGCACCGAATTCGGGATGGCCGGGATGGAAGGCGGCCTCGCGCCCCTGCGCGCCGTCAGCATTGGTGATGGTGACCTTGAGTGGATTGATCACGGCCATGACCCGCGGCGCGCGCCCCTCCAGATCGTCGCGGATGGCGCTCTCCAGCACCGCCATGTCCACGATGTTCTCGCTCTTGGATATCCCGATGCGCTTTGCGAATTCGCGGATACCCTCGGGCGTGTAACCGCGGCGGCGCATGCCCTGGATGGTGGGCATGCGCGGGTCGTCCCAGCCGCTCACGCGCTTCTCGGTCACGAGCTGCAGCAGCTTGCGCTTGCTGGTGATGGTGTAGTGCAGCTCCAGACGGGAGAACTCGATTTGCTGCGGGTGGCAGGAAATGGCGATGTTGTCCAGCACCCAGTCGTACAGCGGGCGGTGATCCTCGAATTCCAGCGTGCACAGGGAGTGGGTGATCCCCTCCAGCGCATCCGAGATGCAGTGCGTGTAGTCGTACATTGGATAGATGCACCACTTGTCGCCGGTGCGGATGTGGTGCGCGCGGCGGATGCGGTAAATGACCGGGTCGCGCATGTTGATGTTGGGCGAGGCCATGTCGATCTTGGCACGCAGCACCATGCTGCCGTCAGCAAACTCGCCCTTCTTCATGCGCGCGAAGAGATCGCGGTTTTCGGCGATGGGGCGATTGCGGTTCGGGCTGTTCTTGCCCGGCGCAGTCAGCGTGCCGCGATATTCGCGCATCTGCTCCGGCGTGAGGTCATCCACATAGGCCAGCCCCCTGTTGATGAGTTCCACCGCGAAGTCGTACAGGGCATCGAAGTAGTCCGAAGCCCAGCGCACCGGACCGTTCCATTCAAAACCCAGCCAGCGCACGTCATCCTGGATGGACTGCGCGTATTCCTCGCTTTCCTTCTCTGGATTGGTGTCATCGAAGCGCAGGTTGCACTTGCCGTGGTAATCCTCGGCAAGACCAAAGTTGAGGCAGATGGATTTGGCATGACCGACATGCAGGTAGCCGTTGGGCTCCGGCGGGAAACGCGTGACTATGCCGGTATGTTTGCCGCTCGCCAGGTCCGCATCAATGATGCTGCGGATGAAATTGGAGGGCGCTGGTGACACCGGTGCAGGCGCATTGCTGCTCATGGATCGATTCTTGTTTGCGTTGTAAACGCCGCGATTTTACCCGAAAACCCGCGACTTCACGCAGGGGGCACGCCGACAAGTGCGATAATTTGTGAAATGAGCACGCTTGTTTGGTAAAATCCGCCGGGCTGTTTTGCGTTCGGTCCGTGGTTCACGCATTTGGGAAATATCGAGTCTATGAATTTGTCCTACCGCTCTCTTCCGCGAGCCTTCCTGTTCGCGGCCGCGCTGGCGCTGCTGTGTTCCGGCTTCGCCGCCCGTGCCGACGACGTGCGGGATGCCGAAAAACTGTACAAGCAGAAGCAATACGACCAAGCACTGGAAAAGGTGGACAGCGTCCTCGCCGCCAAGCCCAAGGATATTCCGGCGCGCTTCCTCAAGGGAAATATTTTGGCCGACAAAGGGAAGATAGAAGATGCCATCGGTGTCTTCCAGTCGCTGACCGAGGATGCTCCCGACCGGCCCGAGCCCTATAACAACCTTGGCTTCCTCTATGCCATGCAGGGCCAGTACGATAAGGCCAGGAGCGCGCTGGAATTGGCTATCCGCAACCAGCCCAATTATTCTCTGGCGCACGAGAATCTGGGAGAGATCTATGCCAAAATGGCCAGCAGGGAATATGAACGCGCGCTGCAACTGGATCCGAACAATTCCGGCTTGCAGACCAAGCTGGCGACAATCAGGCAGCTGTTTCCCAAAGCTCCCGCGCGCCCGCAAACCATAGCGATTCCGGCCGGCGCCTCGGCGCCGGCCGCCGCACCGGCTGCAGCCACCCCGCCCAAGCCGTGACCCGTGTTTTGTAGACCGTCCGTATCTTGTATAACTGAGGAGGCAGCAAATGAAATCACTAGGTGTACCGCAACTTAGGACGCTACTGGGCGTGTTGTGCATTGTTTTGCTGCCCTTTGCACCGGCACACGCCGCTTCTTCCCATCACGCTGACAAAGGAAAACCCAAAATGGTCAAATTGCACACCAGCAAAGGCGATATCACGATCGAGCTGAACGCCGAAAAAGCGCCGGAGACGGTCAAGAATTTTCTCGAATACGTGAACAGCGGCTTCTACAACGGTACGATATTTCATCGCGTAATCAGCAACTTCATGATACAAGGCGGCGGGTTTGAGGTCGGGATGAAACAGAAGCCGACGCGTGCGCCAATCAAAAACGAAGCCGCGAATGGCCTTACCAACGAGGTCTACACGATCGCCATGGCCCGGACCAGCGATCCCCAGTCCGCCACCGCGCAGTTCTTCATCAACGTGAAGAACAACGATTTCCTCAACTACACTGCGCCCACCCCCCAGGGCTACGGCTACTGCGTGTTCGGCAAGGTGGTGGCAGGCAAGGAAGTGGTGGATGCCATCGCCAAGGCGCCCACGGGCAACCGCAGCTTCTTCCAGGACGTGCCCGTTGAAGATGTGGTCATCACCAAGGCGGAAGTGCTCAAGTAGCTCGACCAATTAATATAAGTGCGGCGGCGCGGCATTTGGATTTAGGATAGCCGCACCGCCTGGCGCCGCGAATTTCGAGTTCTGAATCGCTGTCATGCCACACACCCTTTTCATCTCCGATCTTCATCTGGGCGCAGACCATTCCGGGAGCGCACAGGCCTTCTTACGCTTCGTGCAGAATTCCGCCCCACAGGCTGAGGCCCTTTACATCCTGGGCGATCTGTTCGATATCTGGGCGGGAGATGAAGACCTTGGTGACCCCTCGCATAAGCGCATCGTCGAGGCGCTGCACCAGCTCTCTTCCGGCGGCACCCGGCTGTACCTGATGCATGGCAACCGCGACTTGCTGATGGGAAAGGAACTGGAACGAGCGGCGGGCGCAACGCTGTTGCGCGACCCCACCCTCATCGATCTGTATGGCATGCCCACCTTGCTCAGCCACGGCGATCAGTTGTGCACGGACGATCACGCATACCAGGCCGGCCGCAAGCAGGTGAGCGATCCCGCTTGGCAGCGCCAGTTTCTCGCCCAGCCGCTTGGCGCGCGCAAGGCCTTCATCGCCCAGTTGCGCGCCCGCAGCCAGGACGCAAAAAAAATGAAAAGCGACGAAATCATGGACGTGAACGGCGAAGCGGTCATGAATTTCCTGCGCGAGCACCAATACCCCAATCTCATCCATGGCCACACCCACCGCCGGGGCCATCACGTGCTGCATGTCGACGGCTATACCTGCGACCGCTGGGTGCTGGGCGACTGGGACACCCAGCCAAATGCGCTGCGTTGTGACGCAAGCGGGGCGGTGACGTGGGAAGTTGTTCCTTAGCAAATCCCTCTGCTCCCACCCGCCAGCGGGCTGGTCAGCCATGACCATGGACTACGCCTCTGCCACAGGGAAACTATGCCGGAACTACCCGAGGTAGAAACCACTCTGCGAGGACTTGCGCCTCACTTGGTGGGCCAGCGTGTTGCAGGGGTGGTGATCCGCCATCCACAACTGCGCTGGCCCGTCCCCAAAGATTTGACAAGGCTGCTGCACGGACAAGCCATCCGCGCCCTGCGCCGCCGCGCCAAGTACCTGTTGGTGGAATTCGACCACGGCACGCTTATCCTGCACCTCGGCATGAGCGGCAGCCTGCGCATCCTGCCCGTTGACAATCCGCCGGACAAACACGACCACTTCGACTTGATTCTGGATAGCGGAAAGCTCATGCGCCTGCGCGACCCGCGGCGCTTTGGCGCGGTGTTGTGGCAGGGGGGCGATGCCGCACAGCATCCGCTGCTCGCGGCGCTCGGGCCCGAGCCGCTGGAGAAAGAGTTCAGCGCGGCCTATCTTTATCAGGCCACGCGCGGGCGCAGCGCTGCGATCAAGCTTGTGATCATGGATAGCCATGTGGTGGTGGGCGTGGGCAATATTTACGCGAACGAGGCACTGTTCCGCGCTGGCATCCGCCCGCAGCTGGCTGCGAGCAAACTGAGCCGCCCGCGCTGCACCAAGCTGGTAAAGGCGATTCGACAGACGTTGCGCGACGCCATCAAGGCCGGAGGCAGCACCCTGCGCGACTTTGTCAACAGTTCGGGCGAGCCGGGCTACTTTCAACAGCAATACCTGGTTTATGGCCGTGCCGGCGAGCCATGCCGCCAGTGCGGAACCGCTATCAGCCTGATCCGCCAGGGGCAGCGGGCAAGCTATTACTGCCCGCGCTGCCAGCGTTAACGGCCGAGCTTCCCCTCGCACGCGCCGGGATTGGGCTAATATATCCCCCGCACATTATCGTCGGGAGTAAGCATGCCTTTCATGGGGATAGGAATTCACGTTCTGATCGCGCTGTTTTTTGCCATTCACGTGGTGCGCACCGGGCGTGAGATGTACTGGTTGCTCATTCTGTTCATGTTCCCGCTGTTGGGCAGTCTGGTATATTTCTTCGCGGTCTATCTCCCGGATACCCGTTTGCATCACGACGTTCGCCGCGCAGCCGTCACTGCCGCCAACGCACTGGATCCGGGAAAGGAACTGCGCGAAGCCCGGCGTGCTTTCGACTTGACGCCAACCGCCCAAAACGAGATGCGGCTCGCAAACGCCCTGCTCGAAGCGGGCGCCTCGGCCGAAGCGGCCGAACACTTTGAGGCTTGCCTGAAAGGGCCGTTTGCGAACGACTCGGAAATTCGCTATGGCGCGGCGAGAGCGCGGGTGCAGAACGGGCAAGGCGCTGCCGCACGCGAGCTCCTGGAAACGATCCGGAAACAGGCGCCCGAGTTTCGCGCGGAAAGAGTGACCTTGTTGCTCGCTCAAGCGTATGCGCTGGAAGGACGGCAGCAAGAGGCCAGAACCGAGTTCGTTGCCGCCACCACCCGCTTCGGCAGCGTTGAGGCGCGGGCAGAGTACGCGATCTGGGCCCTGGGCGTGGGCGACGTCGAGGCGGCCAATGCGCAGTACAAGGAACTGGAACGCGCAATGAAGCACTGGAGCAAGCAAAGCCGCGCTCTGCACAAGCCGCTGATGGACCGCCTCGACACAGCTTTTGCCGCGCATAAGCGGCAATATTAAAAAGTCGAGACAAATAAAAACCCGCCTTGTGGCGGGTTTGTTTTGTTTCGAGGGGCCAGCGGGTATTTGGGCTAGCGGGCTTTTTCCGCCATCAGCCTGTCGTACTTGGCCTGCAACTGTTCGTGGGTCTCCACATATTCGGGATTCTTCGGAATGCAGTCCACCGGGCATACTTCCACGCACTGCGGCGTGTCGTAATGGCCGACACACTCCGTGCACTTGTTGGGGTCAATGACGTAAATGCTGTCACCTTGCGAAATGGCCTCGTTCGGGCACTCCGGCTCGCACACGTCGCAGTTGATGCATTCGTCGGTAATCATCAGGGCCATGCTCTTCTCCTTGCTTTACAATTTCAACACAGTTTCTTGTCCGCCAGTTTTTGCGCCACCAGAGGCGACACGAACTTCCCAACATCGCCGCCCAGCCGCGCGATCTCGCGCACCATGCTGGCCGATATGAAGGTATATTGCTCCGCCGGGGTCAGGAATACGGTTTCGACATCGGGATGCAGGCTGCGGTTCATTCCCGCCATCTGAAATTCGTATTCAAAATCCGACACGGCGCGCAGGCCGCGCAGCACCACGCGCGAATTCTGGCTGCGCACATAGTTCATCAGCAGGCCGGAAAACCCATCCACGCGCACGTTGCCGACGTTGGCAAACACGTCGCGCGCCATCGCCACCCTTTCCTCCAGGGTAAACAGGGTGCCGGTGCGGCTTTGCGCAACCGCAACCACAACCTCCCCGAACAGCCCTGCCGCACGGCGCACGACGTCCTCGTGCCCGCGCGTGATGGGGTCGAACGTCCCGGGATATATCACTCTGATCACTGCGCTGCCCCTTGCTGTACTTCTTGATTGCCGTAGTTCAATAACTGGTAGTGCACCGCCCCAGCCCTGGCCCGCCTGACCACCTCCCACCCGGCGCCTGGGTCAAACAATTCGCCGCTCTCGACATAGACAAGGCCGCCCGGCGCCAGTCTTTCCGGCAGCTGCGACAGAACTTGCGGCAGATACCCGGCAGCGAAGGGGGGATCAAGAAAGATGAGGTCGTAGCGCCCGCGCTCCCGCCGGGCGAATTCTAGCCCATCCGCGCAGTGCAGTGTCACGTTTGTGCAGCCCAGTTTCGCGATGTTATTCTGCAGTGCCTGGCAAACCCCGCGGTGTTTCTCCACCATCACCACCCGTTCTGCGCCGCGCGAAGCTGCCTCGAAACCCAACGCACCGCTGCCCGCGAACAGGTCGAGACAGTGCTTCCCGTACAGCGTCTGCCCCAGCCAGTTGAACAGGGTCTCGCGCACGCGGTCTGGCGTGGGGCGCAAGCCGTCGACATCCGGAAAATCGAGCAGCCGGCGGCGGTATTCGCCGCCGATGATGCGCACGCGGTTTATTTGCCACTCTCCTTCCTTGCCTCGGGAGCGCCGACGATCACCGTCGCCATCGCATCCGGATTTACGCGCCGCTGGAATGCCTCGCGAACCTGCGCCACCGTCACGTTGCCCACCTTGCCGGGGAAATCGTCGAGGTAAGTCAGCGGCAGGCCATAGAAGCCGATCATCCCGAGGTATTCTACGATCTTCCGATTGCTGTCAATGCGCAGCGGGAAGCCGCCGATGATGTTGTCCTTCGCGGCCTGCAGCTCCTTTTCACTCGGCCCCTCCTTGATGAACCGTGCCAGCGTGGCGCGCACCATTCCGAGCGCTTCGTCGGCCTGCTCTTTCTTGGTCTGCAAGCCGATCTGGAACGGCCCGGGTTGCTGCAGGGGGATGAAGTAGCTGTAAACGCTGTATGCCATGCCGCGCTTCTCGCGCACCTCCTGCATGAGGCGCGAAACGAAACCGCCGCCGCCGAGCACGTAGTTGCCGGCATATAGCGTGAAATACTCGGGATCGGTGCGGCTTATGCCCGGGGCGCCAACGAGAATATGGCTCTGGCTCGCCGGATGCGGAATGCGCTGCTCGGTTGGCTTGATCTGCCTGGTCACCGCCGGGATTGCCGCGGACGCGCCACCCGGAGGCAAGCGCCCGGTCAACTGCTGTGCGACTGCCTCAGCCTCGGCGCGAGTGATGTCCCCCATCAAGGCAACGATTGCCGACTTGGCCGAATAGTGCGCACGATAGAACGCGACAATGTCACTGCGCCGGATGTTACGCACGGTCGCGACTTCGCCGGACGGCTGCAATCCATAAGTGTGGCTCCCGTACACCGCCTTGCCAAAGGCCTTCATCGCAATGGCCTCCGGCTTGGTGTCGGCCTCCTTCAATTCGGCGATGGTCCGCTCCTTCTCGCGCGTCACGATTTTTTCAGGGAAGGTGGGGTGCTGCAGCACGCTAGCCATGACGGACAACGCTTGTTCGCGCTCCGCCCTGCTGCTCAAAGTCCGCAAGCTCACGCCCGCGCGATCCTGGTCAAAATTGCCCCCCAGTTCCGCACCAATGTCGGCCAGCTTGCGCGAAATATCGTCCTCGCTCAGCCCATCCGCACCATTGTCGAGCATGCCTTGCGTAAGCGCCGCCAAACCCGATCTGCCGGCGCTGTCGAAACCACTGCCTGCCGGGAAATTCACGGTCACGTCCAGCATCGGCAGACCGTGATCTTCCACAAAATATACCTGCGCTCCGCTGGGCGCCTGCCAATGCTGGATGCGCGGCGAGGCCATGACCGGCGTTGCCGACAGCAGCAACGCCCCGAGAGCAAAAAGTCTAGCGTACATTCGCGCCTCCCTCCGGCATCATGTGCCTTGGCTTGCCGGACAGCGGCTGCGGATCCAGCACGGCCACCGTCAGGCTGTCATCCTTGAAAAATTCGCGTGCTACGTCCTGCACTTGCTGTGCAGTCACGGCCCGCAGCCCCGCCAGCATCACAGGGATGTCCTTGTAAGACAGGCCTATGCTTTCAAGCTGCCCGATCTGCATGGCCTGATAGAACACCGAGTCGCGCTTGTAAACTTCCGCCGCCGTGACCTGCGCCTTGACCCGCTTCAGTTCCTGCTCGCTCACACCATCCTTCACCAGGAGCGCGATCTGGCCGCGCAACCCCGCTTCCAGTTCTGCCACGCCCTTGCCCTCGCTGGGCGTGCCCTCCAGCGTAAACACCGCGGGGCCGCGCGAAGTGGGGTCGTAGCTGGCACCCACGCTGCTGGCCAGCTGCCGTTCGCGCACCAGAGATTTATTGAGCCGCGCCGCCTCGTTGCCGTCCAGAATGCCGGCCAGCACCTGCAGGGCATAGGGCTTCCAGTCGTGCGCGGGATCGCGCAGCGCGGGCGCATGGTAGGCCATGATGAGGTAAGGCAATTCGGCGGGCGCCTTGACCACGATGCGCTTGATGCCGAGCTGCCCCGGCTCGACATACGTCCGGCGCGGCGGAAGGGGATGTCCCGGAATCGGGCCATAATACTTCTCAGCCAGGTCGAAAACCCCGGCGGCGCTCACATCGCCGGCCACGACCAACACCGCATTGGACGGTTCGTACCAGCGCTTGTACCAGTCCCTCACATCATCCGCGCTTAGCGTCTGCAGATCCCCCATCCAACCGATCACCGGGTTATGGTAGGGATGCTCCTGAAAGGCAGCAGCCATCATTTCCTCCTGCAACAGCCCGCGCGGCTCGTCATCGGTGCGCCAGCGCCGCTCTTCCATGACGACCTTGATCTCCTTGCCGAATTCGTCGTCGGATACCAGCAGGTTATCCATCCGGTCAGATTCCAGCTGCATGGCGAGCGGCAGGCGGGACGTGTCCAGTTCCTGGAAGTAGGCGGTATAGTCATAGCTGGTGAAGGCATTTTCGCGCCCCCCGGCGGCCGCGATGCGCTCCGAGAACTGCCCCGGCGGCACGGACTTGGTGCCCTTGAACATCATATGCTCCAGCGCATGAGCAATGCCGGTTTTGCCGGTCACCTCGTCCATGCTGCCTACCCGGTACCATATCTGCTGCACCACCACGGGCGCACGGTGGTCTTCCTTGACGATCACCTTCAGGCCGTTGCCCAGCGTCTTTTCGAACGTCTCGGCATGGGCGGCCACGGCAAAAAGCAAGGCTGGGATGGCCAGCCATTTCCATGTCTTCATGCGCATATTCCTAGCCCAAGTCAGTTAATCAGAATAGAATGGCGGGTGTGGCACAATTGCCCGCAACCGCCGCGCATTATGGCCTATTTTTCGGCTGTTCGGCCACAGTGTTTACTCATGGTTTTCAATGCCTGACTTTCAGAAACAATCCGCCTCGGATAATGCCAGAAAGGGCGGCTGGGCAAGCCGCCTGAGGGACGGCCTCGCGCGCACGGGGGGCCAGCTTGCCGACCTGTTCGGGCGCGGCGGGCGAGTGGATGAGGAGCTTTATGAAGAACTCGAGACCATCCTGATCACAGCCGATGCGGGGATGGACGCCACGCGCTTTCTGCTGGCCGAGTTGCGCCACCGCGTGAAAGAGCAACGCATCACCGAAGCGGCGCAGGTGAAGGAAGCTCTGGCGCACTGCCTGCTCAAGCTGCTCAAGCCCCTGGCCCAGCCTCTGGATGCCGGGGCGCACCTCCCTTTTGTGATCCTGCTATGCGGCGTCAACGGCGCCGGCAAGACCACGTCGATAGGCAAGCTGGCCAAGCACTTCCAGGCGCAGGGCAAGACCGTGCTGCTGGCCGCAGGCGACACGTTCCGTGCGGCCGCCCGCGAGCAGCTGATGACTTGGGGCGAACGCAATGACGTCACCGTGATCGCGCAGCAAAGCGGTGACCCGGCGGCCGTCATTTTCGATGCCGTGCATGCGGCACAGGCTCGCAAGATCGACGTGGTGCTGGCCGACACCGCTGGCCGCCTCACCACCCAGGCCCACCTGATGGAGGAGATCAAGAAGGTGAAGCGCGTTATCGCGAAGGCGCTGCCCGATGCGCCGCATGAAGTACTGCTGGTGCTGGATGCCAATACCGGCCAGAACGCCCTGTCGCAGGTGAAGGCCTTCGACGCAGCGCTGGGTGTAACCGGCCTCATCCTCACCAAGCTCGACGGCACTGCAAAGGGGGGCGTCGTCGCCGCCATTGCCAAGGCGCATCCCATCCCGGTGCGCTTCATCGGTGTGGGCGAAGGGGTTGACGATCTGCGCCCGTTTGCCGCCGAGGACTTTGTCTCCGCCTTGCTCGGAAACTGAACCATGATCCTGCCCGGAGCAGACACATGATCAAATTCAGCCAGGTGAACAAGCGCTACCCCGGCGGCTACGAGGCGCTGAAACGGATCTCGTTCGAGATCGGCGAAGGCGAACTGGTGTTTCTGACCGGGCATTCCGGCGCTGGCAAGAGCACGCTGCTCAAGCTGATCGCCGCCATCGAACGCCCGAACGGCGGCAGCGTGGTGGTGAAGGGGCAGAATGTCGGCTCGCTCAAAAAGGGCGCTTTGCCCTATTTGCGCCGCCACCTCGGGCTCGTATTCCAAGACCACAAGCTGCTGTTCGACCGCAGCGCCTTCGACAACGTGATGCTGCCGCTGCAGATCTGCGGTTTCGATCACCGCGAGAGCGCGAAGCGGGCGCGCGCGGCGCTGGACAAGGTGGGATTGCTGCAACGGGAGAGGGCGAACCCAATCGCACTGTCCGGCGGCGAACAGCAGCGCCTGTGCATTGCCCGCGCCATCGTTAACCGCCCGGCCATCATGCTGGCCGATGAACCCACCGGCAACCTGGACGCTGAATATGCCCACGATATCATGGACATATTCAAGTCATTCCATCAGGTCGGCGCGACTCTGGTGATCGCCACGCATGACGACAGGCTCCTCAGCCGCTACGGCGCGCGCGTCCTGTCGTTGAAGCGGGGAGAGCTTCAGCCGTGATGCAGCACCTGCGAATTCTGCAGACGACTTTGCATCGCCTGCTCAGCGCGCCGGTTTCCAGCGCGCTCAATATACTGATCATGGGCATCGCGATCAGCCTGCCGGTCGGGATGTATGTGCTGCTGCAGAACGTGCAGGATCTGTCGGCGCATGTTTCCAGCGCGCCCCAGGTGAGCGTATTTCTCGCGCTCAATGCGAGCCAGGACGAGGCCGCGCAGATCGGGAAGCGCCTGGAGCAGCACCCGGCCATCGCCCGCATCGAGTTTGTACCGCGCGAGCAGGCACTGCAGCAGCTCAAGCGCAACAGCGGATTGACGGACGTAATCGACGGGTTGAAGCAGAACCCGTTGCCCGACGCCTATATCGCCTATCCCAAGACGTCTGAGCCCAAGGCGCTGGAGGCGTTGCGCGATGAATTGCAGAAATGGCCGAAAGTGGAGCACGCGCAACTCGATTCCGCGTGGGCGCGAAAGCTGGATGCGCTGCTCGGCTTCGTGCGCCTGGGCGTGCTGATCCTTGCCGGTTTGTTGAGCATCGCGCTGGTCGCAATCACCTTCAATACGATCCGGCTGCAAATTCTCACCAGGCGCGAGGAGATCGAGATCGCCAAGTTGATCGGCGCCACCGACGGCTTCATCCGCCGCCCGTTTCTCTATTTCGGCTTCGTGCAAGGGCTTGCCGCCGGGATCGCCGCCTGGCTTATCATCGCCGCCAGCCTGGCGCTGCTCAACGCCAAACTTGGGGGGCTCGCCCAACTATACGGAACCAGTCTCGCTTTACATTATCTTACCATTGGGGATAGTCTCTCCCTGCTGCTATTCGCCGCCTACCTAGGGTGGCTGGGAGCGTGGCTATCGGTATCTCAGCACTTGTGGCAGATTGAACCGGCATAATCTCGGGGTGGTGTTATGGGCATGCCTCATGCACGTGCCGCACGCGACCAAACCCGTAGCGAGGAACTGGCAAACAGCCTCAGCCACGGGGCCGCCCTCGTGGCAGCCGTGATTGCCACACCGTTCCTGATCATCCACGCCACCAATCACGGCGACATCGGTTACCTCGTTGGCGCCAGCGTATTCGCCGCCGCCACGATTTTGCTCTATCTTACCTCGGCGATCTACCACGCCCTGCGCCCAGGCAGGCTCAAACACATTTTCCGCATCGTCGAACATGCCGCCATCTTTCTCATGATTGCGGGCACTTACACGCCATTTACGCTGGGGATCCTGCGGCGGGACGTGGGATGGACCCTGTTTTGCGTCATCTGGGGATTGGCCGTCTTGGGCGTGGTACTGAAGATCATCAGCGGCGCGTCCCATACGCTTGCCTTCACAGCGCTCTACGTTCTGATGGGGTGGATGATCCTGATCGCGGCGAAACCTTTCTACGACCGCTTGCCCGCCTCCGGCCTGTTCTGGCTGCTCGCGGGAGGACTCGCCTATACCATCGGCGTGGCTTTCTTCACCACCGATTCGCGACTGCGCTATGGGCATTTCATATGGCATCTGTTCGTAATGGCGGGCACGGGATGCCATTATTTCGCCGTGCTGTGGTATGCGGCTTAGGATGGCGCGGTTACCACCTGCCCGAATTGCTCCCTTTCAGTCCGGAATGTCGAGCGCGGTTTCAAAAACCGGCGGCTCGCGCTCGAATTGCACCAGGGCGTATGCGGCGGTGGGCCGCATGTGGACGCAGACCATTTTCACGTTGATCGCGGCGACGGTGCGCGCCAGCTGGTTGAGCCATTTGTAGTACACCGGATCGATGATGGATTGCACGGAAAGATCGTAGTAGAGCCGCGAGGCGCGCGCGCGCAGGAGGCGGTCGACGATGCCGTCAATCAGCTTATTATTATCGCTGATGTTCAGGCCGCGCAACGGCTCCAGCAGGAAATCCGATCCGCCGATGCGCGTCAAATGGATTCCGGACAGGGGCACGGAACGCCTACTCCGCCTTCTGGCTCACCATAATGCCCATCCGCCGGAAGGCCTCCTTCAGACCGTCCGACAAGCTTGCGCGGGTGGTGACGTCGCTCATGTCTATGTTCAGGCTGATCAGCGCGCGCGCAATTTCCGGGCGAATGCCGGTGATGATCGCTTCCGATCCCATCAGTTGAATCGCGCGCACCATCTGGATGAGGTGATGCGACACCTGGGAATCGATGTTCTTCACGCCGGTCAGGTCCATCACCACGGCACGTGCGTGATCCCTGGCGATGCGCCCCAGCAGGGCCTCCATGACCATCATGGTGCGACTGGAATCAAGGGCGCCGATGATAGGCAGGGTAAGCACGCCGTCCCAGATCTGCGTGATGGGCGTGGAGGTCTCGCGCAACGCCTGTTGCTGCGCAGAAAGTGCGCTTTCCTTTTCCTCAAGGTAAACTCGGAACGCCGCCATGATGAGTTCGTTGAACACGCCGTTGAAGAACGACAGAGTGCTGCGCGATTGCGTGAACTCGACGCCGCTATCCCGCTCCAGCGCCTCGATCAGGGTTTGCTGCAGCAGCTGCGCATAGCGCACCACGTCTTCCACATGCCCGCCGCGCATCAACACACGCTGTGCGAGGCTGGAGAAGAACAGCTCCAACGCCTGGAACTGCGGCGATCCCTTGTCGGCCGGGTCCTTTGAGCCCAGCACCGCGACAACCAGGTTTTTGAAATCCCCGCTTGCATCCGCGATCTCGTCATCGTCCATCAGGCGATGGTCGCCGCCGAAATATCGCCGGCCGGGTTCGGCCAGCGCGCCTGCGATATCGCCAATTTTGAGGTTGAACAGCGCTGTCAGTTTTTCGCTTGCCGTTTTCTTCTGCACCATGATTTCCCCCTTGTCTTCGTTCCTGCAACAAAATACTCATCCCGCCGCCAATACGCAGACGGACTGGTCGTCCGAGACTCTGCCCATGATATTCCCCATCGTGTACGCTATCAACTGAGGATGTTTGTTGAACAGACCGGCAAACGTGGCACCATCCCAGTTGCGCCGTATGCCGTCGCTTGCGGTGATCACCAGCGCCGGTTTGCCAAACGCGCTCTGGAAAACCGTCAGCGTACGGTGCTCCCTCCCCAGCACCCCCGGCGCAAACGGCACGCCGTCAACGCGATTCTGTTCATAAACATGTGCGTGCATATCGCCCACCCCGGCCATGTGCAATGTGTGCTGCCGCAGGTCGATCTCGCCGGTCACGGCCACCGCCCCGCGTGTACCCTCCAGCTGACGGTCCACCGCCTCAAGCACGGCGATGGGGCTGTCTTTATGCGCAAGATGGGCGGCAAGGCTGTCCGTCGCTTCCTGCGCATGCTCGCCGTGGCCCAGGCCATCGAGGTGCAGCCAGTGCAGCTTACTCCGGCTTTGATGCAGATAAATGCGGTCGCCGTTGTAACGCGAATCCGACACGGCTCGCGTATAAAGCCCCAACCTGAATCCCGGCATCGGTTCACGGGTCTTGCTGCCTTTCGGAAAGAAACGCGCCAGAAAGACCGTTCCACTCCATTTTTTCTGTGGCGCAGGATCGACGAGCTGGGTGTAGATATACAGTTCGTCGCTCAAGCGGCGTACGCTGCCCAGGCCTTTGCCGAGCGTATTGGCCGTGGAATAGCCGTCGCGCTCGGCCAACTCGAGATCGGCGATGCCCGGGCCGAAGTCCAGCGAGACCAGGTCGAGCACCGGCCCGGGCTGCTGCCAGACCTGGATCATGCCGCGCGCGCCGGCATACTTGATGTTGTTGCTGACCAGTTCGGAGGCGACCAACAGTATGTTTTCGGTCTTGGCTTCCGATATGCCGAGCCGCTGGGCGATCACCGACAATTTCGCCCGCAGCAGGATGAGCGCGCTTTCGTTGCGCACGGCACTGTCGAACAGCAGCCGGCAATCCCTGTAGCTGTCAAATGCAGTATTCACAGTGGCAGGGGCTGCTTTTGGCGCGCGCGGCGAGGCGGCCCCGAACACAGCTCCACGACCGCGCGGCCGCGACCGCGGTGCTTGGCCTCGTACAGCGCATGGTCCGCCTGACGAAAGAACTCCTGCATACCAAACCCGTCCGGGGTGGTGGCATTTATCGTCGCGATGCCGATGCTGACCCTGTGTTCCATTAGCCTCAGCACCTGCTCGGCCTTCTCGCGCGCTTGCCGGTGATCGGCAAACAATATTACGGCAAATTCATCGCCACCGAAGCGGAAGGCAAAATCCACGTCCTCGCGGATGACGTTGTGCAGGACCTGCGCCATCCTGTTGAGGTAGGCGTCGCCGTACTGATGGCCGAATTCATCATTGACCTGCTTGAAGTTGTCGAGGTCCAGGAGAAGAAGGGAAAGGGGCGCGCTCTTCTGGCGCATGGTGTGGCGGAACATCTGGTCCAGCCTGGCGTCGAATGCCCGGCGATTGTAAAGGCCGGTCAATGGATCCGTCTCAGCTTGGTACAACAGTTTTTCAAGCTCGGCGCGCCCCTGTTCCAGTGCCTGTTGCAGCGCCGCCAGTTCCCGTTCGCTCCGTACGCGCGCCTGCTCAAAATGGCGCATCATTTCGGCATTCCGTTGCAGTAAAACGTCCGGGTCAACCGCTACTGTCGAATCCGACAGATAGCGTTGCAGCCGCTCTGCTTCCTCCAAAGGCGGCTGCTGGGCAAAGGCCACCACCGGCACCGCCTGGCTGGCCCAGCTCACCATTAATTCATTCCTGTCCAGGGATAGGGAGACGGGCAGCGGATAACCCGAAGCCGCGCCGGCGGCCCGCAGTCTCTGCATCAGGTCGAGCAAGACAGGAGCGGCAGCAAAAGAGCTGCCTTTTAGCCAGCCCACGCTCTCCAGCACAAAACCGGAAAACGCCTGCAAGTCCGATTCAACAACCAGATTCTGGCGCAATAGCTCCACAGCCTCCCCCTTTATCGCCACGCACGACACCGCATGCGCAAAGTCGATCGGCGCTCGAACCAGCAGAACCTGGCCACGTCGCCGCCTGGCAGAATAGCACCTTTATGCCCCAAACGCCTCCTCGCGCGATGTCCGCCCCACGCCCGCACGCACATAAGCCGTCTCTTATATAACTGATAAACAGCATGTTATTACGCTATTACCCATACCGCCCGCATCGTATGTGCACCAGCGAACAGTGGCAGGCTGTGAAAAAAAGGGATCATTGGGACCGCGACGCCGAGTTTCGATCGGCGCGGCACAGTCACAATTTCGCGGCACAAAACCCTGCCCTTGGCAGAAACACGAGGAGTGAAATCATGGGGTCGAGCGCAACAGGTGAAACAAAGGAGGCGAACATCGCCATTCCCAAGGACAAGCTGCTTGAAGACTTGCGTCTCGTGATGGCCGATGCCGAGGATCTGCTGCACGCCACCGCGAGTCAGGCTGGCGAGAGTGCTGCTGCCGCCCGCGCCCGTATCCAGCAGAACCTGCACCTGGTACGGGAGCGGCTACTCGACGCGGAGTCGGCCGTGGTTGACCGCACCAGGGAGGCGGCGAAGAGCACGGACCGCTACGTGCACGAGCACCCCTGGCAGGCCATCGGCATCTCCGCCTGCATCGGGGCCATCATCGGAATACTGATCGCGCGGCGTTGAGCGATGTCCGACTCAGGCGGACTTTTCGAGTCGCTTAAGCGCCTGCTGCGTACCCTGCTCTCCATACTCCAGACCCGGCTGGAACTGCTGTCCAATGACCTTGAGGAGGCGCGCATGCGCATCGGCCAGATGCTGGTCTATGCGTGCGTTGCGCTGTTTTGTTTTTGCTGGGCCATCATGCTGCTGACGGTGTTCATCGTGGCTTTATTCTGGGACAGCTACCGTCTGCAGGTCCTCGGCGGATTGTGTGCTGGCTTCTTCGTTGCAGGGGTCCTGACGCTGAACACGTTAAGGAGCCTGGCTCGCGAAAGACCGAAGCTGTTTGCTTCCAGCCTTGCGGAATTATCCAAAGACCGCGAGAACCTGGCATCGTCCAATGAGTAGCCGACTGAAAGAGCTGGCCGAACGCCGGGCCAGGCTAGTGAGGGTTGCCGCGAACCAGCGCAGCGAATTGGCCCAGGCGGCCGCCCCCTGGCGAACCGCCTTGAGAGTGGCGGATCACGGTGTGGGCGCTGTTCGATTCATCGCCAACCATAAGGCCCTGGTAACCGGGGCAGTGGCTCTTGCGTGCGTGCTGCGCCCAGCGTTTGCAGCCGGCTTGTTGCGCCTGGTATGGACGATGTGGCGCGGCGTGCGAGTGGCGCGCCGCCTGATCGGTTAGCGCAGCGGAAACGTCCCAATTCTCGGAGCACGTGCCGGCAAGCGGTCACCGCTTTCGCACATGCAGTTCGGGGTTGTTGATCAGGTCGTACTCGAGCTGAGCGGCGAGGCTGCCGAGAAGCGAGTCCTGCGTCTCAGGCGTAAACAGCGCATCGTTGTCCACGTGCGCTTCGTAGGTGGCGAGCGAAATCTGGTGGCCATCCGTGTCAAATGCGGCGACATGAACCGTGTTTGCATTGGCCCAGTGTTCGATCGTGACCGTCTTCCCATCTCCAAGGCGAAAGTCGTTCCTCTTCATGCGATGGTGCATCATATGAGACTCCTTTCCTGCGCTGGTTTCCTGCCGGGACCTGCTCGATGTTGGCCGCCCCCGGACGTTCCGGAGTAAAGATCCGGCATGCACGGTAACGCTTGTGCTTATCATGCCACTGCAAATCTTGCTTGCGCAATGGGGTTTCTCCCGCCTATTGCGCTTCGAAGGGTCTATAATGTTTGCGACAGAGAGCGGCCGCTGTACGCGTCGCTTTACCTGCCTTTCCCTGACGAAAGGAGAGCATCATGAATACCGCCGATATGTTGATACATGTTCACCCTGATCTCGACGCGGCTGCCAGAATGAATCTGCAGCGGTCCATCGAGGCACATGTGGGAATCGATTGCGCCGAGTTTATTCATCAGCCCCACCCCCATGCCTTGATGGTGAGATACGATCCCGAGGCTATTCAGGGAACGGAGATTCTGGACATGGTGCGCAGCGTCGATCCGGAAGCGACTCGGGTAGGCCTGTAACGCTCCGCACTCCCCAAACGAACAGGCCCGCAATTTGTGAGCCTGCATAAGCCGCGCCCCGATTCGGCTTCAGCGCATTTCGTCGAAACCCACCGAGTGCGAGTGGATGTCCACGTGCGCAGTTTCCTTGACCAGCAGCGTGCCGATCACAAACGTCAGCGCTGCGATGATCACAGGATACCAGAGACCGAAGAAGATGTTGCCATCCCAGGCCACCAGCGCGACCGCCAGGAACGGCAGGAAGCCGCCGAACCAGCCGTTTCCGATGTGGTACGGCAGCGACATGGAGGTGTAGCGGATGCGCGTGGGAAAGAATTCCACCAGAGCGGCCGCGATCGGTCCATACACCATGGTCACGTAGATCACCAGAATGGTGAGCAAGAGTATTACCATCGGGTAGTTGATCCGGTTGGGATCAGCGTTGGCGGGATAGCCTGCTTCCTTGATGGCAGCAGTGAACGCATCGGAGAACTGCTTGTTCTTTGCCTTGAATTCGTCGGCGGGCAAGGCGGCGCCCTCGAAGCTCGCGATGGTTTTTTCGCCGATCTTCACCTGAGCGACCGTGCCGGCAGGCGCCGGTTCATTCTGGTAGGAGATGCCGGCTTTCACCAATGCGCTCTTGGCGATGTCGCATGAACTCAGGAATTTGGCCTTGCCGACCGGATCGAACTGGAACGTACAGGTGGAAGGATCCGCAACAACTGTGACCGGCGATTTTGACTGCGCTGCTTCCAACGTGGGATTCGCGTAGTGGGCCATGCCCTTGAAGATCGGGAAATAGGTCAGTGCCGCAAGCAGGCAGCCGGCCATGATCACCGGCTTGCGGCCGATCTTGTCCGACAGCTTGCCGAATATCACGAAGAACGGCGTGGCAATGAACAAGGAGCCCGCAATCAGGAGATAGGCGTAGGTATAATCGACTTTGAGCACCGTGGTGAGGAAGATCAGCGCATAGAATTGCCCGGCGTACCAGACCACCGCCTCGCCCATGACCATGCCCAGCAGCGCCAGCAGCACGACGCGCAGGTTTTTCCACTGACCAAAGGATTCCTTGATCGGCGCCTTGGAGTGCGTGCCTTCCGCCTTCATCTTCAGGAAGGCAGGAGACTCATTGAGGGACAGTCGAATCCAGACCGAGATCGCCAGCAGCAGGGAGGAGACCAAGAAAGGGACGCGCCAACCCCAGGTATCGAATTGGGCAGAGGTGGTCTGCGTGCGGCACAACAGGATCACCAGCAGCGACATGAACAGGCCCAGCGTCGCCGTGGTCTGTATCCATGAGGTGAACTCGCCGCGCCTGTGCCGCGGGGCATGCTCGGCCACATAGGTGGCCGCGCCGCCATATTCCCCGCCCAGCGCCAGACCCTGCAACAGACGCAGCGAAACAAGCAAAATGGGTGCGGCGATGCCGATGGTCTCATAGTTTGGCAGCAGACCCACCGCAAAGGTCGAGAGCCCCATGATGAATATCGTGATCAGGAAAGTGTGCTTGCGCCCGGCCAAGTCGCCTAGGCGACCGAACACCATTGCGCCGAACGGGCGCACGGCAAAACCCGCTGCAAAAGCCATCAACGCAAGAATGAGGCCGGTGAGCTCATTCACGCCAGAAAAAAATTGTTTACCGATGAGGGGTGCGAGAGTTCCGTAAATGTAAAAGTCGTACCACTCGAAAATGGTCCCCAATGAGGAGGCGAAAATGACTTTTCTTTCTTCCCCGGTTATCACGTGCCTTGCCGCAGCAGTCATATGTCTTCCCTTCACGTTGGTTTCACGAGGCGCCCGGCCGAAACGCCCTTGGTGGCCTAGCCGACGCAGGGTTGGCGAATGCCATCTCGGCGCACCCCCAAAAAAGTGGCCCAGTACGGGATCGACGTAGCTGGGCCTCAAGACTTCAGGTGCTCATCAAGGGGGAGGAGAGAGACACCCGGCGCGCATCATCTCCCCCTAAGCACGGTCGCTCTGTGCGATAGCGTACATAACCCGCACAGTTATCGTATTATAGTAGCCTCCTAATATACCCATAAATTGTAAATGCACATGCTTTCATTGCGTTAACAAATCTTTCTCTTTGCCCTGGAGCTTCGGAGACCAACGATGGTTGCTATGATGCCTGCGCAGCATACCCCCAAGCAGAACCGTCTCCTCGCCTCTCTCTCCCCAGACATCTTCGACCGCATTGCACCACACCTGGAACTGGTTTCCATGCCGCTCGGCGAGGCCATATATGAGTCGGGCGGCCAGTTGCATCATGCCTACTTCCCCACGACTTCCATCGTCTCCCTGCACTACGTCATGGAAAACGGCGCCTCCGCAGAGATTGCCGGCGTGGGTAACGAGGGGGTCGTCGGCATTTCCCTGTTCATGGGCGGCAAGACTACACCGAGCCGCGCAACCGTCTGCACTGGGGGCCATGGCTACCGGCTGAAAGCAAAGGTAATGGTGGAGGAGTTCAACCGCGCGGGACCGATGATGCGTCTGATGCTTCGCTATACCCAGGCGTTGATCACGCAAATGTCCCAGACCGCGGTGTGCAACCGACACCACTCCATGGAGCAGCAAATGTGCCGATGGCTGTTGTTGACGCTGGATCGCTTGGCATCGCAGGAATTAATCATGACGCAGGAATTGATTGCCACCATGCTAGGCGTGCGGCGCGAGGGAATCACAGAAACTGCCGGGGCCTTGCAGCGTGCAGGCCTGATCAGTTACCGCCGTGGCCACATCACCGTTCTGAACCGCGGCGGCCTGGAATCCAAGGCATGCGAGTGCTACAACGTGGTCAAGAAGGAATTCAGCCGATTACTCAGCGATGGATAGCGATATGCCCTTTACCGCATCAACCCTAGAAGCGCCAGGCCTCCCCGTAGGGCACTCGTTATCGCGTCGATTTATTCGGTCCGGCGACTCACTGCATCGCAAGGAAGCGTCCCATGTCTGAGCAAGCACCAGCGGCCACACGCGTCCACGCCGGGCCCGGTTTCAAAGAGACCTCCGCCGACGCAGGAAATTCCGACCTCTCGGTCAGGGCAACCACGTCGCCAGACACACAGGGAGACATGACCGAACAGTTTCGCCGGGTCTCGGCGGCAATGCGCGCCGCTGAGGAACGGCTGGATGCCGTTCTCCACTGCATTCGGGATGCGGCAATCGTCGTTGACGCGGACGCGCGGGTGACGAACCTGAATCCTCTTGCCGAAAGACTCACCGGATGGCCGGCGCCAGACGCCGCCGGGCGTCGGATAGAAGAGGTTTTTGCCATCCCCGAGGCGGAGGCGAGCCGCCTTTCCGGCCTCTCCGTCAAACGAACGCTGATCGAGGGAACAACGCAATCCCCCGCTGAGCACGTCATCATGATCATGCGAAATGGCGCCAGATGCACCGTCGCGTGCAGCTGCGCGCCGATTCGCTGCAAGACTGGCGAAGTGGCTGGCGCGGTCGTCATCTTCCGCGATGTGACGGCAGAGCAGCTATCGCAACAGGCGATGCGCGACCATGCCACGCAGATACAGGCGATATTGAATACGGTGCCGGATGGTGTCATCACGTTCCATGCCGACGACGGGCTGATCGAGACGGTCAACCCGGCAGCAGAGCAAATATTTGGCTATACGGCGGATGAGCTGGTCGGTCAAAATTGCACCATGCTGATTCCGGGGGCAAGAAACGGCGCCGGAGAAGGATTCCAGGAGTACTCGGCGGCAAGCGACGCGGCGTACAGCTCACGGCTGGGGCGCGAGGCCGTGGGCCTACGCAAGGACGGCCGCACCTTTCCAATGGAGGTGGTGATGAGCGAGATGTGGCTGCACGGACAGCGCCACTACACCGGCGTGTTCCGTGACATCACCGAACGCCACCGCCTCGACCAGATCCTTTACGACAACTATGCCGAGCTAAAGAAGGCCACTGCAATCGCGGAAAAAGCCAACCTTGCCAAGTCAGAGTTCCTTTCGCGGATGAGCCACGAGTTGCGCACGCCGCTCAACGCCATTCTCGGCTTCGCACAGCTTCTGGAGTCCGGTTCTCCGCAACCGACTGTCGCCCAGGCCGACAGGCTGCGGCAAATCACGAAAGCAGGATGGTACCTGCTTGATCTGATCAACGAGATCCTGGACCTTGCGGTGATAGAATCCGGTAAATTGCAGCTGTCGCCGGAAACGGTGGCTTTGACCGAGGTACTGCGCGAATGCCAGGCGATGGTGGAGTCACAGGCCCAGAAGCGCGCCATCCAGCTGAACTTTCTGCCGTTTGACGCTACCCTTTCTGTCAACGCAGACCGGACGCGCATCAAACAAATCCTGATCAACCTGCTGTCCAACGCGATCAAGTACAACTCGCACAATGGTACGGTGGAAGTGGAGTGCGGTCCAAGCGCCCCGGATCGCATACGTATCACCGTCAAGGATACCGGCGCGGGATTGTCCCCGAAGAAATTGTCACAGCTGTTCCAGCCTTTCAATCGCCTCGGCCAGGAAAATGGCAATGAGGAAGGGACCGGCATGGGCCTAGTCGTCGCAAAGCAGCTGGTCGAACTGATGGGGGGAGCCATCGGCGTCAAGAGTGCCGTCGGCAGGGGAAGCGAATTCTGGATCGAACTGATCCGGGACACGACCCCGCAACACCCAGCAAGCGACGCCGCAGCCGCACAGCTTCCGGCGCGCGGGGGCGCCGCCGCACAACGCACGCTGCTGTATGTCGAGGACAATCCGGCCAACCTGATGCTGATTGAGCAAATCATTGAAGGCCAGCCCCACTTGCGCATGCTCAGCGCAGACCGGGGGCGTGCCGGCGTGTCGCTGGCAAGGGCGCACCTACCTGATGTGGTACTGATGGACATCAACCTGCCGGACATCAGCGGAATCGAGGCGATGGACATGTTGCATGCAGACCCCTCGACCAAACACATACCGGTGCTCGCCGTCAGCGCCAATGCCATGCAGCGCGACGTCGAAAAGGGTTTGGAAAGGGGATTCTTCCGCTACCTCACCAAACCGATCAAAGTGGACGAATTCCTGGAGGCGCTGGACGACGCGCTTGACTTTTCCAGAGCGGGGTCTTTCAATGACGTTAGAACGGGAAGGGCAAAATGATCAGCAAACAAGACATTCTGAATGCCAACATCCTGATCGTCGATGATCAGCCATCCAATGTGCAGTTGCTGGAGCAAATGCTGCACGAAGCGGGCTATGTCTCCATTACCTCAACCATGGATCCGCAGGCCGTCAGCGAACTGCATCGCAACAACCGCTACGACCTGATCCTGCTGGATTTGCAGATGCCCAATATGGACGGATTCCAGGTGATGGAGGCCCTGAAGGAAATCGAAACTCACGCCTATCTGCCCGTCCTGGTAATCACCGCGCAGCCAAATCACAAGCTGCGCGCGCTCGCCGCGGGCGCCAAGGATTTCGTGAGCAAGCCTTTTGACCTGGTGGAAGTGCAGACCCGCATCCACAACATGCTGGAAGTCCGGCTCCTTTATAAACAGCTCGATCAGCACAACCAGGCGCTGGAGCGGGCGGTGCAGGAGCGCACCGCAGAACTGCGCGAGAGCCAGGAGCGCTTCCGGCGATTGACCGAATTGTCTTCGGACTGGTATTGGGAGCAGGACGCCAATGGCAATTTCACCAAGATTTTCGGGCCGGTATTCGAGATGCTCGGCATTCGTGTTGACGACGTGACTGGCCAGACCCGGGATGACCGGGGCGCGCGCTGGAACGAGCACGAACGCAAGACGCTGGAGGAAAACCTGGCCTCGCGGCGGCCATTTCTGGATTTCGTGTACAGCCGCACCACGGCCGATGGCTCACGCCAGTATCTGCTGGTGAGCGGCGAGCCCATGTTCGACCCCTCGGGCCGCTATACCGGCTACCGTGGAATAGGCAAGGATGTCACCGGAAGGGTCGCCACCGGTACTTCGCCCGCCTGACGTCTGCCCGGCCCTCCCTGTCTTTTCTGCCGCGGCGTTTCCCGCGTGCATCCCCCTGCGACCCCAGCCCGACCAGCCCGCCACAGCTGTTGTAACAGTCTGTTTTTGTTGATCTACAGGCTTCGCTTGCCAGGCAGTTTAGGCTCGACCTCGGGTCGCACCCGGCAACTTTTTCCCACTCTGGCACTCGAACACAGAGAGTGCTAATATGCACACAAATGTTGTGAAGGAGACAGGCACCATGAGCACGACCTTGGCGTTACCCACACTATCGTCGGTAGGCAGTCTGGAGGGTTATATCCAGGCGGTAAACCGCATGCCCATGCTGACGCAGGAGCAGGAATTCGATCTGGCCACGCGCTTTCGCCGCGACGAAGACTTGGACGCCGCCCGCCAACTGGTGATGTCCCACCTGCGCTTGGTGGTCAGCGTGGCGCGCGGCTACGCCGGTTATGGCCTGCCGCAGGCCGACCTGATCCAGGAAGGCAATATCGGCCTGATGAAGGCGGTTAAGCGTTACGACCCGGAACGCGGCGTGCGCCTGGTGTCCTTTGCGCTGCACTGGATACGCGCCGAAATCCATGAATACGTCCTGCGCAACTGGCGGTTGGTAAAGATCGCCACGACCAAGGCACAGCGCAAGCTGTTTTTCAACCTGCGCAGCATGAAGCGGGGACTGGAAACGCTCAAGCCGCAACAGGCCGAAGAAATCGCGCGCACGCTGAACGTCAGTACTGCAGACGTCATGGAGATGGAGGCGCGCTTCAACAATCATGAGCTGGCGCTGGAGCCGGATGCCGCCGACGAGGACGGCTCCTTCGCCCCGATTGCCTACCTCGCCGCCGATGCCGAAAGCGAGCCCTCACGGCGGCTGGAACGTTCCGAGACGGAGCATCGCGACACCGAGGGGCTGAGCCGCGCGCTGCAAAACCTGGACGCACGCAGCCGCCGCATCATCGAAGCACGCTGGCTGCGCGAGGGCGAAGCGGCGACGCTGCACGAACTGGCGGCGGAATTTGGCGTCTCTGCGGAACGCATCCGCCAGATCGAACAAAAGGCGATGATCAAGATGCAGGCCGAACTGAATGCAGGGGCCAGCGCCCGCTAAAAGGGCTGTTGGCCGGGTTGACCCGCCTGCCGGGCCTGCCAGCATCGCGTAAAACCCCGTGCTTTGCCGTTGCGGTTCAAATTGCCGCACTGGAGGCTGCCGCGCCCGCTTTCATCAATTGTTCATCTAAACTTAATCAAAAGTTCATGTTCGCGCGTGAAGATGCGCTGCATGAATACACCTGACAGAAAGTACCAGCACGAGTCCGCCAGCCCATCGCAACTGAAGGTGGCGATCATCACCGAAACCTACCCGCCGGAGGTGAATGGCGTCGCCGTCACCATTGCCCAGATGGTGCGGGTATTGCGGAACCGCAGGCACCATATCCAGCTTGTCCGGCCCCGCCAGCATCAGGGCGACGTCGCCGCGCGGGACGACGGCTATGAAGAGACCCTGTTGCCCGGCATGCGGATTCCCGGGTATCCGGAGCTGAAAGTCGGCCTCCCGGCAAAGGGTGCGTTGCTGCGCCTGTGGCGCGAGCAGCGCCCGCACATCGTGCATATCGCCACCGAGGGCCCGCTGGGGTGGACCGCACTGGCTGCGGCACGCAAGCTGAGCATCCCGGTCAGCACCGATTTCCACACCAACTTCCACAGCTATGCCAAACACTATGCCATCGGCCTGCTGCGCATGCCGATGGCTGCCTATTTGCGCCGCCTGCACAACAGGGCGCATTGCACCATGGTGCCGACCAGCACCCTGCAGCAGGAACTCGAGGCCGGCGGCTACGAAAACGTGCTGGTGGTGCCGCGCGGCGTGGACACAACGTTGTTTCACCCGGCGAAACGCAGCCCCGAGTTGCGCCGCGCCTGGGGCGTCGCCGACGAGACCCCGGTGGCCATGCTCGTCAGCCGCATTGCACCCGAAAAGAACCTGCCGGTAGTAATCCAGGCATTTGAAGAAATGCGCGCGGTCGAGCCGCGCTGCAAGCTGGTGATCGTCGGCGACGGCCCGGCGCGCGCGGCGGTCGAAACACGGCAACATCCCAACGTGATCTTCGCGGGCATGCGCACCGGCGAGGATCTTGCCGCTCATTTTGCCTCCGGCGACATTTTTCTGTACCCCAGCATCACCGAAACCTACGGCAATGTCACCGTCGAATCGATGTCCAGCGGCCTGGCAACCATCGCCTACGACTACGCCGCGGCACACAAGCATATCCGGCACGATGCCAACGGCTTGCTGGTTCCGTACGACGACACCGCGGCCTTCATTGCCCAGGCCAGGGCGCTGGTGGCTGACGCCCCGCGCGTTCGGCGTCTGCGTACTGAGGCGCGCCTGACCGTGGAATCTCCGACCTGGGACGACGTCGCCGGGTACCTGGAAGCGGCTTTGATCAACCTTGTACGAGCACAGGGAGCGCACCAACATGAAAGCACACTCTCCGCTGCAACAGATTAGCCACTGGGACATGGAGCTCTGCCTGTTATTCAACCGGCAGAGCCGGCGCCTGTCGATTAGGCAGCTGTTCCGCATCGCCAGCCGCCTGGGGGACGGCGTGTTCTGGTATGTCCTGATGAGCGTCCTGCTGCTGCGCTACCAGGCCGATGCCCTGCTGCCGGTGATCCACATGCTGGCAGCGGGCGGAACGGGGACACTTATTTACAAGCTGATCAAGAGCAAGACCTTGCGGCCCCGCCCGTTCAATGTTTCCCCGGACATCATCTGCGCCGGCAACACGCTCGACCAGTTCAGTTTCCCTTCCGGGCACACGCTGCACGCCACGGTATTCAGCATCGTGGCGGTATATTACTTTCCTGCACTGGTCTGGCTGCTCCTGCCGTTCAGCCTGTTGGTGGCGCTGTCCCGCCCCATCCTCGGGCTGCACTATCCCAGCGACGTGCTGGCCGGCGCGCTGATCGGGGCAACGCTGGCTTCCGCTTCCTTCCTGCTGGTGTAAACCTCGGCCGCCGAACCTCGGCCGCCGAACATTGGCGCGAGGCCGCAGCTGACCCCCAGGTGTTTCCTTTTCCTCCGGCCGGGCAGTCACAATCCGGCAACATTCGCGCATTAGACTTGAGCCAGTACCGCGGGATTTCTCGCGAAACCGCACTTCGGTGCCCGCCCCGCATTTCGGCGCGATGGGCGCACAGCCTGCCCCACAGGGAGGCAACATGAATGACCGCGAAGCTGAAGGAATCCATAACCCGCCTGCCACCCCGCGCTCCTGGAACACTGGCTCTGCCTTGTTTCGCGGCATGCGGCTTGCGGGCCACCTCGCATACGCCATGCTGCTGGCGGGATGTTTTCCCGTGCTCGGCAGGCCGCGGCGCCGCCTCTTCCTGCAACGCTGGTCTCTTGAGCTGCTCACAATCCTGAATGTGCGGCTGAGGGTGATCGGCGCGCCGCCGGGTCCGCACGAAAAGAGCATGCTGCTGGTCGCCAACCACATCTCCTGGCTCGATGTATTCGTCATGAACGCCGTGCGCCCTGCCGGTTTCGTTGCAAAATCCGAGGTCCGCTCCTGGCCGGTGATTGGAACCCTGTGCAAGGCGGCGCAGACGATCTTCATCGAACGCAATGTTCGGCGCGACACCATGCGCGTCAACCGCTTGATCGCACACAGGCTGGGACAGGGCGAATGCGTTGCCCTGTTTCCGGAAGGCACTTCCACGGATGGCAGCCATGTGGACCATTTCCATTCTTCCCTGTTGCAGTGCGCCGTGGACGCGAATGTGTGCGTTCGCCCCGTTGCCGTCCGCTACCACGATGGCGCTGGCTTGCGCTGCGGCGACGCGAGCTACTTTGGCGAGATGAGCTTCATCCAGTCGCTGCTCAATATCCTGCACAGCCCGTCGCTGCATGCCACGCTCGTTTTTCTGCCTGAACTGGCCAGCCGCGGCAAAAACCGCCGTGCCCTGGCGGATGATGCGCGCGCGGCAATCTGCAAGGCGCTCCACTCGCTTGCGCCGGGAGTGGCGACAGGGCGCTCCCCCTCCGGCGCAAAAGCGCAATTCGCGCCCCATTACCCCGAGGTGTCCGCCCCATCCGTCTACTCGCCGCTGCTTCACCCGCTGGCCAACAGCCTAAAGCATCCCCGGCCGTAACGAATCCTTAACCTGGCTGCAACCCGGCGGTAACGGTCCCGCGCTAGGATTCCGTCACCCGTCAACCAGGAGATTCACTCGTGATGCAGCTTCAGTTTCAACATGCACATCCTGCCCAACCGCGCCTCTCCGTGGCTCTTGCGCGAAGCGACGCCGAGATCGAGGAGGCGCAGCGTCTGCGCTACCAGGTATTTGCCGGAGAAATGGGCGCTCGGCTGCCAACGGCCGACGAAGAAATAGACCGCGACATATTTGACGCCTATTGCGACCACCTGCTCGTGCGCGACAATTATCACGACAAGGTGGTGGGCACGTATCGCATCCTCTCCCCACAGCGGGCCCGGGCGATTCGTGGCTACTATTCCGAATCGGAGTTCGATCTCACTCGCCTGCTCCCCCTGCGCGACCGCATGGTCGAGGTCGGGCGCTCCTGCGTACATCCGGATTACCGCGACGGTGCGACCATCGCTCACCTGTGGAGTGGCCTCGCGGACTATATGATTGCGCGCCAGCATGAATACCTGATCGGCTGCGCCAGCATCAGCATGGCCGACGGCGGCCACTACGCCGCCAGCGTCTACCGCAAGCTGTTCAGGCTGCACGAGGCGCCCGCCGAATACCGGGTGATCCCGCGCTCTCCCCTGCCGCTGGATGCGCTCAACGACACGCTGGATGTAATCATCCCGCCGCTGATCAAGGGCTACCTGCGCCTTGGCGCCTATATCTGCGGCGAGCCGGCCTGGGACCGGGATTTCAACACCGCCGACCTGTTCATCCTCCTGCCCATGGACCGACTGAATGCCAGATACGCTCGCCGCCTCATCGGCTAGCAACCAACTACTTCCCTGTCGTACCTTTACGCGCATGCAGCCGGTGCGCGCGTTTTTTTGGTGCCGGCAAAAGCAAGGTGGCTGCGGTCTGGCCGCTGGCGTGAAATATGGTTGTCACAATCGGCCAGCACAATCGCGGCTTTGCGTGTGCACAAGATGAGGAACGTCCATGGAAAGCCCCTATAAAGGAAAGACCGGTTTGCGGCGGGTGTGGAATGCATTTTTCTATTCGCTGGCAGGGTTCCACGCCGCCTTCAAACACGAGGACGCATTCCGCCAGGAAGTCCTGCTCGCCGCCATCCTGATCCCCCTTGCGCTATGGCTGCACGCAAGCCACATCGGCAAGGCCCTGATGATCGTCAGCGTGCTGCTGGTGATCATCGTCGAGCTGATCAACTCCGCGATAGAGGCCACGGTGGACCGCATCTCGCTGGACAAACACGACCTGGCCAAGCGCGCCAAGGACATCGGCAGCGCAGCCGTGCTGGCAAGCCTGGTCAACGTGCTGGCGGTGTGGGGGCTGGTGCTGACGGCCTGACAAGCGCAATCCGTTGGCGAGTCGAAGGAATTATTCGGCCGCCGCATTGCATGTGGCAGCTTTGTGACGATGAATCTTTAGGTGTAGACTCAGCTATATCCCACAGGCGGAAGTTTGCAAGCGTCTGCTTTGCGGCATGAATATTGGAGAGTAGAGTTCCGTGCAGCCACTTGCAGTCATTCACGAGTGTCCGCAGTAGCGCGGCACAATGCATAGCTTGTTGCGGGGTATTATAAGTGGAATCTCGCCAACTATTCTCGACCAGCCTTCAATACCGCAAGAATCGGGTGTAAAGGTAACCGTTAATCGGCGATACTGCGCCTGTTTTGACTTTCAGGGTACATCGTGAACCTCGCCAGTGTTGCCAGACTGATCGCCCTCGCTTCCATCTGGGGCGCTTCGTTTTTGTTTACTCGCATCGGCGCGCCCGTGCTTGGGCCGGTGATCCTGATCGAATTCCGCGTCGGCCTCGCGGCGGCATTTTTAATGATCGCCGCCTTCTTTCTGCACAAGCCGCTTAACGCAAAGCTACATTGGCAACATTACCTCATGCTGGGCGTCTTCAATGGGGCATTACCTTACCTGTTGTTCGGTTTTGCGGCGCAGACGCTCACGGCATCCGCGCTGTGCATTCTCAACGCCACCTCGCCCATTTGGGGTGCGGTGATCGGCGCGGTGTGGCATCGTCATGCGCTGAATCGACGAACCTTGCTGGGTTTGGCGCTGGGCATCTGCGGCGTAACCTTGATCGTCGGCTTCAACCACTTGACCAGACAACCGGGTGCGGGTGTCGCCATTGCGGCGGCACTGCTGGCGTCATTCTCATACGGGATTGCCACGAATTATGCGAAGACGGCGAAGACGATAGATAGCTTTTCCAATGCACATGGCAGCATGTGGGCAGCGACCTTGGTCGTCGCACCAGCAATCCCGTTCGCATCGGTGATCGGCACACCTAGCATCGGAATCATGCTGGCGGTGGTCACCGTGGGCATTGTCTGCACCGGAATCGCGTTCCTGCTTTACTTCCGTCTGGTGCGCGACATCGGCGCAACTTCCGCGCTGACGGTGACCTTCCTGATACCCGTTTTCGGAATTTTGTGGGGCAACCTTTTCCTCGGCGAAGTCATCACCGCTGGCATGATTGTCGGATCATGCATCGTCATCGTCGGCACGGCATTGGTCATCGGCTTCAATCCCGCGACGCTCTTTTTGCGCAAGGCGCCCGGCAATGCGTGATGCGCTTGCCGACCAAGCCAGGCAATATGAGCTGGTCGAGCGCGCGATTAAATTCATACGCGCGCATGCCAGACACCAGCCCTCTCTCGCCGAAATCTCCGAGATCCTCGGGCTGAGCGAATTTCACCTGCAAAAAATCTTTTCGGAATGGGCAGGTGTTTCGCCCAAACGGTTCTTGCAATATGTGACGAAAGAATGCGCCACGCGGGCGCTGCGCCGCTCGGAAGATTTGTTGTCGGTCACGATGAATGCGGGCCTGTCGAGTCCCGGCAGACTGCATGATCTGATGGTGACCTGCGAGGCGATGTCGCCCGGCGAAATAAAATCCTTGGGGGCGGGGCTGGAAATCCGGTTTGGCGCAACCCCCACTCCGTTCGGCAATGCGCTGATCGCCTGGACGCAGCGCGGCATCTGCCACTTCTGGTTCGTGGAAGAGGGCGCATCGGAAAGCGCGGTGGATGACCTCAAACAAAGCTGGCCGAACGCGACCTTCATGCACGACCCGCACGGCGCATATAAGCTGGCGGCTACAATTTTCAACGCGGATACCGCAACGCAACCCCTGCACCTGATGTTGCGCGGCAGCAATTTCCAGATCAAGGTATGGGAGGCCCTGATACGAGTTGCGCCGGGCGAGATTGTGTCTTACAGCCAAGTCGCGCACATGGCCGGTATGCCCAAGGCCAGCCGTAGCATCGGCACGGCCATCGGCAAAAACAACATCGCCCTGCTCATCCCCTGCCATCGCGTCATCCGCGAATCCGGCGAGATCGGCTGCTATCGCTGGGGCTCGGACAGGAAAGCTGCACTTCTCTTGCGGGAGGGAGCACAGGCTGAACGAAAGGTGGCTGATTAAACCTATAGCATCAGCATAGGGCAAATTGTCAGCACATCCAGAAAACTTCGCTTTCACAATACGTCGACTGCGTTACTTGGGGAGTGGCCGGTATCGGGAAGGTAAAATTCAAAGCCGAACGACCGCTCAGGGTTAACAGCGGCAGGTCGCAACTTGCAGCTTTAGGGAAGCGAAATCGCACCATCGACTGTCGCAAATGGGCACCGTGCCGTCCAGGATGCGCTGAGCTACATTGCGGCAGCAACAGGTGGTTTAGCCGCCATCAAGCAGAAGGCAGAGCCTGTCCCATCAACGGACATTATGAAGTCCGACTTTACGTATAGAATGCCCGGCTCCATGAACCTCAGTATTATCTGGTAGGGCTCGAAGAAAATGACAAAGCAAAGTGTTCTCGCCAAACAATGTCCGGTGTGCGGGTTTCGGCCTGTTGAGCAGATTCGCGGCCCTAAGGGATTCGGATCGCCAACGCATCGTTGCCCTTCGTGCTCTACCTTATTGAAGCCGGCATTCACTGTTCGCATTCTGCTGGCCGTCCCGATTGGCGCAATTTCACTTGGCATTGCGTATCTTGGCATCAACTGGCTCAATCATACTCCGGCACTATCCGGAGCCGTTAGAGCAGCAGTGCTCGGCGGCCTTGGTGCATTCTGCATGGCAATCACGTTAAATGCTGCTTTGCGCGGCATCGTGTTCCGGCCAATACAAACTAAGCCCTGACAAGTCACTCAAAACAACCTTCCAGCCGGCTAGATGCGCTGAGGTACGAACCGCAACGGCCTGCTAATGGATGTCCGCTTTGGTGAAGCGCAGAACTAACGCCCGATGGCAGGAATGGGCACGTTGCAGTAATCTGCGCACGTCTGCTTTCGAGTGGTTCGATTTAAAATCGCAAGACGGCGATTGTTCGCCTGGCGGCGTCCCGCGCGAGCAGTGCTCGGTGGTGGAACCCGGCGGCTTCGTCCACACTTCCACTGCGCCAAGTCAAAAGGACACCACAAGGGTGTCCTTTTCATTTGGCGGAGAGGGAGGGATTCGAACCCTCGGTACGGGGTTACCGTACGCCTGATTTCGAGTCAGGTACATTCAACCACTCTGCCACCTCTCCGGAAGGGGCGCATTCTACCAGCTTCGGCAGAATGTTTGTACTCGCGGTGTGTCAGCCGGCCGTAATGGCCTCTGCGCCGCCCATGTAGGGGCGCAGCACGGCGGGGATGCGCACGCTGCCGTCCGCCTGCTGGTAGTTCTCGAGGATGGCGACCAGCGTGCGCCCCACCGCCAGCCCGGAGCCGTTCAGGGTGTGCACCAGTTCCGGCTTGCCGGCGGCGTTGCGGAAGCGCGCCTGCATGCGCCGCGCCTGGAACGACTCGAAGTTGGAACAGGAGGAAATCTCGCGGTAGGTGTTCTGCGCGGGCAGCCAGACTTCAATGTCGTAGGTCTTGGCGGCGGAAAAGCCCATGTCGCCGGTGCACAGCGTCATCACACGGTAGGGCAGTTCCAGTTTCTTCAATATGGTTTCGGCGTGCCCGAGCAGTTCTTCCAGCAGCGCATACGACTGCTCGGGATGGGCGATCTGCACCAGCTCCACCTTGTCGAACTGGTGCTGGCGTATCATGCCGCGGGTGTCGCGCCCGTAGGAGCCTGCCTCTGAACGGAAGCAGGGCGTATGCGCCACGAACTTAAGCGGCAGCTTTTCCAGTGGCAGTATCTCGTCGCGCACCATGTTGGTGACGGGGACTTCGGCGGTGGGGATCAGGTAGAAATGCTCTTCGCCCTCCCCCGTCTGGCGCGGCACGCGGAACAGATCCTCCTCGAATTTCGGCAACTGCCCGGTACCACGCATTGAAGCAGCATTCACCAGGTACGGCACATAAGTCTCGGTGTAGCCATGCTGCTCCGTGTGTACGTCCAGCATGAACTGCGCCAGTGCGCGGTGCAGGCGCGCCAGCGGCCCTTTCAGCAGCGAGAAGCGCGCCCCGGCAATCTTGGCCGCCGTCTCGAAATCCAGCCCGCCCAGGCCTTCGCCCAGGCTGACGTGATCCTGCACCTCGAAATCGAACTTGGGCGGAGTGCCGACCTTGCGCAGCTCGACATTGTCCGTCTCGGACTTGCCGGCCGGCACGCTGGCGTGCGGCAGGTTGGGAATGACGGAAAGAAAATCATCCATGTTTTGCAGCACCTGCGGCAGCTTGGCTTCGAGCTGCTTCAGTTCCTCGCCCAGCGCGCCCACCTCGGCCATGATCGCCGACACGTCCTCGCCCTTGGCCTTGGCCTGCCCTATCTGCTTGGACGCTGCATTGCGCTTGGCCTGCAGTTCCTGGGTGCGGGTCTGTATGGTCTTGCGCTCCGCCTCCAGTTGCTCGAAGCGGGCCGTATCCAGGGCAAATCCGCGCGTCGCCAGGCGTGCGGCGACGCCTGCCAGATCGTTACGCAATGCTTGTATATCTAACATTTCAATTCACTCTATTTGTTATTTTTTACATCCGGCTTGGCCGCCCGCGTATCCAGCTCGCGAAGGTGCGCGAGCTTTTCGCCGATCTTCGCCTCCAGCCCGCGGTCAGTTGGTTGGTAAAAACTCACTTCCGGCATACCTTCGGGGAAATAGGTCGCACCCGCCGCATAGCCTTCGTCCTCTTCATGCGCATAGCGGTAGCCCTTGCCGTAATCGAGCTGCTTCATCAGCCGCGTCGGCGCGTTGCGCAAGTGCAGCGGCACTTCGCGCGAGCCGTCCTGCGCCACGAAGGCGCGGGCGGCATTATACGCGACATAGCCCGCGTTCGACTTGGCGGCGACGGCCAAGTAGATCACGGCCTGCCCCAGCGCCAGCTCACCCTCCGGGGAGCCGAGGCGCTCGTAGGTCGCGGCGGCGTTCAGGGCCAGTTCGATGGCGCGCGGATCGGCGAGGCCGATGTCCTCCCAGGCCATGCGCACGATGCGGCGCGCCAGGTAGCGCGGGTCGGCGCCGCCATCCAGCATGCGGGTGAGCCAGTACAGGGCGGCATCCGGGTTGGAGCCGCGCACCGACTTGTGCAGCGCGGAAATCTGGTCGTAGAATGCCTCGCCCCCTTTGTCGAAGCGCCGCAGGTTCTGCGCCAGGGTTTGGTCGAGGAAGGCGCCGTCGATCTTGCTGACGCCCGCGGTTTGCGCAGCAGTCTGCAGTTGCTCCAGCACATTGAGCAGCCGGCGGGCGTCGCCGTCGGCATAGCCGATGATGCGCTCCTGCGCGGCCTCGTCGAATTCGAGCCCCTGCAGCGCGACACGCCGTGCATGCCCGAACAATTGGCCCAGCTCCTCTGGCGACAGGGCGTGCAGCACGTATACCTGCGCGCGCGACAGCAGCGCGCTGTTCACTTCGAACGAGGGATTTTCGGTGGTCGCGCCAATGAATGTGACCAGGCCCTGCTCTACGAACGGAAGAAAGGCATCCTGCTGCGATTTATTGAAGCGGTGCACCTCATCCACGAACAGGATGGTATGCCGGCCGTTTTGCTCCAGCACTTGCTGCGCATGGGAGATGGCCTCGCGGATATCCTTTACTCCCGAGAGTACCGCCGACAGCGGCACGAATTCCGCATCGAACGCCGAGGCCATCAGGCGCGCCAGCGTGGTCTTGCCCACGCCGGGCGGCCCCCACAAGATCATGGAGTGCAGCTTGCCGGATTCGAAGGCGAGCCGGAGCGGCCTGCCCGGCCCCAGCAAGTGGGACTGCCCGATGACCTCGTCTATGTGCTTGGGGCGCAGGCGCTCGGCCAGCGGAGCGGCAGGCGCCGGCGGGTCGAACAGGCTATCCTGGTGGGCACTCATGGAAGATACGGCGGTTACTACTCTCCGAGCACGTCCGCACCCTTCGGTGGGGAAAACTTGAAGAGCTCTGGCGGAAATTTCGGATTGCGCATCAGGTCGGAAAAATGCAGGAGCGTGACATGTCCGAACTTGTCGCGCAGTTCCATCACCGCCAGGTCGGAGTGCGCATCGAACGCCATGCGTATGCTCTCGAAACTGGTGTCCTGAGACTTCGGGCGCGCCTCCAGCCATTCCAGTCCGTCATTCTGGCTGCCGCACGAGTCGATTTGCTCCGCTTCAACATGGGAGGCGGCCTGCGAGTGCTCGGCCGCCGCGCGCGGCTCGCAACCTGCATTTTTCAGGTAAAAGTCCCGTTCGATTTCGTGGCTGCCGGACAGCAGGGCCGCCGGGCTGCCACCCAGCGCCGCATCGAGCTTTTTCACGGTCACCTGGTTGAGGTCCACGTCATACAGCCAGAACCTGACGCCATCGCCGACCATGATCTGTTCGTAGGGCTTCCGGTATGACCAGCGGAATTTCCCGGGCCGGGCGAACTGCATGGTGCCGGATGCGGCCTGAATGCGCCTGCCCTTTGCGTCCAGCACCTCCTGTGTGAAATTTGCCTGGGCGGTGCGGACGGTTGCGATGAAATTCTTGAGCTTGCCCACGGCGTCGGCATGGGCGGTGAGTGGCGCGGCAAGTGCCAGCAGGAATACGAGGGACGATTTCAGCATGCTGTATCCAATCCAGGTTGACGGTTTTCCCTCCGGCGCTTTCTGCAACCGGCGCGGAAAGGTTATGTTACTCGGCCCGGGCGGGCGCGATCACTTCGCGGTTGCCGTTGCTCTGCATGGCGGAAACCAGCCCCGCCCGCTCCATTTCCTCCACCAGACGCGCCGCGCGGTTATAGCCGATGCGCAGGTGGCGTTGCACCAGCGAAATCGAGGCACGCCGCGATTTCAGCACGATCTCCACCGCCTGGTCGTACAGCGGATCGGCTTCGCCACCGGCGCCTTCGCCTGGCTCGCCCCCTTCCTCCTGCTCTTCCGTTGAGGTCAGGATGCCCTCGATGTAGTTCGGCTCCCCTTGGGCCTTGAGGTGCTCGGTGACGCGGTGGACCTCCTGGTCGGACACGAACGCGCCGTGCACCCGTTGCGGGAAACCGGTGCCCGGCGGCAGGTAAAGCATGTCGCCCTGGCCGAGCAGGGCCTCGGCCCCCATTTGGTCGAGGATGGTGCGCGAGTCGATCTTGCTGGACACCTGGAACGCCACCCGCGTCGGCACGTTGGCCTTGATCAGGCCGGTGATCACGTCCACCGACGGGCGCTGCGTCGCGAGCACCAGGTGCATGCCCGCCGCACGCGCTTTCTGCGCCAGGCGCGCAATCAGCTCCTCGACTTTCTTGCCCACCACCATCATCAAGTCGGCCAGTTCGTCTATGAACACTACGATGAACGGCAGTTCCTCCAGCGCCTCCGGATTGTCGGGCGTCAAGGAAAACGGGTTGGTCAGCGGCTGCTTGGCCTTGATGGCATCGCGCACCTTCTGGTTGTAGCCGGAAATGTTGCGCACACCCAGTGCAGACATCAGGCGGTAGCGCCGGTCCATTTCCTGCACGCACCAGTTCAGGGCCGAGCCCGCCTGCCTCATGTCCGTGACCACCGGCGCCAGCAGATGCGGAATCCCCTCGTACACGGACAATTCCAGCATCTTGGGATCCACCAGCAGCAGGCGCACTTCCTGCGGCGTGGCCTTGTACAGGAGGCTGAGGATCATGGCATTGATCGCGACCGATTTGCCGGAACCGGTGGTGCCGGCGACGAGCACATGCGGCATCTTGGCAAGGTCGGCCACCACGGGCTTGCCGGAGATGTCCTTGCCCATGGCCATGGTGAGCGGAGCCTGCATGTCGGCATAAGCCTGCGAGGACAGAATTTCCGACAGTTTCACCACCTGGCGCTTAGGATTGGGCAATTCCAGCGCCATGTAAGCCTTGCCGGGGATGGTCTCCACCACCCTGATGCTTACCACGGAAAGTGCCCGCGCCAAGTCCTTGACCAGGTTGGTAATTTGGCTGCCCTTCACGCCGACAGCAGGATCGATCTCGTAGCGCGTGATCACCGGCCCCGGATAGGCGGCCACCACCTTCACCTCCACGCCGAACTCCTTGAGCTTGCGCTCGATCAGGCGCGAGGTGAATTCCAGCGTGTCGGCGGAAACCGTCTCAACTTCATTGCCCGGCTGGTCCAACAGGCGCAGAGGCGGCAGCGGCGAATCAGGTATATCGGAAAACAATGGCGCCTGCTTTTCCTCCTTCGCCCGCGTCGACTGCTTCACCTCCAGCACCGGCATTTCGATGTGGATGGGCTGGTGCTCTTCGACGCGCTTCTTTGCCTCCTCCACCACCGCCAGGCGCTCGCTGGAGGCCTGGGCGCCGATGCGCCGGTCGCGCCGGGTCTGCCAGGCGTTGACCGCGCGCAGATAGCCGGACTCCAATACATATCCAAGCCAGTCTACAAAGCGCAGCCACGACAGGCCGCTGAACAGGCTGAACCCGGCAACAATCAGCGCCAGCAGAAACAGTGTGGAGCCGGTAAAACCGAGGAGGTGCGCCAGGCCGTTGCCGAGCGCCGCCCCCAGCATGCCGCCTGGCGCTTGCGGCAGGGCAACTTTCAGGTTGTACAGGCGCAGCGCTTCGAGCGCGCTGGAGGATAGCAGCAAGACCGCAAAACCGCTCAGCGCGACCCACAGCGCGCGGCGGTCGAACAGCCCTGGACCTGGTTCGTCGGCGGTCATGCCGCGATAACCCAGCCATACCCGCTGCAGCAGCAGGGCGACCCACCACCATGCGGAAAACCCGAATATGTAGAGCAGCAGATCGGCCAGCCACGCGCCGAACACTCCGCCTGGATTGTGCGCCACCGCGCCGCTGGCACTGTGCGACCATGCAGGATCGTTGCGGTCATAGCCGTACAGGATGAGCACCACGTACAGCGCCCCCGCCGCCAGCAATAGCCAGCGTGATTCACGCAACAGCGTGGCAAGGCGCGACGGCAACGGGGAGGATTTGTCGGTGGTGCTGGTCAGGGGCACGGGGGCTCCGGCAGGGAACTACTGCTCATGCAGGCTCGATGGTCGGCAGCATGCCCAGCCGTTGCGCTGCACGCACGGCATCCATGCGGTTGCTTACGTGCAATACCTGAAATATCGCCGCGACGTGAATTTTCACCGTGCCTTCCGCCAAACCCATTTTCTGGGCAGTTTCCTTGTTCGACAACCCCTGAGACAGGTGTCGCAATACGTCCACTTGGCGGGAGGTGAGGCCGAATTCATTGGAGCGGCGGCTACGCTTGTCCGGTGCGCCCTGGTCCATGTTGTCCACGGACTGTTGCAGCAATTGCGGCGGCAGGTAGATGCCACCATCCAGCACCATGCGCAAGGCCGCAAGCATGACTTTGCTGGAGGTCATCTTGGAAATGAACCCCATTGCCCCGTACTCCATGACCCGTTCCATGTCCTCCCGTTGCTCCGAACCGGACACGACGACCAGGGGCATGTCGGGATGCTTAAGGTTGAAGGTGCGCACGGAAGGCGCGCCATTGCTGCCGGGCATGTGCAGATCCATCAGCACTAGGTTGATCTCGGGACGACTCTCGGCGAACAGCAGTGCTTCGGCAAAACTGGATGCGTCCAGAATTTCGACCTCATCGGCCAGTTGCTGCAAAACATAACGCATGCCATCGCGAAACAACGCGTGGTCATCTGCCAGCAAAATGGTCATTTTCATTTCGTTTCCCCAGAACCCCTGATCCTACCGCTGGCAATGATATACCATTTGCTCCACCCGATGCCACCCCGCGGGGAGCGCCAGTCAGCGCAAAAAAAGGGGCGCGGCCGGAGCGCGAAACGCGCCCGCAGAATATCCAACACGTTGATGTTGTGTGAATTGTAGGCAGTCAATTCCGTCAGGGCGCAACCGCGAGCAGCCGCCTGATATCCTCCACCAGGAGCTCCGTCCGCTGTCCGTAGCGCGACATCCACAACGGCTTGCCGTCCTTGCCAATCAGGTACGTGCCGTCGGTATGATCCAGGGTATAGCCGCCGTTCTTTTCCAAGTGTTTCTCGTAGCTCACCCCGAACGCCTGTGCGGCCTGCGCGGTCGCTTGCGCATCGCTCGACAGGCCGATGAACGAGGCGTCAAAATAAGGCACGAATTTCGCCAGCACTGCGCGGGTATCGCGCTCCGGGTCGAGGGTAATGAATAGGACCTGCACGTTTCCTGCATCCGGGCCCAGTTGGCGCATGGCCTGCGCGAGGTCGGCCAGGGTGGTCGGGCAGACTTCCGGGCAGTGGGTGTAGCCGAAGAACACCACCTTTACCTTGCCACGGAAGTCGGCAAGCGAGACCTTCCTCCCGGAAGGGGCCGCCAGATGGAAGTCGGGATCAGGATGTTGCCAGGTCACGTCAATGGCATGCAGGGGCGCGGGATACTCGGGTTTCGAGCAGGAAGCCAGCAGCATCGCCAACAACACCAGCAAAACCACACGCAGCCCCATCATTCGCCCCATTTCCCCAGTAACCTCAAATCCAGCCGTTGTGCCGCAGACCGCACATCCGGCCCCGCCATATGCGGCACCACGCCAAGCAGTGGCGCGGCAATGCGCTCCTGCAATGCGGCGACATTTCCCGCGGCTTCGGCCATCTCGCGATCCAGCATGTTCGCCACCCAGCCCGCGCATTCTAACCCGCACTCGCTGATGGCGCGAACAGTGAGCAGGGCGTGGTTGAGACAGCCCAGCCGCATGCCGACCACCAGGATGACGGGCAGGCCGAGTGAGCGCGCCAGATCCGCGCCGTCTTCGCGTTCGTTGAGCGGGACCCTGAAGCCGCCGGCCCCTTCCGCGATGACGACGTCGCACTGCGCGGCCAGTTCACGGTACGCCGCCACAACTCGGGGCATCTCGATTTGCACCCCCTCGGTTCGTGCGGCCAGATGCGGGGCGATGGCCTGCCGCAGGCAATATGGATTGACCCGCGCATAGGCAAGCGGCACGTTGCTGGCGGCCAGCAGGGCTTCGGCATCGTCATTCCGCCCCTCGCTATCGCAGCCGGCCGCCACCGGCTTGAAGCCGGCCACGCGCCAGCCCTCTGCGGCAAAGGCATGCAGCAGCGCACAGCTGACCAGTGTCTTGCCGACGCCGGTATCGGTGCCGGTAACGAAATAGCCCATGCTACGTCCGGAAAGGCGTTTGAATGATCGCCCTGCCGTCCGCCGCCTTCTTCTGTGGCACTTTCCAGGCGTGGCCGTAGATGATCTCGAATGTCGCAGGAAGCTTGCCGTCGCGGCGCAACGTTTCGTAGTTCGCTGCGATACGCACCCATTTCGCCTTGCCCATCAGGCCATGCGCCCTGCCCGCCGTTGCGTTGTGGGCGCCGATGCTGCGCAGGTCCTGCATGACCGCTTTGACATCCTGGTAGGTAAGCGTGATTTTTTCCATTTCCATCACCGGGTCGGCAAATCCGGCGGCGACCAGCATGTCGCCGATATCGTGCATATCCGCGAAGCGGTTGACATGGTTGTATCCGTCCACGCCGTCGAATGCAATGCGCAATTCCCTCAGGGTGTCTGGGCCGAAAGTGGAAAACATCAATAGTCCGTCCACCTTCAGCACGCGATGCAACTCGATGAATGTCGCAGGCAGATCATTGCACCATTGCACGGCAAGGTTGGACCAAACCAACTCCATGCTGTGCGCTGTCAGTGGCAGGGATTCCGCATCTGCACACAGAAAGCTTTGCCTGCCTCCGGCGAACAACTTTCGCCACCAACTCGATGTTCCGCGCGCCGCCTGCAACATGCCGAACGCGATGTCCAGCGCGACAATCTCGGCTTCCTTGTATCGCTCGCCGAGCTGGCGCGCGCCCCAACCGGTGCCGCTGCCCACATCCAGCACGCGGACCGGCCGAACTTTCATGTAGTCGAGTTTTTCGAGCAGCCGCGCGCACACCTCGCGCTGCAGCACGGCCGCCGCGTCATAACGCGTCGCCGCCTTGCTGAATGCCCGGCGCACTTCATGTTTGTCTATGTCAAATTCGTTCATGCAGAAAAAACTTTACTTGTTCGATGAAAAAACCGGGGTGCGACAGGAAGGGCGCATGCGCCGCCCCTTCCACCTCCACCACCCTGGCACTGGGCATCACTTGCGCCAGGTAATGAGACGCTTGCGGCGGCGTGAGCTTGTCGCGCTGCCCTGCGATGACCAGCGTCGGGTGGCTGATTTGTGACGCCGCGGCGCGCAGGTCTGCGTGGCGGAGAATGTCGAGGCCGCTGCGCAACGCTCCAAGATCGGGGGCGCTGCGGCTGGCCAGCCGCTCGCGCAGCGCTGCCAGCAGCTCGCGCTCGCCCTCACTACCGCGCGCCTGCAACGCGAGAAAGCGGCGCAAGGTCGCGGAGAAATTCTTTTCGAGCTCCTGGGCAAACTGCTCCAGCGTCTCCCTGGGCATGCCGAATGGCCAGTCTTCGCGCGCGGCAAAACTGGGTGTGCTCGCCACCAGCACCAGCCGCCTGACCTTTTTCGGATCGCGAAAGGCCCAGTGCTGCGCAACAATGCCGCCAAGCGACCAGCCGCAGACATCGACCGGGCCCGCGAAATGCCGGGATAATGCCGCAGCGACCGCATCCAGCCAGGCCTCCCCTCCTTCGCTTACTGGACTGCGCCCGTGCCCAGGCAAGTCAACATTGTGCACCTCAAAATCCAGTGCGAGTTGCGCGACGGTGTCGGCCCAGATGCCGCCGTGCATGCCCCAGCCATGCAGCATCACCAGCGGTTGGCCGCGGCCTCGCGTTTCAACGTGCAAGGTCATGCAGTGTGCCGATCAGTTGCGATACGTCCGCCTCGCTATGCGCGGCGGACAAGGTGATGCGCAGCCGCGCCGTGCCTTGCGGCACGGTCGGCGGGCGGATCGCCGGCACCCAGATGCCGCGCGCGCGCAATGCCTCGCTCAAAGGCAAGGCCGGCTGGTTTTCGCCCACCAGCAGCGGCTGGATCGCCGTTTGCGATGGCATCAACCGCCATGGCAGGGCGGAGAGGCCGCTGCGCAGTTGCAGTACCAGGGCCTGCAGCCGCGCGCGCAGCTCGTCGCCCCGGGCGATGAGTTCCAGGCTCCGCGACAGGGCATGCGCCAAAGCAGGTGGTGCTGCGGTCGTATAGACGTAGCTGTTTGCGTGATTGATGAGGGTGTCGATCACTTCCCGTTCCGCCGCAACGATGGCACCGGAGACACCGGCCGCTTTGCCGAGCGTGGCCATGTAGATGATGCGCGGCGAGTCGAGGCCAAAGTGGGCGAGCGCACCCCTGCCCTGCGTGCCCAGAACACCAAAACCATGGGCATCATCCACCAGCAACCATGCGTCATGCCGCTCGCAAAGGGCCAGCAAGTCGGGCAGGGGTGCGATATCGCCATCCATGCTGAACACTGCATCGGTGATGACCAGTTTGCGGACGTTCCCGGCTTTTCCCAGCAGTTGATCCAGTTGTGCCATATCGCCGTGGCGGTAACGCTTGATCCCGGCGCGCGACAACAACATGCCATCGTTCAGCGAAGCATGATTGAGCTTGTCCGCGTACACCGTGTCCCCCCTGCCTAGCAGAGCCTGCACCACACCGATATTGGCCATGTAACCGGTGGAGAAGAGCAGCGCCGAGGGCTTGCCGACGAATTCCGCAAACTCTTGCTCGAACTGCTGGTGCGCCGCAAAATGCCCGCTCACCAGATGGGCCGCCCCCGAACCCACGCCCCACCGCGCGGCGCCTTCCTGCAATGCTGCAATGAGGCGGGGATGCGCCGCCAGGCCCAGGTAATCGTTGCTGCAGAACGCGAGGTAAGGCGTGCCGTCGACGATGCAATGCGGCGACTGCGGGGATTCAAGCATGCGCCGGTGCCGCACCAGGCCTTGCGCGGCGCGAGCCTCAAGTTCGGTTGTTAGCTGGGAAAAAGGCAAATCTCACCCCAAGTACACGGCGGCTTAAAGAGGGGGCGGGGGCTAATGGTCTTTGTCGGCGAATGGATACATGCCGAGCTTGTCCAGCAGCGCCCTGTCCCGCGCCACTTCCGGATTGCCGGTGGTCAACAACTGGTCGCCGTAGAATATCGAGTTGGCGCCCGCCAGGAAGCACAGCGCCTGCACCGCATCGCTCATCTGCTGGCGCCCCGCGGAAAGCCGCACACGCGCCTTGGGCATGGTGATCCTGGCCACGGCAATGGTGCGCACAAAGTCGAGGGGATCAAGGTCCTGCTGGCCGGACAGGGGCGTGCCCTCCACCTTGACCAGGTTGTTGATCGGCACACTCTCCGGATAAGGCTCCATGTTCGCCAGTTGCGCAATCAGTCCGGCCCGTTGCGTCAGCGACTCCCCCATGCCGACGATGCCGCCGCTGCATACGTTGATGCCAGCACGGCGCACGCGTTCCAGCGTGTCCAGCCGGTCCTGGAAGTCACGGGTGCTGATGACTTCGCCGTAGAACTCCGGCGCCGTATCGATGTTGTGGTTGTAATAATCCAGGCCGGCCTCGCTCAACCGTGCGACATGTTCGTCGCGCAGCATGCCCAATGTGGCGCAGGTTTCCATGCCGAGATCGCGCACCGCCTTGACCATTTCCACGACCTGCTGCATATCCTCATCGCTTGGCTCGCGCCATGCCGCCCCCATGCAGAAGCGCCCGGCACCGGCAGCCTGCGCGGCTTTCGCGGCATTCACCACCTCGGCCACATCCAGCATTTTGCGATTTTCCACCCCCGTGGAGTGAAATGCAGACTGCGGGCAGTAGCCGCAGTCCTCGGAACAGCCGCCTGTCTTGATGGACAGCAAAGTCGAAAGCTGGACCGCGTTCGGATCGAAATACTCGCGATGCACTTGCTGCGCGCGAAACATCAGGTCGGCAAATGGCAAGCCGAGCAGTGCCTCGATCTCGACGACGCTCCAGCGCGGCGCAGTGCCGGGTTGAACCTCTCTGTCCGGTTGAACAGATCGCGCGAAATATATAGTCTGAGTCTGCATGTGGATTAACAGGGATGATTGGCGATGTTCATTTTACCACGGCCGATTTTGAACATCGGCGCAAAACTTGGGCAGCTGCTCCCTGCCCAGCCGTGCATGCTGTGCGGCGCACTGAGCCGCCAAGGCGCTTGGTGCGCGCCCTGCGATGCGGCGTTGCCTCACCTGCCCCGGAATCGTTGCCCGACATGCGCCCTGCCCACCCAGGACGGTGCCGTTTGTGGACGCTGCCTCAAAGCGCCCCCAGAGTTCGACCGCACCATCGCCGCGTTCGCCTATACATTTCCGCTGGACAAGCTGGTTCAGGCGCTCAAGTTCAACGAGCAACTGCATTTGGCGAATTCCCTTGCAGACAAGCTAGTCTGCAGCATACCGGCAAACCCGGACTGCGTTGTGCCCATGCCGCTGCATCCGGCGCGCCTGCAGCAACGGGGCCACAATCAGTCTCTGGAAATCGCGCGCAGGGTGGCCGGCAAGCTCGGCGTTCCCTTGCTGCCTCACGCCTGCCAGCGCGTGCGCGACACGCCTCCCCAAGCGGCCTTGAAATGGAAGGAGCGCGGCAAGAACATGCGCAAGGCTTTTCTCTGCACGGCGGACTTTGCCGGCAAGCATGTTGCCATGGTTGACGATGTGATGACAACGGGCGCGTCACTGAACGAACTGGCGCTGGCGCTGCGCCGCGCGGGAGCACGGGAAGTGAGCGCCTGGGTTGTTGCAAGGACACTGCCCCCAGGCGATTAACCCTCAGGGGAATTCCGCATTGATGTGGCCTTCGATCTCCGCCAGTTGGGCCGACATCTCGTTCACCAATTTGCGCGCGACATTCAGATCGTCCGGAGAACCTTCCAGTGCGCGGCACAGTTCGGCAAGGTGTGCCGCCCCGACCATCGCTGCAGCTGCCTTGATGTGATGTCCCATTGCCCTGAGTTCCGCTAGATCGTGCCGTTCCAACGCCGCCTTGACCTTGTCCATGTCGCTGGAAGTGGTGTCCATGAATTTTCCCGCCATCTGGCGCATCCTTTGCGGGTTTCCGCCCACCAGTTCGGCGAGCACGGCAAAGTCAATGGCGGCCTGTCTCGGGGGCTTGTCGGCAGCCAGCTTCTTCCTGTCCGGCACCGAGAGGGGAAGCATCTGCCGGGACAGCCATTTCGCCAGCATGTTGTACAGCAGCTCCGGCCGCACCGGCTTGGTGATGAAATCATTCATGCCCGCCTCCATGCACCGTTGCTGCTCCTCCTCCAGCGCATTCGCGGTCACCGCGATGATCGGAAGGGTCGCAAAGGTCGCAATGGCGCGAATCCGGCGCGTCGCTTCCAGCCCATCCATCAACGGCATCTGCACGTCCATCAGGATGCAATCGAAATGCTCGGCCCCCAGCAGCTCCAACACTTCAACCCCGTTGTTGGCTACGTTGACCACGCAACCGGCAATCTCCAGAAATTCACGCGCCACTTGCTGGTTGAACGCGTTGTTTTCGGCAAGCAGGATGCGGGCGTTGCGAATCTCCGCCTGCACGTCGCGCCGGTCTCCCCATCGCTCCGCGGGCGCATCGTCCTGACTTCCCTCATCCAGCCTCACCCGGAACCAGAATTTGGTGCCGCGTCCCGGCTCGCTCTCCACGCCCACGGTGCCTCCCATCAACTCCACAATCCGCTTGCAGATGGACAGTCCAAGGCCGGTGCCGCCGTATTTCCTCGTGACCGAGCCGTCGGTCTGCTGAAATGGGCGGAACAGCATGGCCATTTCGACCGGGCTCATGCCAATGCCGGTATCGCTTACTTCAAACGCGGCCACACAGCCAGCCTCGCCCTCATTGACCCTCCTCGCATTTACCCGGACTTCGCCGCGGCTTGTGAACTTGATTGCGTTATCGGCAAAATTGAGCAGGATTTGCCTCAGCCTTAGCGGATCGCCCTGCACCCTTTCGGGCAAGGCGGGGTCCATCTCTACGACAAACCCCAACCCCTTGGCAGCGGCCTTGTCAGCCATCAGCCCCCTCAGGTTGCCCAGCAACGCCCGCAGATCGAAATCGGCGCATTCAATCTGCAGCTTGCCCGCCTCGATCTTCGAGAAATCAAGGATGTCGTCGATGATCCCCAACAGATGTTCGCCGGACATCAGTATCTTTTCCAGGTAGTCGATCTGCCGGGCATCGGTTTCCCTGGACAGGGCAAGCCGCGCCATGCCGATGACGCTGTTCATCGGCGTCCGTATCTCGTGGCTCATGTTGGCCAGAAATTCGCTCTTGGTGCGGCTGGCCGCCTCGGCCTTGATGTTCGCCTCCCGCAAGGCCTTCTCGCGTTCGATCCACTCCGAGACATCGCGCACCATGGCCTGCAAGCGGCCATCCGGCAGCATGCGCGCGCTGATCTCGACGGGGACGAGGGCTCCGTCCTTGCGCCGAAAGCGGCGCCTCGCAAACGTCGCGCCGCCCGTCCTCGCCTCTTCAGACGCTAGCGGCTGATGCGCCCTGTCGTCCGGGTGAAACAGGGCGCTAAACTCCAGCTTCATCAATTCCTCGCGCGTGTAATCGAGCAGGTCGCAGGCCGCCTGGTTCACGTCGACGCAATGACGCACCTCGTGATCCGTAACAAAGATGGCCTCGGCAGCCTGCTCCATCAGCTCACGGTAGTTGCGCTCGCTGCGCCGCAACAACGCTTCGGCCCGCCTGCGCTCGGTGATGTCACGGCCAATACCCTGGACCCTGGCTGGCTGGCCATCCTTGTAAACCAGCGTGCTCACGACCTCGACTGGAATGCGCGCGCCGCCTTTCGTGATCAACTCCAGCTCATAGCGAGTTACCTGGCTTTCTCCCGCCAGCTTCGCGGTGGTCATGCGTTGCGCCAGCTCCAGATACTCGGGCGCGACAATCTTGCTGATTGGCGCATGCACCATCTCGTCGCGCGCGTGGCCCGTTGCAGCGAGCAAAGCGTCGCTCACCGCGGTAAAACATCCCTTCATGTCCGTGCTATAGGCAAAATCCCCGGCGCTTTCGAACAAGCCGCGATATGTCTCCTCGCTTTCGCGCAGTGCTTTTTCGTAGTTGCGCCGCTCGGTAATGTCGCGCCCCACCCCCTGGATTCCCGCCGGCGCGCCTTTTTTGTAAAGCAGGCTGGTATTGACCTCGATCGGCATGATGCTGCCATCCTTGCGCAGGAAGTCCATCTCATATTGCGTTACAGCGGCCTCGCCGGAAAATTTCCTGGCGATCATCTCGCGCGCCTTGGTCAGGCTCTCCGGCGTAAGTATCTTGCTGATATGCGCACCGGTGAGTTCCTCTGCGGTGTGGCCGGTAAGCTTCTCGATGATGGTAGGAGCGAAACTGATCCTGGCTTCGGTATCAAGGGTGAATATGAAGTAATTCGTGTCGTTGAAGATGTCGTGATATCTCACCTCGCTCTCACGCAACGCCTCCTCGCGCTCGCGCTGCTCCGTAACGTCCACGGAGATGCCCAGCACGCCTATGGTCTCCCCGACATGGTCGTGCAGCTTGACCTTCCTGATTTCAAGCTGATGCGGGTTTCCATCGGCAAAGGTCAGTGTTTCATGGGAAATGTGCGGCGCATCCTGGGCGAGCGCTGCCCGGTCTGACTGGATGCAGGCCGCCGCCACGTCCGGCCCGAGGACGTCGCTGATGTTCGTGGCTGCAAGCAAGTCACGCTCGGGAATACCAAGCGAGTCACAGAATGTCTTGTTGAAAAAA